>JACDJA010000232.1_pt1 | contig 72454 bp, 75 predicted proteins | sample 7449241 | NCBI WGS metagenome assembly JACDJA01 (sample SAMN14253289, study PRJNA609438) | sludge metagenome | isolation source: initial anaerobic sludge | collected 2018-12-20 | reverse complement strand
GTGTAAAAGTACAGGGAAATAAGGGCTAAGTCAATGATACAAAGGCGATATGGGGTATAGCCAAAAGCGATGGCTTCGGTACGATCCCGATGAAAAATCGGGATCACTCAGCCACCTTTGATTCGTTGTTTGATTTAACTTATTTGATGCGATTGTAATTAAGATTACTACTCAAGGGTACCTGAGCCCGTCGGCCGTAGGAGGATGATTTGAAAGCACGAAGGTTGTATAACGAAAAGAATTCTGGTTAATCAGCTTTCAAAATGTGGCTTCGGTACGATCCCGATGAAAAATCGGGATCACTCAGCCACCTTTGATTCGTTGTTTGATTTAACTTATTTGATGCGATTGTAATAAGATTAATACGCAGCGGTGCCTGAGCCCGTCGGCCGTAGGAGGGTGATTTGAAAGCACGAAAGTTGTATAACGAAAAGAATGCTGGTTTATCAGCTTTCAAAATGTACCGAAGGCTCACTATCCAGATCAGCAATCATCTTAATCTCGCTATCTTTTGGGATGCTGGCGATAATTTCCTTAAGGATCACTTTAGACAGTCTTTTCTTTTGAAATCCACGGGGAGCGACAAAGCCAATGGTTCGGCTTAAAACGGGATCCTTGATGGAACGAACCATTTCCAATCGCCGTTCTCCCATATAAAGACAGGCCAATTGCGGAATTAGGGTAAGACCGCCGTTTCTGTCTATGATTTTCCGAATGGTTTCCAACGACGCATTTTGGTAGCTTATGGTAAGCAGATTTTTTTCGGAAGATTCAGGATGAAGTAGATGCTGTTTTTGACCCAGAAAATAGGATTTCATTCCTTGGGGAAGAATCAATTCGTTTAAAGGTATATCGGTCCATTTGATTTCGGCCAAACTGGAGAGAGGATGGTTCCTGCCTACGTATAGAACAAACTCCTCCTCAAAGAGGGAAGTTTCGTAAAAGCCTTCTTTTTGAAATGGCGTTATGGAGATAGCACCGTCAAGATTTCCTTTTTCGAAATTTTCCATCATTCCAGAAGTGGTGAGTTCAAAAATATTCAAATTGAGCTCTGGATATTTTTTCGTGAGGCGCTCGATAAACAAAGGGACGAGGTAGGGGGCAAGGCTGGCTAAGATTCCCAGATTAAAATTGCCACTGGGGCGGTTCTTTTTCCGTTCGGCAATGGAAATAAATTTTTGCTCTTCCTCGATAATACTTTTCGCCTGCGCGATCAAATCAACTCCTTTCATAGTTGGCGCCACGGGATGTCGGGTTCTATCGAAGATTATAATGTCAAACTCCTGCTCCAGTCTTTGAATTTCCCGGCTTAAGGTGGATTGGGCCACCTGGCATTCCTCGGCAGCCCGGGAAAAATTTCGGTGTTTATCCACGGAAATAACGTATCTCAATTGTTGGAAATTCATAAAAGTGATTTCGGCCCCGGTCCAGGCGGATAGAATCCTATGGTGGGGATTTCTAACTGTTAAAGGATTTCTTTATCCTGTCGAGCTGTTTTTTGGTATCGCGTTTTTTTATCGCTTCCCGTTTGTCGTACTCTTTTTTTCCGCGACAAAGGGCAATCTTCATTTTGGCCAGACCTCGGTCATTGGTGAACAATAAAAGTGGAATTATGGTAAGACCGCTGTTTTTCACCTCTTTTTCCAACTTTTTTAATTCGTTTCGGTTTAAGAGCAGTTTGCGTTCCGACTTGGGATTGTGGCTAAAATTGGCCGCATGGCTGTATTCCTGCACCGTCATGTTTATCACAAACAATTCGCCATTGCTGAATTCGCAGAAACTTTCCGCGATGGAAGCCTTTCCTTCCCTAATGGCCTTTATCTCTGTGCCGCGCAAAACAATGCCCGCGATGTAGGTATCGAGAATCTCATACTCAAACCTCGCCTTTCTGTTTTTTATCTGTACGTTTTTCTGAATTGCCATAGGTGCAAAAGTAGAATAAAATTTCAGGAAAGTGGTTGCCTCCCAAAAGATAGTGCCACGGTAGGCCGTATAACCAGGCGATTCCTCAAATCACCGATTTTTTGCCATCTTAAAGATCCACCGACTTGGTCTCCGATGTTTTTTTCGACCCTTCAAGGGTAACGATAAAGAGGGTGCTATGATCAAAATCGTCCATGTCTTGATATTTCTCTTCCCCGATCAACTTATTTGCCAGTTGGGGTATGGTATTGCTATGGCCCACCACCAAGATGTTTTTTCCTTTTGTTTTCTCCAAAAAATCTTCAGAATACAGATGGTGCGCCCTATAGGAAATAGGACCAAGGTCTTTTTGTTGAGCCACCAGGGAAATAGTTTGCTTGGTGCGCACGTATTGGCTGATGTAGATGGCGTCAATTTTTTGGTCTTCAAAGTAAGAAGCCCATCTCTTGGCGCGCATCATCCCTTCCACGCTCAGGTGGGGATCATTGTCCTTGGGGTCTTTTTGATCCTTTTCGGCATGGCGGATAAGAAAATAGGTGGTTTTGGTGACGGGTTCATCGGTTTGTGATTCTGACTGTGGGGCCTCCTTCTCTTTGTCACCACAAAAAGTGAAAAGTGGCAAAAGGAGGAGCAATAACATATATCTCATCAAAAAGGGGTTAAAATGTAACATCTTTTAAGACTACTTGGCAAAGTTATAACTTATTGGCTCCTTTCTTTAATATTTCATTACCAAAATGGCCCTGGTTGTTGCACTATCTTTACATTACGAAAAAGAAAAATTAATTAATCTAAAACTCTTATTATGAACGAAGATCAGTTTAAAGGAAAATGGAACCAGGTAAAAGGTAAGTTTAAGCAAAAATACGGAGAGCTTACCGATGATGATTTAAAATATACCGAAGGAAAATCAGATGAATTGTTAGGCCGTCTACAAGAAAAAACCGGCAAAACAAAAGAACAATTAAAGGATGAAATCGATAAGTGGTAGTTTCCACTAAACTTTGGCTACCCTTTATTTGAAGCCGAGCCCATCATAACCTCAAGTTTTTTGAAGTTATGATGGGCTTTTTTTATAGACTTGTCACAGATATTTGCGCAGTGTCGATATCGTCACCAAAAAATAAACCCCGAGGGAAGTTCATTCCTCGGGGTTGCTTAATATGAACAGGAAAAATTATTCCACCATGCTTTCCTGGTTGCGGAACACCAGCGAATCATTAAAACTGTCCAATAGAATTATACTGTCGGTGGTTATTTTTCCGGAAAGGATCTCCTTTGAAAGTTCATTGAGAACCTCCCGCTGGATTACCCGTTTTACGGGCCTTGCACCAAATTGGGGATCGTAGCCCTTTTTAGCAAGGTATTCCAAGGCTTCTGGAGTGGCGTCGAGAACGATGTTCTGCTTGGCCAACATTTTTGAAACGCCTTTCAACTGCAATTCCACAATTTGCAGAATATCCGCTTTTGACAACGGAGTAAACATGATAATATCGTCTATCCTGTTCAAAAATTCCGGACGCACGGTTTGTTTTAACAGTGCCAGCACTTCCACTTTAGCACCTTCCATGGCCGTTTCGGGATCTTTCACCGAATCATATCGTTCCTGGATAATATGGCTTCCCATATTACTGGTCATGATTATGATGGTGTTTTTAAAATCGGCCAATCTGCCTTTGTTGTCCGTAAGCCTTCCCTCATCCAATACTTGAAGGAGAATGTTGAAGGTGTCGGGGTGTGCTTTTTCTATTTCATCCAAAAGCACCACGCTGTAAGGCTTTCTTCTCACCGCTTCGGTCAACTGGCCTCCTTCTTCATAACCCACGTATCCGGGAGGGGCACCCACTAATCTGCTCACGCTATGGCGCTCTTGGTATTCGCTCATATCAATTCGGGTCATGGCGTTCTCGTCATCAAAGAGATATTCGGCCAAGGCTTTTGCCAATTCGGTTTTTCCCACTCCGGTAGTTCCCAGAAACAAAAAGCTTCCAATAGGTTTTTTCTCATCCTGAAGTCCGGCCCGGCTCCTGCGAATGGCATCGCTCACCGCTTCAATTGCCTCATATTGGCCTACCACACGTTTGTGCAAATGGTCTTCTAGGGTCAACAGTTTTTCCCTGTCGCTCTGCAGCATTTTGGTAACGGGAATGCCCGTCCATTTGGCCACCACTTCTGCAATGTCCTCTCGCGTTACTTCTTCCTTGATCATGGAGGAACCTTCATCATTTTCGGCCAATTGGGCTTCCAATTTGCTCAGCTCTGCCTGGGCTTCTTTTATTTTGCCGTAACGGAGCTCTGCCACGCGTCCAAAATCGCCTTCGCGTTCGGCGCGTTCGGCTTCCAATTTGTATTCCTCAATCTGCGTCTTTAGGTTCTGAACATTGTCAACCACCTCTTTTTCGCTTTGCCACCTGGCATTGAGTTCATTTCGTTCTTCCTTTAAATTGGCCAGCTCCAGGTTTAGGGATTTGAGTTTGGTTTCGTCTTTCTCCCGTTTTATCGCTTCTATTTCAATCTCCAACTGCATGATCCGCCTATCCAAAACATCGAGCTCCTCGGGTTTTGAGTTTATTTCCATGCGTAGTTTTGAAGCTGCTTCGTCCATAAGGTCAATGGCCTTGTCTGGCAAAAACCGGTTGGTAATATAGCGCTCAGACAATTCCACGGCAGCTATAATGGCTTCGTCCTTGATTCTCACCTTGTGGTGGGTTTCATATTTTTCCTTGATTCCGCGAAGAATGGAAATGGCACTTTCCGTATCGGGCTCATCGACCACAACCTTTTGGAAGCGACGCTCCAAGGCCTTGTCTTTCTCAAAATACTTTTGATACTCATCCAGGGTAGTAGCACCTATTGCCCTAAGTTCGCCCCGTGCCAATGCCGGTTTAAGGATATTGGCGGCATCCATGGCTCCTTGTCCGCCTCCGGCCCCAACCAGGGTATGGATTTCGTCTATAAAGAGAACAATATCCCCTTCGCTGGAGGTGACCTCTTTTATCACCGCCTTGAGCCTTTCCTCAAACTCACCCTTGTATTTCGCTCCGGCAATAAGGGCTCCCATGTCCAGGGAATAAATTTCCTTGCTCTTTAGGTTTTCGGGAACATCGCCGTCCACAATTCTATGCGCCAACCCTTCGGCAATAGCGGTCTTTCCCGTTCCGGGTTCCCCAACCAGCATAGGGTTGTTTTTGGTGCGGCGGGAAAGAATTTGAAGAATTCTTCTAATTTCCTCATCCCGACCTATCACGGGATCCAATTTGCCATCCTTGGCCAATTGGTTGAGATTTTTGGCGTATTTATTCAGGGAATTATAGGTTTCTTCGGCACTTTGCGAAGTTACTTTCTCGCCCCCTCGCAGCTCCTGAATGGCGGCCTTCATGCCTTTTTCGGTTACTCCTTGGTCTTTCAGACTTTGGGCTATGGCACTCTTGGAGTCTAAAATGGCCAATAACAAATGCTCGATGGATACATATTCATCGCCCATTTTTTTGGCAATGTTTACCGCCTCGTTTACGGTTCGGCTCGCTTCACGCGAAAGCATAATGTCTCCACCCTGAACCTTTGGAAAACTCTCCAACTGCTTGTCCAAGACCTGTTTTAAGACCGGGATATTTACATTCAGCTTTTTCAGGATAAACGGGGTCACATTTTCGTCAACCTCGAAAATTGCCTTCAGAATATGCTCGTTCTCAATTTGTTGGTTGCCATAGCCTTGGGCAATCTGTTGTGCCTGCTGGATGGCCTCCTGACTTTTGATTGTAAAGTTGTTAAAATTCATATATTTAGGTTTTTTGCGTTCGTATTTGTTACAGCGGTAATTTCAAATACAACGCCAGAATAAATGTAAGACATTTTGTCTGTTAAAACGAAGGGATTAACAGACATTATGACTGCTTTAACAAGGGCTTTTTAGGCTTTTGTTTAGAGAATAACAGCTCTTAAAAATGTAGCTTTGTTAAAAACAAAACAGTTATGGGATTTTTTGACAAGATAAAAAGCGCAAGGGATATGGCCAAGGATGAAATCGTGGAGGTGCCTTGGCACATGCTTACCGATATGGAACAACTGGCTGTTATTGAAGAGGAATCGAAATCGCTGCCGGTTGCAATTTTCAAGCATTCTACGCGCTGTGGGGTAAGCCGAACGGTGTTGAAAAGATTTGAACAGGATTACTCCCTGCCCAAGGAAAAAATAAAACTGTATTTCCTCGATTTGCTGGCACACCGATCCATTTCAAATGAAATTGCCTCCCGCTTCAAAGTCCACCACGAAAGTCCGCAACTTATTGTCATTAAGGAGGGGAAAGTCGTACATCACGATTCGCATCACTCCATTTTGGCAAATCACCTGGAAGAATTTATAAATTAAGAAAAATTGGGTTTAAGAGGGAATCAATAAATGCTTTTCTTGATTATCTCTTTTAACCGTTCCTTAATATCCATACCGGCATCAAAAACCATTTGTTCGTTGTTGGGAAACGGAACAAATCTGTTGTTGACCAAAATCCGATCTTCTCTGGTCAGGGCCCTGTCATCGCCTCTGTATGTGGCAAAGGCATTTTCAAAAACAAATTCCGATATCAGTGGAAATCGCTGCACCACATTTTGGGTCCTTAGATCCTTATAAACCACTGTTCCTTCCAGGAAAACTGCTTTTTCCTGAAGCGTTTCGGTTACAACTGCGGAAACCGTCTTGATTTTTTCTATCTTGATGGGATTGCCAATGCTATCGCGTATGATATTTCCGCGCCGGTCACGCTTTATTTCGTAGCCGTCCACCACCTGCTGTTTGCGTTCAAACTGTCTTTCCGCAATTCGCTCTGGCGAAATCTGCAACCTTTCAAAATTCAGGGCAATACTCAAATCGTATTGAACATTCCTCTCGCGGCTGCCGTGGAATTCAATCCAAGGCTGATCGAGGTTATAGGTATTAAAGTCCAATAAATCGCGCTCAAGGCGCAAAGGGATGAATTGGCCCGTATGGTTATTTACCGATACCAATACGAATTCGGTTCCCCTAAACCGGGCTTCCTCCTTTAATTGGGCCACATCTTTATAATGCGGCCGCACTTCCTCAAGTTCACAGAGCACATTATACGCGCTGCGGTAGTCCTCTTTGGAATTTTGATTAAAATAATATTGGGCTTCCTTATAAAGTGCCTGCACGTAATTCTCTTTTGCCTGCGCCAGCTCCCTGCCAAAGTCTGAAAACACGAAAGCGGCATTTCTTCCCATTTTCGGGCTATAGAGGGGGAGAAGAGGGCGAATGAGATCCTGACGGGCCTGCAGATCGAGATAGGTGTAATAGATTTCCTTGGCATTTGCCAGGGAGTTTTCCCTTTTTAAATAGGAAATATGCCGCAGATCTTCCTGCTTGGCTTTAAAATAGGCTTCTTCCAGAATTTGGATATGGGGTTCGTATTCAGGGGCCGTTTTGTCTTTTTGCAGTTTTTTTACGGCAAGAGAGATCGCCCTGTCGTAATCGCCGCGGGCGACAAACTTTTGGGTTCGCTTTACGCTGTTGCAGGAAGAGGCCAGAAATACGGTAAGCAGCAAGATATAAAAAGCCTTCATAATCGATTTAATTTGGTTATGAAGGCTAAATTACAATAGTGGTGCCCTTTTGGGCAGATCGTTGTCAAATCATTTCTTCGCTTTCGGTATTGTAGGAGAGATGAAACAAGCCCTTTGGCGCGAGAAGAACTAAGATTATACCCTATAATCACGGCTTTTATGGCCAATCGTCAAATTTCAGCTAAACAGCAACGGTTCGCTATTATACTTCTGAATAGGATAAAATCGCCTTATCGTTCAATAGCCGGCAGCAATTTGGTCCGGCATTCGCCAAATCCAATGCGAACTTTGTCGTTTTTGCAATAGCCTCTCATGATTACCGTGTCGTTATCGTCAATAAATTTGCGCTGGCTTCCATCGGAAAGGGTAATGGGGTTGGCCCCGCGCCAGGTAAGTTCGAGCATTGAGCCATACGAATCTTTGGTAGGTCCAGAAATGGTACCGCTTCCCATCATATCGCCACTGTTTACATTGCATCCGTTCACCGTGTGGTGGGCCAGTTGCTGGCTCATATTCCAGTACATATATTTAAAATTGGAAGAGGCAATTTTATTTTCCTCCCCATTTTCGGGGGCGATATACACTTCCAAATTTATATCATAACTCTTTTTGCCTTTGGACTGTAGGTAGGGCAAAAGTTCTTTTTCGGGCTTGGGACCCTCTACTTTAAACGGTTGCAGGGCATCCAAGGTAACGATCCAGGGCGATATGGAAGAAGCAAAGCTCTTGGCGAGAAACGGCCCCAAAGGCACGTATTCCCATTTTTGGATGTCGCGGGCACTCCAATCGTTGAAAAGGACCAGGCCAAAGATATATTCCTCGGCCTCGTTAACGGGAATAGGCTCGCCCAGGGCATTGGCGTCTGTAGTGATAAAAGCCATTTCCAACTCAAAGTCAATAAGTTTTGACGGACCGAACACCGGGTTTTCCGCTCCCTCGGGCAAGGTTTGCCCCCAAGGTCTTCTGATGTTGATGCCGCTGGGAACAATGGAAGAGCTTCTGCCATGGTAGCCCACGGGAATGTGGAGCCAGTTGGGCATCAGTGCATTTTCCTTTCCGCGAAACATGGTGCCCACGTTGGTGGCGTGTTCCTTGCTGGAATAAAAATCGGTATAATCCCCTACCTGCACGGGCATTTGCATTTCCACTTCATCCAGGGTAAAGAGAATATGGTTCCGGTGGTCCTTGTTGTCGCGCAGCTTCGGATTTTCGGCATCAAAAATATCGGCAATACGGTTGCGCACCAGGCGCCATGTCTTTCGGCCATCACTGATAAAGTCGTTCAAGGTGTCCTGAAGAAAAATATCGTCGGTGAGATCAATTCCCTTAAAATAACCCAACTGGTGCAAAGCCCCCAAATCTATGGCGTAGTCGCCAATCCTCGTGCCAATGGTGATGATGTCATCGCGGGTTAAAAAGACGCCAAAAGGTATATTCTGAATAGGGAAATCGGTATCTGCCGGGGTATCAAGCCAGGTTCTTCTCTTGGGATCATTAGCGGTTATAGGCATTTTTGAAATATTTTTTTTGGGTCTGAAATTAAAACTAATTAAAAATTTCCAGACAACTGAAATTTGGCAGCAAAATTCGTACGATGCTTTTGCCCACAGACCCTCTGTGTTAGTAAAATTGTCGGTCAAATATATATATTTCGATGATGTTACCGAATGGAATTAGTATTTTTGGAATTAATTAACTTTTATAGAAAATATGCAACGCGACACACAAATATTTGAATTGATAGAGGAAGAAAAACAGCGTCAATTGAATGGCCTGGAACTGATCGCTTCCGAGAATTTTGTCAGTGAACAAGTAATGGAGGCAGCGGGTTCTGTCTTGACCAACAAATATGCCGAAGGATATCCCGGAAAGCGGTACTATGGTGGCTGTGAGGTGGTAGACGAGGTGGAGCAGTTGGCCATTGATAGGGCCAAGACCTTATTTGGTGCGGAATATGCAAACGTGCAGCCACACAGCGGCTCCCAGGCCAATACCGCGGTTTTTGCCGCTTGTCTGGAACCGGGCGATAAATTTTTAGGGTTCGATCTTTCCCACGGAGGACACCTTACCCACGGATCTCCGGTAAATTTTTCAGGGAGATTATATAAGCCCGTCTTTTACGGAGTGGATAAGGAAACCGGAAGGATAGACTACAACAAGGTTGAGGAAATTGCCGTAAAGGAAAAGCCCAAAATGATCATTTCCGGCGCTTCGGCCTATTCCCGTGAGATAGACTATAAACGCTTTCGCCAAATAGCCGACAAGGTAGGGGCTATTTTGTTTGCCGATATCGCCCATCCCGCAGGGCTGATTGCCAAGGGAATACTCGGCGATCCGCTTCCACATTGCCACGTGGTGAGCACCACCACCCATAAAACCCTACGTGGTCCCCGCGGTGGAATGATATTGATGGGCAAGGACTTTGACAATCCCTTCGGAATAAAATTGAAAAATGGTCAGTTGAGAAAAATGAGCAGTCTTTTGGACAGCGCGATATTTCCGGGAAACCAAGGGGGTCCGTTGGAACACATAATCGCTGCAAAGGCAGTGGCGTTTAAGGAAGCGCTTTCGGATGATTTTCTTCATTATATGGTGCAGGTAAAAAAGAATGCCGCTGCCATGGCCCAGCTTTTTGTGGAAAAAGGATATGATGTTATTTCCGGGGGAACAGACAACCATATGATGCTTATCGATCTTCGCAACAAAGACATCTCGGGAAAACAAGCCGAGGAAGCGCTTGGAAAGGCAGACATTACCGTAAATAAAAATATGGTGCCTTTTGACGACAAATCGCCCTTTGTCACCAGTGGAATCCGTGTTGGTACCGCCGCCGTCACCACCCGTGGTCTGGTGGAAAAAGACATGGAAACAATTGTCAACCTAATAGACGAGGTGTTGTCCAACCGGGAAAATGACGACAAGTTGGAGAAAATTGCCGAAAAAGTAAATAAAATGATGTCTGGGTTGCCGCTATTCAAAAAGTAAATAAACCAATCAACTTTGCGTCTCCGCCACATTGCCCCCTATTTTCCGGAGACGCAAAGTCATAGAAGTTTTCACTAAAAATCTTCCTTTGAAAACAGTGGAAATAAAAACTGACCGGCTTGTCTTAAGACCCTATACGCTTGCCGATGCCCCCTTTATTTTTAGGCTGATGAACAGCGAAGGATGGGGCAAAAATATTGGCGATAGAAACATCAAAACTATTGCAGATGCGGAAACCTATATGGAGAAAAGATATCTGGAAAGTTATAAAAAGCACGGCTTTGGTCCCTATTTGGTTTCCTTAAAAGAAGATAATACGCCCATTGGCTCCGCCGGACTGTATCAAAGGGATAATTTAGATCATCCCGATATTGGGTTTGCCTTTTTGCCCGAGTTTTACCATAAGGGCTATGCTTTTGAGGCGGCACATGCGGTAATGCGGTTTGCCTGGGAACCCTTGGGAATAGAAACCATTGTGGGCATCACTCTGGAAACGAATCTTTCGTCGATAAAACTTTTAAAAAAACTCGGACTTTCCAGGGTGGGGCACTATATCTATGAAGACGGGGAAGAGCTATTGTTATTTTCAAATAAACACACATGATCACAGAACAAGACCGACAATTTATAAAACGCGCCATTGCCCTTTCGGAAAAAGGTATGGACAACAACGCCGGCGGTCCGTTTGGGGCCGTAATAGTAAAGGATGGCAAAATTATAGCGGAAGGGTACAACAAGGTTACCTCCAGCAATGATCCCACTGCCCATGCCGAAGTGGTGGCCATAAGAGAGGCCTGCAGGCATCTGGATTCTTTTCAGTTGGACGGATGTGTGCTTTACACCTCCTGCGAGCCCTGCCCCATGTGTTTGGGCGCCATCTACTGGGCGCGCCCCTCGGCCGTTTTTTATGCCTGCACCAAGGAAGATGCCGCCGATATTGGATTTGACGACCATTTTATTTACAACGAAATCGAAACCGATATCAACGACCGCCGTATAAAATTTATCAATCTCGATAGGGAAGAGGGCAAAAAAGTATTCAAGAAATGGGAGACCTTGGAAGGGAGAATGGATTATTGATTTTACGTCATATTGATTATAATAGGGGAATAATCAAATTTTGGAATATCAAATATCGAAGTCGGATATTTCGTATATCGAATGATGAATATGGAATGTCATACTCATGGCTTTTCTGTAACTATCAATTTCGGAATTTCCGGTTAACAATTCTATACTAAAATCTGTGGCAGACCTCGTTGTCGGCATTCCATCTCCTTCATCAACGGCCAATGTTGAAAGTAATAAGGTAGATTTTGCCGCAGTTTGTGATGTTACCGATGCAATAAGGTTAAAATGCCAAACGGACTATGGCGAGACGTTTGCCACAACGATTTAGCCCTTGAAAAATTAGGTAGGTATAGCAGAAAACAGACAAGAAGTCAGACGGCATGATCAGGCCGCCTGGGCAATGGGGGTAATTTTAATTTTCCAATGGTTTTTTCTTACATAATCGCACTAGGATGATGTAAACATCTTCTGCCAAATAAGATATTCTATATGTGTGTTTTTTTTATGCTCATATATTGCCTTTATTGTTTTTCTTTAATGTATCTAGTTTATAAATCTCTGGATTGGTCGCTAACATAGAAGTTGATTCGTAAATTTTCGAGATGATTCGCATAATGGTTTCCAGCTATTCGGATTGCTTCAATAAATCCAAAAACGCCTTGTTGAGTTCTTCGTTTAACTGCCGGGTCCAGATTATTGCTTTCCCCATTTCTGCCGGTGGGTGAAAGTCTGTACCTTTTTTATCTGGGTAATAGATGCCTCTATTTCTCGGTTGTACTGTTCGATAAAGATACGATGCGAGGATACCTTTTTATTGTATTTCAGCATATTCTTTATGGCCTCAATAAACAAAGGGTCTTCTACTTTATCAAGTTCTTTGTGTATCCATTTTAAATCAGACTGTAAATCCATAGCCATATCTTGTTTCTTATTGTAAAGATAAAATTTATGTCCTACGTTTTATAATTAATGGTAAATGATAATTGGAGAGGGAGGAAATTAAATTTCTCGCGGTTCAACTCTTTTCTCGGTTGGGTCAGCCATGCCGAAAAAGTTTGAAAACTCTTGCTTCTCAATTTCTCCAAAATCCGCAACTTTGTAAAAATCCATTTATGCGCACGGTAAAATCCTTTCCCCTAAATTCCCATTCCCCAATAAAGCATCGCATGCTCGCTTGGGCGCAGCGGTTTGATGAGGTGGTGTGGTTGGATGGGAATGAGTATAAGCTTAAATACAGTTCCTATCGGGCCGTTTTGGCAGTGGAGGCGTTTACGGCCATTAAGACCAGTGGTAGGGAAAGTTTCGACAGGCTGGAGGAATATCAAATGGCAACGGCAGACTGGCTGTTCGGTTTTTTGGGATATGACCTAAAGAATGATGTGGAGAACCTTTCCTCCCACAATTTTGATGGTCTGGATTTTCCCGATATGTATTTTTTCCAACCGAAGCGAATTTTTCTTCTGCTAGACGATAGGGTAGAAGTGCACTATCTCAACCTGGTCGCGGATGAGATCGATGACGATTGGCAACAGATACTCCAAACCATCCCCATTGAAGGGAATAGAGGGGCGGGTTTACAGATGCAGCCACGCACGACCAAAGATGAATATCTGCTCCAGGTACAACAAATGTTGAAACATATACATCGAGGAGATATCTATGAGGTAAATTTATGTCAGGAATTTTACTGTACAAATGCCCAGATCGATCCTTTGCAATCCTTTACCTATCTCAATTCCATTTCCGCGCCGCCCTTTGCGGCATTCCTTAAATTGGAGTCGCTCTTCGCTCTTTGCGCCTCCCCGGAACGGTTTGTAAAACGCAAGGACGCCACCGTTATATCACAACCCATCAAAGGCACCGCCCGACGTTCACCAGACGCGGAGGAGGATAAACTTATCGCCATGGAATTGGGAAAAGACCGCAAAGAACGCAGTGAAAACATTATGATAGTGGATCTGGTGAGGAACGACCTTTCCCGTTTTGCCGAAAAAGGAAGTGTTTTTGTTGAGGAACTGTGTGGGGTATATTCCTTTCCGCAGGTACACCAACTTATTTCTACGGTGAGTTGCCAGGTTTCCAAAGGGATTTCTCCGGTGGAGATTCTGCGTAATACCTTTCCCATGGGAAGTATGACAGGTGCTCCCAAGGTATCGGCCATGAGGCTTATCGAAAGCGTGGAGGACGCCAAACGCGGGCTTTACAGCGGGTCCATCGGATATTTTGATCCGCAGGGGAATTTTGATTTTAACGTGGTCATTCGTAGTATACTCTACAATTCCCGAAAAAATTACGTCAGTTTTTCCGTGGGAGGAGCTATTACCCATCAATCCGATCCCGAAAAGGAATACCTGGAATGCCTGCTGAAGGCCAAGGCGATGAGGCAAGTGTTGGAATAAAAGTTTACCGGAATAATTTAATATTAGCAATAAAGCTAATAAAATATAAATATTAGTGATTCTGCTAATAATATTTTATTATCTTTGAATTTCGAATAATTTTTTCCCCTATGAAATATTCGGTAATCTCCGGTGATATTGTTTCTTCTACCAGTTTGGCTACGGAAGACCGCATATTAATTGAAGCACGATTGCGCCAGTTACTGGATCCGTTGGCCAGGCAATTTGAAACATTCGGCAGAATCATAAAGGGCGATTATCTGGAAGTGGTGGTCCCTTCTGCAGGCATGGGTTTACGGGTTGCCCTGGCCATAAAGAGTTTTGTTAAATCCATTCCGGTGGAGCATGTAAATACAGAAGATAGCAGCCGCATAAAACAATTTAAAGTTCACGGAATCCGTTTGGCCATAGGATATGGAAGCCTTTCCCGATATTTGCCCGAAGAAGGGATAATAGATGGGGAAGCCATTTACCTGTCGGGCAGGGAGATCAGTGGAGAGACTTCTTATAACAAGGAGCGGATTGTCATTAAGAATACGCTTTTCTTTTCCTCTGCAAATCTCGCTTATAATCAAAACTTCCGACCTCTTTTAAGTTTGTTGGATGTTCTCCTGTCCAAGGCCACTGCACGACAATGCGAAGTACTGTTTTTAAAACTGATGGGGAAGCAAGAGGATGAAATTGCCGACCTTTTGGGAATTGGCCAATCTGCGGTAAACCAACATTCCACAAGTGTGGGGTGGAATGCCATAGAAGAGGCGGTAAATTATTTTAACGCCGTGATTAAAGAGGAATAAATGGGAATAAAGGAATTTATATTACTGCGGTTTATTGCCCACTTGTTTTTGGATTATTTTTTCCAGACAGACCGATTGGCCAAGCAAAAAAATGCCGTTGGGTTTCGATCGAAATTTTTGTATTGGCACGCCCTCCTGTGCTTTTTGCTCTCTTGGCTGTTTTCCCTGCAATGGGAATTTGTGGTGGGCGCCTTAACCATTGGCGTTTTTCATTTTCTGCTTGACGGGTTTAAACGCTATCTGAGCAGCAGTCCCTATTTGGGCAAATATGCGTATTTTATCGATCAGGGCTTACATTTATTGATATTGGTGCTGGTATCGCTGCTCTTTCACCGGTGGATAGGGATTGCACCTTCGGTAGAGGTCTCCATCAATCTGTATTACCTGCTATTGGTCACGGCCTATTTGGTGTGCCTAAAACCGGCGAATATTTTTATCAAAGAAGTGTTTAGCGCCACCGACATACAAGTGAGCAGTGACAATGAAATGCCCAATGCAGGAAAGGTAATTGGAGTGCTGGAGCGTATTTTGACCCTCACCTTTATCATTGTATCGCAATATTCGGCAGTGGGTTTTCTCATTGCGGCCAAATCCATTCTCCGTTACAGAAACGACGAGACCCTTAAAACCGAATACGTGCTCATTGGCACGATGCTGAGCTTTGGGATTGCTGTGGTTGCGGGCATTGTGGTGAATTTCTTTTTGTTATGAAGACGGCGTTTAAACAACATATCGATACCGAATTTTCCTTTCTTCGGAAAAAAAAGCTTCTTGTGGCTTGCAGCGGTGGCCTGGACAGTGTGGTCCTGGCCCATTTGATTGGCGATCTCTCCTTTGAAATGGGATTGGCGCATTGCAATTTTTCCTTAAGGGGAAAAGAAAGCGATGGCGATGAAATGTTTGTGATAGGCATGGCCAAGAAAATGCATGTTCCTGTTTATGCCGAAACGTTTGACACCATATCATTTGCGCGGGCCGAAGGAATATCTACCCAAATGGCGGCCCGCGTTTTGCGTTATAACTGGTTTGAAGAAATATTGAGAAATTTTGAATACCATTATCTGCTCACCGCGCACCATCTGGACGATTCGCTGGAGACCTTTTTAATCAACTTGTCCCGGGGAAGCGGCATCGATGGACTCTGTGGGATCCCGTCGCAAAACGGAAATGTGGTGCGGCCATTGCTGCCTTTTTCACGGGAGGAAATTCTTGCGTATGCCCGGAAACACAATCTGGAATGGCGGGAAGACAGTAGCAACGCCCACACCGATTACCTGCGCAACAGCATTCGGCTGCAGGTAGTCCCTCCATTGAAATCTGCCGCCCCTTCCTTGCTGGAAAACTTCGGAAAAACCCAAAACCACCTTCGGGAAACACGGGATCTGGTACAGGACTATATGGCTCTGGTTTACAATTTGGCCGTAGAGAAAACTTCAGAAAAAATATATAAAATCAAAATAGAAAAGCTGAAAGACCTGCCCAACACCAAAGCCTTGTTATATGAACTGCTCAAAAGTTTCGGCTTTACCGAATGGAACGATGTGTACCATCTTTTGGAGGCCCAATCGGGAAAGCAACTTTTTTCAAAGACCCATCGATTGCTAAAAGATCGGCAGGACCTGCTTTTGATGGAGATACAGGGCGAAAATGACAATGCGGAGTACACAGTGGGAACAGGGGGAATTAGTGCTCCCATTACTTTGCAAATCGACTTGGCAAAGACGATAGAGCAGGGGGGAGATCAAGTAGGTTTTTTCGATGCCGAAAAACTGCAGTTTCCGCTTTTGCTCCGCAGGTGGAGGGAAGGCGATTTCTTTTATCCTCGCGGAATGCAAGGCAGGAAAAAAGTTTCCAAATACTTTAAAGATGAAAAATTTAGCCTTGCCCAGAAAGAAAATACCTGGTTGCTGCTGAGTGGCGACAACGTAATTTGGGTGGTGGGCCACCGCTTGGACAGACGTTTTGAAGCGAAGGAGGATTCAAATACGATAATAAGGATAGCAATAAAATAGGCAAATCATGGCGAGAATAAAAATAACCATTCTGTTTGTGCTCTTGGGCTATATTGGTGTGGCACAAGATGAAAACTATGTAAGGACACATTACGACAAAACCGAAACCACCATTGCCATGCGCGACGGGATAAAACTGTTTACGGCAATATACTCTCCCAAAGACTCTTCAAAGAAATATCCCATTTTGTTGCAGCGCACCCCATACAGTTGCCAGCCCTATGGCCAAGACCAATACCGGTCCAAGATTGGGCCCAATGGGTTTTTGATGAAAGAAGGCTATATAATCGTCTATCAGGATGTGCGGGGAAGATGGATGAGCGAAGGAGTGTACGACAATATGCGGCCCTATATCCCCAATAAAACGGGTGAGGAGATTGACGAGGCCAGTGATACTTACGACACTATCGACTGGTTGGTTAAGAATATACCCAACAACAATGGCAAGGTGGGCACGTGGGGCATCAGTTATCCCGGATTTTATGCCACCTATTCCCTTTTGGATGCCCATCCTGCCCTAAAGGCTGCTTCGCCCCAAGCCTGCATTGGCGATTTCTTTTTTGATGATTTTCACCATAACGGAGCCTATATGCTCAGTTATTGGATCGCTACTACCGTGTTTGGCTATGAAAAAACCGAACCGAGCTCCACACCCTGGTACCATTTTCCCGATATCAAGGATAAAGATCAATACCAGTTTTTCTTGGATCATGAACCGTTGGGGAAATTGGATCAATATTACGGCGAGGACAATGTATTTTGGCAGCAGTTGAAAGCGCATCCCAATTACGACGAATTTTGGCAGTCGCGCGGAATTATTCAGCATTTGAAAAATATACGCCCGGCAGTAATGGTAGTGGGTGGATTGTTTGATGCCGAAGATCTTTATGGTCCATTTGAAACCTACAAAACTATAGAATCCAATGGCGATAATCCGAACACCCTGGTCTTTGGTCCGTGGAGCCATGGCGATTGGTCGCGCAACGAAAGCCGTCAGGCAATAGGAAATGTGTTTTTTGGCGACAGCATATCATATTACTATCAAAAGAATGTGGAGACAAAATTCTTTGACCATTATTTGAAGGGAAATGCAACGGGGGAGGCACAGCTTCCCGAAGCGTATATGTACGATACGGGCAGCAACAAGTGGAAAAGTTATTCGCAATGGCCCCCAAGGGAAGTCCGAAAGAGCACCTATTTTTTAGGAAGGGAAGAAAAGCTTTCACATCAGGCACAAAACGAGCCGGGATTTACGGAATTTGTCAGTGATCCGAAAAAGCCCGTGCCCTATTCCGAAGATATCAAGATGGTCTTCACCCCGCGCAAATATATGACCGACGATCAGCGATTTGCCGCACGCCGACCGGATGTTTTGGTGTTCGAAACCCCGGTGCTGGAAAAAGATATAACCCTTGCCGGCCCTGTTTTGGCCCGATTGAAGGTGGCCACTACGGGCACCGATGCCGATTGGGTGGTAAAAGTGGTGGATGTGTTTCCGCCCGATGCCGAGGATTTTCCCGAAACCCAAGAGTATTTAAAAATGGGAAATTACCACATGATGGTCCGCAGCGAGGTCATGCGGGGCCGGTTCAGAAATAGTTTTTCGAACCCCGAACCTTTTGTTCCCAATACAAAAACCGAGGTGCCCATAAAGCTGCAGGATATACATCACACCTTTAAAAAGGGTCATAAAATTCAGGTACAAGTGCAGAGTACGTGGTTCCCGTTAATAGATTTGAATCCGCAGAATTTTGTTCCGAATATCTTTAAGGCAAAGGAATCTGATTTTTCCAAGCAGACCCATAGAGTGTATTCCGATTCGAGTATCGAATTCACCGTACTGCCATAAAACAGCTGGAAAATGAAAATCCCGACCATTGGCCGGGATTTTCTAACAAACCTAACTTAGTAAACTTTAACTTGCACCAAGAATATTTTCTATCCCCACAAAAAACAGTCTTCGGTGCATTTATCCACTAATTCTATGATTCAAATATAGAAGTGTTTTCCCTTTTGTACCATACGTACATACACGTATTTTATAAAAATCTATCATATTTTTATTTTGGGATTTCCATTTTTAAACCCGTCTATACACTTGAGAAACAGGGGGCAAGGTCGGTGTTTTGTATGCTGGTCATTAGGAAATGCGTATATGGCAATTCGCATGGACAACGAGGGGGAAAATCCCGGGGAAGAATCGACATTTTTATCAGTATTGTCCAGGGAAAGAAATAAAACTGCTACAAGAACCATGTATAGGGATGGTTTTTTGGAAAGAGGGAAATGTCCCCAGCAGGAGAAGAATGGATTTTTAGGAATTACTTCCTTTTCATATCTTAGAGGTGCCTGGGCTTGTCCTCGATTTGCCCTGGATTTGACAGGGGGAATCCCTGCTGTAGGGGATAGTGAACCGATGGTCAATATTCACCGTACCATTTCTTTTTATTTCAGATTTCCAATGGAGTATTGTCCGAGGAACGAAACAAGAGCGCAGACGCTATAAGAACCTTTCCTGCGTTCCCCGGAAGACAGGCCCTAACGAGATCATGGGATTTTAAACGGACAACAACGTTTTTTTTAGAAAGAATTTTGAATAAAATTGGGAGGTTGGCAGATGTCTTTGCCTTATATAATAGTGCAAGAGCCAAAATGTAGTATTTTTGGAGAATGGAGCAAATTGGAAAAATCGGTGTGCTTACCAGTGGGGGTGATTCCCCGGGCATGAATGCCGCAATTAGGGCGGTGGTTCGCGCCTGTGCCTACCACAACATAAAATGCGTGGGAATATACCGCGGTTTCGCCGGGTTGATGGAAGGTGACTTTAAGGATCTGGATGCCCGATCTGTAAAGAACATGATAAACAGGGGAGGCACCTTTCTAAAATCGGCCCGGTGTGAGGAATTCCGGACGGTAGAAGGAAGAAGGAAAGCCATGGCCCAATTGCAACAGGAAGGCATAGAGGCCTTGGTAATTATTGGCGGTGATGGCTCCTTTAGGGGAGCGGCAACGCTCGGGGAAGAATTTCAATTTCCCGTGGTGGGCATTCCCAGTACCATTGACAACGATATTAGCGGAACCGATTACACCATTGGTTATGACACCGCCCTAAATACGGTAGTAGAAGCCATTGACAAAATACGCGACACGGCAAATTCGCACAATCGCTTGTTTTTGGTAGAGGTTATGGGCCGTGATGCGGGCGATATAGCTTTAAACGCGGGCATAGGTGCCGGAGCGGAGGAAATTCTTATTCCGGAGCAAAACCTGGGAAGGGAACGGTTGCTCGAGTCGCTGTCACGAAGCCGAAAATCGGGTAAGACTTCCAGTATTGTGGTAGTGGCCGAAGGGGATGAGATAGGAAAAAACATTATGGCACTGGCCTCTTATATAGAAACCAATCTCCGCGAATACGAGGTGAGGGTCACCGTGTTGGGTCATATCCAAAGAGGCGGGGCCCCTAGTTGTTATGACAGGGTGTTGGCCAGCCGCCTGGGAGTTGGCGCCATTGATGCCCTTCGCAGGGGAGAACGGGCCGTAATGGTAGGGATAGTGCACAATAAAGTAATTACCGTACCTTTTGCCCAAACCTCGAAATTGGAAAAGGAAATAGATAGGGAACTGATTCGGGTGGCCGATATTGTTTCCATTTAAAGGAATTCCTTAAAGTAAGAAACAAAGCTGGGAACAGATGATCGTGAGGACAGCCCAATCGGTTAGCCAGTGGAAATTAAATTCAGAAAAAAACAAAAAATGATAAAAGTAGGGATTAACGGATTCGGAAGAATAGGCAGATTGGTTTTTAGGATCATTGCCCAACGTGATGACATGGAAGTTGTGGCGGTGAATGACCTGTTAAAGGTAGAACATTTGGCATATTTGCTGAAATACGATTCGGTACACGGCAGGTTTTCAGAAAAAATTGAAATAAAGAATGGCAATCTGTGGATTGGAGGCAAGGAGATTCGGGTGAGTGCGGAAAAAGACCCGGCCAACCTCGATTGGTCGGCTGTGGGTGCCGCCACCATTATTGAATGTACCGGAATATTCAAAGACCTGGATTCGGCCTCTGCCCACTTAAAGGCAGGTGCAGAAAAAGTGGTCTTGTCTGCACCTTCCAAGACCGTTCCCATGTTTGTGATGGGAGTAAACCACAGGGAAATTTCGGCAGATGAAAATATAATTTCCGCCGCTTCCTGTACCACCAACTGTCTGGCCCCTATGGCGAAGATTGTCCACGACCATTTGGGAATTGTCGAGGCCCTGATGACAACTATCCATTCGGTAACCGCCTCGCAATTTACGGTGGACCAGCCTTCAAAGAAAAACTTTCGCCTGGGACGCTCCGCGCTCAACAACATCATTCCCAGCACCACCGGTGCCGCTGTGGCCGTAACCAAGGTTATTCCGGAATTAAAAGGAAAGCTCACGGGAATGGCATTTCGGGTTCCCACCGTGAATGTGTCGGTAGTGGATTTGACCGTGCGCACAGAGAAATCGGCCACTTATGAAGAAATCAAAGAGCTCTTTATAACTGCTTCCGAAGGGGATTACAAGGGAATTGTGGACTATACGGAAGATGAGGTAGTGTCGCAGGATTTCGTGTCCGATCCGCATATCTGCGTTTTTGACGCCAATGCAGGCATAGCCCTAAATGAAAATTTCTTTAAACTGGTGGCCTGGTACGACAATGAATATGGCTATTCGGCAAAGTTGGTTGACCTGGCGGAATATTTTTCAAAATTGTAGATATGACCTTGATTACCGATGGCGGCTCCACCAAATGCGATTGGGTACTGCTCGATACCTCGGGACAGGTAGTTTTAAAAACGGCCACAAAAGGCCTTAATCCGGCAGTTATTCCCCGGGACGAACTATTTGCCAGGATTGCGGAAAACAGCGACCTGGCAAGTGTTTTTTCATCTATTGAACGTTTACATTTTTACGGAGCTGGTTGTGGAACACCCACTCTCACGGCCATTTTAAAGGAAGTGCTGGAAGAGCTATTTCCCAAGGCTACGGTTCGGGTTCAGGAAGACATGGTCGCCGCTGTTTTTGCGGCCACCACTGAGCCGGGGATTGTCTGCATTCTTGGCACCGGTAGCAATAGTTGCTATTTTGACGGTTCCGAAATCCAGACCCCCATTGCTTCCCTGGGATATGTTATAATGGACGAAGCCAGCGGGAATTACTATGGAAAGCGATTGATTCGCGATTATTTTTACCGTCGCATGCCCGAACCTTTGGCCACGCGGTTTGCTACCCAGTACAATATCTCGGCCGATGAGATAAAGCTGAATCTCTACAAACGAAGCAACCCCAACGCTTATCTCGCCTCTTTCGCCCGATTTATCTTTGATCCTCCTGCCTATCCCGACCTAAATAATGATAATGGTCTTCATCCTTATTTCCACAACCTCTTAAAAGAGGGGATTTCCTCCTTTGTACAATGCCGAATCCTCACCTTTCCCAATGCCCAAGAGCTGCCCATCCATTTTATAGGAACCATTGCCCATTTTTCAAGGCCCATCATTGAAGAAGTTCTCCCTGATTATCAACTGCAATTGGGGAATATCGTGCGGCATCCCATAGAGGGTTTGATACAGTACTATCAAAAGACCTATTTCCGATAAAATTTTCCATGGCATCGGCCTAAGTGCGAAAATATCCTTAAGTTGAATCGTTTCTTTTGAGCGATATCCTTTACTAATGTCCTTTTGATGCGCTTCCTCGCCTTTTTGCGGTAGGTAAAACTTCATCTAAAAAATTCCGAAACAATATTTTAAAGATTTTTCACTATCTTTCAAGAAGCAACTCCCCGCTTATTTTTATTGGCTATGCTCACAAAAGTATATGGAAGCGCCGTCTTTGGCGTGGAGGCAACTACCATTGCCGTGGAGGTCAATGTGGACAAGGGAATAGGCTACCACCTGGTAGGCCTTCCCGACAATGCCATACGGGAAAGCAATTTCCGTATAGCGGCCGCCCTACAGAACAACGGCTATAAAATTCCCGGAAAAAAACTCATTCTCAATATGTCTCCTGCCGATTTGCGCAAGGAAGGTTCCGCCTATGACCTTACATTGGCCATGGGCATTTTGGTGGCAACAGAGCAGATCGAGGAAAACATTCCTCTTTCAGAATATATAATCATGGGTGAATTGTCGCTGGATGGCAACCTGCAGCCCATTAGAGGAGCCTTGCCCATTGCCCTAAAAGCGAAGGAAGAAGGATTCAAGGGATTTATTTTGCCCGAACAAAATGCAAAGGAAGCGGCAATAGTGGAGGGGCTGGAGGTTTTTGGCATTAGGAACATTAGGGAAGTAATCGATTTTTTTAATGATGAAATCCCCCTGCAGCCCACCATAGTTGATGTGGAAGCCGAATTTTACGAACAATTGGAACATCCCGAGCACGATTTTGCCGATGTAAAAGGCCAGGAAAGCATAAAACGCTGTATGGAAATAGCGGCGGCGGGCGGCCATAATATTATTTTGATTGGTCCCCCCGGATCGGGAAAAACCATGTTGGCCAAACGGTTGCCCAGCATCCTGCCCCCCATGACGCTTTTGGAAAGTCTGGAAACCACCAAAATCCACAGTGTGGCCGGCAGAACCATGGAAAAAGGCGGAATAATGACTTCCAGGCCCTTCCGAAGCCCGCACCACACAATATCCGACGTCGCTTTGGTGGGCGGGGGACAATATCCGCAACCGGGCGAAATTTCGCTTGCCCACAATGGAGTGCTGTTTTTGGATGAACTGCCCGAATTTAAGCGGGGCGTGCTGGAGGTGATGCGCCAACCGTTGGAAGACAGGGAAGTAACCATTTCACGGGCAAAATTCACCGTTACGTATCCCTCCAGCTTTATGTTGGTGGCAAGCATGAATCCCAGTCCGGGAGGGTATTTTAACGATCCCGACGCGCCCGTAATGTCCTCCCCTGCAGAAATGCAACGCTATTTGAGCAAAATCTCCGGGCCGCTGTTGGACCGAATCGATATCCACATAGAAGTAACTCCCGTGCCCTTTGAAAAACTGAGTGAGGAAAGACGGGGCGAATCCAGCTTGGTCATCAGAGAACGGGTGACCCAGGCGAGAAAGATTCAGGGTGAGCGTTTCGCTCCCTTTGAAAATATACACTATAACGCCCAGATGGGCGTAAAACAAATAAGACAGTTTTGTAAGCTGGATGAAGAATCGCTACAATTGCTTAAAACGGCAATGGAACGGCTTAATCTCTCTGCACGGGCCTATGATCGTATTCTCAAGGTGGCCCGGACCATTGCCGATCTGGAAGGCTCGGAATCCATTGCCGGTGCCCACATTTCCGAAGCAATCCAATACAGAAGCCTGGATCGGGACGGGTGGTTTGGATGACCGTAATCCTTTTGATTTTCATAGGCCATGACCGATTTTCTCGGGTGGCCATAGTTGTTTAAGTATATTTGTGAAAAGGAAATTTTATGGTGAAATATTTTTGTGTGTGTATTTTGGTGGCAATTGTAGTGGGCTGTGGTGGAAATGAGGAAAAAGAAAAATCAGAGGCAAAAACCGAAGCCAAGCAATATCCCGAACCTGAGCTCAGCTTGGCCGAAGCGAACAAACTCGTGGAATTGCCATTGCACTGTGTGGGCAACCCTTATCCCATCAAACCGCAGATTACCTTGGAATCTAAGGAAGATTTGGTCGAGCCGCGGAAAAACCATCCTATTTTTTATGGGTGTTTTGATTGGCACAGTGCCGTACATGGATATTGGTCATTGGTCTCCCTGCTGTCGCAGTTTCCCGATATGGAACGGGCAGATGAGGTGCGAAATCTTTTGGATGAAAAGTTCACCGCCGAAAATGTCGCCCGCGAGGTGGCCTATTTCAAAAAAGACATCAATAAAACCTTTGAGCGTACCTATGGATGGGCTTGGCTCTTAAAACTTTCCGAAACCCTGCACAAGTGGGACAATCCCCCGGCCCGGAAATGGGAGGAAGCACTGCAGCCTTTGGCAGATGTAATTGTCCTGCGATATAAGGAATTTCTGCCTAAGCTCAATTACCCGGTAAGGGTGGGAGAGCATGCCAATACTGCTTTCGGATTGGCGTTTGCCTATGATTATGCGGTGGCGATGGGAGATATGGAATTTCAGGAACTGATAGCCAACCGGGCCCGAGATTTTTATTTTCAGGATAAAAACTGCCCGATTACCTATGAACCCAGCGGCTACGATTTTCTCTCTCCCTGTCTGGAAGAAGTGGATATCATGCGCCGAATTCTTTCTGCGGAAGAATTTGAAAAGTGGCTGAATGACTTCTTGCCCAATCTGGCCAAGGAGGACTATCATTTGGAAGTGGGAACGGTCAGCGATCGCTCGGATGGGAAGCTGGTGCATCTGGATGGATTGAACTTTAGTAGGGCATGGGTATTCTACGGATTGGCAAACCAATATCCCCAATACACCCATTTGCGCAATCTGGGCAATGAGCATTTGGTCTATTCCTACCCAAATTTGGTGGGCGACAGTTATGAAGGCGGACACTGGTTGGCCAGTTTTGCTCTATATGCACTGAATACCCTTCATAAGAAATAAGGCAGATCGTAGATAAATCCATTTTGAAATTAGAGGGCAAGAAGAGATATTCTTTTTAAGCTAGTGAAAATCAATTCTGAAGTATTACTCTTCTGTGTGAATTTTCTTATAGGAAAAACCCTGAAAATTCGGGGGATTTTTCTTGTTTATAGATGGAGTGGGTAGGATATGCCAATGTTTTTACTACATTCGTCATGTTTCAACCAAAATTAACAACACATGGCAAAACCATCAAACCTTATCTCTGTGGCCGAGGCCCGAGAATTGCAAAAAAACTGGATGTCCACCCGGGCAGTGGACATAGAAAAGGGCAGGGGGCATAAAGATGCCCGCGAAATGCTCTTTTCCTTGGAAGAATTGCAGAACTTCTTGGATTATATCAAGGAAAACTCAAAAAATGCCAACCCCGGAGTACGTATTTACTTTGGAGCCTATGATAGGGATGACAACGATCTGGCCACCGTCTTCTTGTCGCCTACGGTTGATGCCAAGGAAGGGGCCGAAAACGATTACGATCTTAAACCCTTGAACAGAGGCATCAGTGGCTGGCCTCCAAAAAACTATTGATCTGAAGTGCTCGGTTTTATTTTAATCAATGTTTTTGAACTTCTGGCCTTTGCTGCGGCTTTTTTTTATTATAGAAAACACCCCAGCAAGCCCAATTTCTACCTTTTATGGTTCTTGGGGATAACATGTGTTTTTGAAATTGTCAACTGGTACACCGCCTTGATTCTGATGGGGCACTTGCAGTTTTTGGCAGACACGCCTTTTGAAAGCAATTACTGGCTGGGCAATATCTATGCCTTGGTCAGCTATCTATTTTATATTCAGTATTTTAAGTGGTTTCTCACTTCCCACAGATATCGGCATGCAATTAATATTGTTTCTGCCATTTTCCTGCTGTTTGGGGTGATGGAAATTATAATTTCCGGTGGGTTCTTTAACCGATTTATGCCGCTTACCAATATTTTGGGCACCTTGCTGGTGTTCTTAAGCATTGGATTTTATTACCTAAAGCTTTTAAAAAGCGATCATATATTGTTGGTGCACCGCAGTTTGCCCTTTTATATCTCGGTAGGGGCACTGATGTTTCATTTGTGTACCACTCCACTGTTTATTTACAGCTCTTATTACAGCAATTCCATTGACCCGGGTTTTGTTAGCATGTACCGATGGATTATATTTGGTGCCAACTATTTGCTGTATTCCATTTACACAGTTGGATTTATTGTATGCTATCAGACAAAGGCCCTTTATTACCCCAACAAAAACTTTTAATAGTTTACTTTATTGCGGTCTTGCTTTTCTTTGCTGTTTTTGCAATAGTCTTTGTCATAGCCTTCCAGCGAAGAAAAAACCGTTTTTTGACCGAACGGTTTGAGGCCGAACGCCGCTTTCAAAAAGAATTGGCAAATTCGCAAATAGAAATCCAGGAACAAACCCTTAAGAACATTGCCTGGGAGCTGCATGACAATGTGGGGCAGTTATTGTCCGTGGCCAACATTCAGCTCAATATCCTGCTCAATTCCCTCACGGGGGAAAAGAGGGAGCAAGTGGCCGAAACCAAAGGGATCATTCAGGAAACCGTACAGGAGATACGTTCGCTTTCCAAAGTGCTCAACAACGACGTGGTTTTAAAGAATGGCTTGCTCAAGTCGTTGGAAGTAGAGTTAAATCGTTTTGAACGATTGGGCTATTTAACGGCCTCTTTAAAGATCGTTGGCGACGTGGTCCCCATTAACAATGCCACCGGAATCATCATCTTCAGGATTTTACAGGAATTCCTGTCCAATGTGTTGAAACACGCCAAGGCCTCAAAATTATTTGTGCTTTTGGAATATAAGGAAACGTTTTTGGAAATTACCGCGACCGATGATGGCGTAGGATTTGACAGCAGCCTCCCGAGCGACAGTTCGGGAATGGAAACCATGAAAAGCCGTGCCGCCTTGTTGCAGGCTCCTTTCTCCATTACTTCGGAAGTGGGGCGGGGCACACAATTACATTTAAAATATTATTACAGCAATGCCAGATAAAAATAAAAATTATAAAGTTGCCATTGTAGATGACCATGCCCTCTTTGCGGGTTCTCTGGAAAAGTTGATCAATTCATTTGAGCAATTCACCACCGTGTTCCATCTGCGCAACGGTCAGGAATTACAACAACGGTTGCAGGAAGGTGACGAAATTCCCGACATCATCCTTCTCGATATCAATATGCCGGTGATGAACGGCTTTGAGACGGCCGAATGGCTTTCCAATAGTTTTCCCCAAATAAAATTTCTCGCCCTCTCCATGGAGGATGACGAAGTGAGCATATTAAAAATGCTGCGTCGCGGGGCCAAGGGTTATTTATTGAAAGACATCCATCCCGAAATTTTGAACACCGCCTTGGAAGAAGTGATAGACCGCGGATATTACCATTCGGAAAAAGTTTCGGAAACCCTTTTGCACTCCTTGCATACCAAGGGTTCTACCATGCCCCAGTTCAAGGAAAACGAACTTACTTTTATCGAATTGGCCTGTTCGGAAATGACCTACAAGGAAATAGCCGAGGTGATGAACCTAAGTCCCAAGACCATTGACGGTTATAGACAGGACCTCTTCAACAGACTGCAAATAAAGAACCGGGTGGGCTTGGTGATATACGCCTTGAAAAACAATCTCTTTAAACTTTAGAGGCACGCTTTCCACAGGGGATCTTCGGGAGGAGGAGCCTCAACGGTCATTTCTTCTTTCTTTACCGGATGGATAAAGGTAAGATTTCTGCTATGAAGGTGGATTCCGCCATCGACATTGCTTCGGTCAAATCCGTATTTTAAATCACCTTTGATCGGGCAGCCCAGGGCCGAAAGTTGGGCGCGTATTTGATGGTGTCTTCCCGTTTCCAAATCAATTTCCAACAGAAAATACTTATCCAGACGCTTTAGGGTGCGATAGTGAAGGACGGCTTTTTTGCTGTTGGGAACTTCTTGGGTGTGGGCATACGATTTGTTCTGCTTTTGATTTCTCTGCATAAAATGTACAAGGGTGCCTTCTGCTTTGGGAGGCGCATTTTTTACGAGGGCCCAATAAGTTTTTTTGGTCTCTCTTTCAGAAAACATTTTGTTGAGCCTGGCCAATGCCTTTGAAGTGCGGGCAAAGACCACCACGCCGCTGGTGGGCCTGTCCAAACGATGAACCACACCCAAAAAGACCGCTCCTGGCTTATTGTATTTGATGGCAAGGTATTCTTTGACCACTTCCGAAAGGGGAGCGTCTCCTGTTTTATCCCCCTGCACAATATCGCCCGGCCGCTTGTTCACGATAACCAAGTGATTATCTTCGTAAAGAACTTGTAGATTTTCCTTGGTACTGTGCAATGCGTGCAAAATAAATAGGGTTAATATTGTTCGCTATCGTTGGGAAAATTACCGCTCTTTACATCCTTGCTGTAGGTGCTAAAGGCATTTTTCATTTCGGTGTACAAATCGAGGTATCGTCTTAAAAAGCGCGGATTGAATTCGTGGGTCATCCCCAGCATGTCGTGGGTAACCAATACCTGCCCATCCACACCATGGCCGGCGCCTATTCCTATAACCGGAATGCTTATTTTTTTTGCCACTTCTTCCGCGAGCCGGGCAGGCACCTTTTCCAGAACCAAGGCAAAGCATCCAATCTTTTCCAGCAGCAGGGCATCGGAAATAAGTTTTTCCGCTTCCTCTTCCTCTTTTGCGCGTACGGTGTAAGTTCCGAACTTATAAATGGATTGTGGTGTAAGCCCCAAATGTGCCATGACCGGAATACCCGCGTTCAGAATCCGTTTGATGGATTCCTTGATTTCGCTTCCGCCTTCCAGTTTTACGGCATGGCCTCCGCTTTCTTTCATAATGCGAATGGCCGAACGCAAGGCTTCTTTGGGATCGCTTTGGTAGCTTCCAAACGGCAAGTCTACTACAACCAAACTGCGCTCAATGGCCCGAACCACCGAGGCGGCATGGTAAATCATCTGGTCCAGGGTTATGGGGAGGGTGGTTTCATGCCCAGCCATGACATTGCTGGCAGAATCGCCCACCAAGATTACGTCTATACCGGCACTGTCCACTATTTTGGCCATGGTGAAATCGTAGGCAGTAAGCATGGAAATCTTTTCCCCTTTCTTTTTCATATCCACCAGGGTTTTGGTGGTTATTCGTTTATAATCCTTTTTGGCTACAGACATATTTTTAAAGAAGCTTTAATTAAAGAGCAAAAATACTACTTTTGAATTGGAACCACTTAAATAATGCCCGATGAAATATTTTATACTGCTACTCTTTGTAATCGTAGGGACTAAGGGGCTATCACAGGAAAGCCTGCCAGAGGAAACTGCGAAGGTGATAGTAGACCAATATCTAAAAGGCTACAAAACCGGCGACACGCTTGTCATGCAGAAAATGATGCACCCGAGAATCACGCTTCAGACAATGTATTTGAATACCAATCAGGAGAACGTGCTGTTATTTATCAATCCGCTGGATTTATTTAAATATGTTGCCGTCACTGCCCCTCAGCAAAAATGGGATGTACAGGTAGAAAAGTACGTGGTGCACAGCGATGGAAATTTAGGGAATGTTTGGGTTCCGTTTATGTTTTACAAGGATGGGGAATTTAATTACTGCGGGGCCTATTCCTTTACCCTCACCTATACCGATGACAGTTGGAAAATCCTTCACCTTGTTGAATCGCGTAGGGTAGGAGGGTGTTTTGACCATCACGACTGAACCACTCTTTTAGCAATCGCTGATATTTACCTGTACGGCCAAACCTCCCTCACTGGTTTCCTTGTATTTTGAGGTCATGTCTTTGGCCGTTTCCCACATGGTAGCCACCACCTTGTCCAAAGGAACTTTCGCCTTGCTGGGATCGCCGTTAAGGGCCATTTCACAAGCGTTTATCGCTTTCACCGCACCCATGGCATTTCTTTCAATGCACGGAATCTGCACCAAGCCGGCAATAGGGTCACAGGTGAGCCCCAAGTGGTGTTCCATGGCGATTTCGCTTGCCATCAGGCACTGCTCTGGAATACCGCCGCTCAATTCGCACAGGGCTCCGGCCGCCATGGAGGAGGAGACTCCAATTTCGGCCTGGCAGCCTCCCATGGCCGCCGAAATGGTAGCTCCTTTTTTAAAGATGCTCCCTATCTCGCTGGCGGTTAGCAAAAATTTCTTTACGTCCTCAAAATCGGCATCGTGGTTTTCTATGACCAAATAATACATGATCACGGCAGGGATTACTCCCGCGCTGCCATTGGTGGGAGCGGTGACCACCCTGCCCAGGGAGGCGTTGACTTCATTGACGGAAAGGGCAAAACAGGATACCCATTTTAGGATCTGTCTGAATTTGACTTCCGTATTTCGGATGGCTTCTATCCATTCCTCAGCATTGCTGTAGGAGGCATCGCCAATAAGATTGCGATTCATGTCGAAGGCACGCCGGGTGACGTTAAGGCCACCGGGCAAGGTTCCCTCGGTATGACATCCCACGTACATGGAATCCAGCATCACCTCCCAGATGTCCTTTAGACCTGTGTTTATTTCGGCTTCGGTACGCAGCGATTTTTCGTTCTCCATTACTATTTCAGAAATGCTTTTCCCTTCCGCCTTGCAATATGCCAACAATTCCACGCCTTTTTCTATCGGAAATGGAAATTGGGCAAACTTTTCCATCTTTATTTTTTCCTGCTGCCGCTCTTCCTTTACCACAAACCCACCACCGATGGAATAGAACGATTCTGAAACGGTTTTGCCATTGGCAAGGGTAGCGTGAAAAGTGATTCCATTGGGGTGGAATTCCAGAAAGGAGCGGTTAAAAACAATATTAACTGCAGGCACGAAAGTGATTTTACGCTCGCTGTTGAGGTTGAGTTTTTTTTCCGTGTTTATATATTCTATTTCCCGTTCTATGTTTTCTATGGGAAAGGTCACCGGGTCAAATCCGGCCAGGCCCAGCATTACGGCGATATCCGTGGCGTGGCCTTTGCCTGTAAGCGAAAGGGATCCAAAGAGATCTACAGACACGCCTTCCACTTGGTCAAATTGACCGTTTTCCTTCAATTCTCCCAGCCATCGCAACGCCGCCCTCCAAGGTCCCAAGGTATGCGAACTGGAGGGACCTACTCCGATTGACAACATATCAAAAACACTAATACTTTCCATTTCATTTTATTTATGGCACAAAGATAGGGGTATTAGTTAATTGGTTGGTTGGGGATTTGTTAATTGGATTGCTGATGGACGATTGCTGATGGACGATTGTTGATTGACGATTGCTGATTGACGATTGTTGATTGACGATTGCTGAGCAATCAACAATCAACGATCCCAATTCTCTGCCAATTATCTTCTTCTATTGGGCAATAGTGGCGGGGGTTCTCCGGAAAAGGGATTCCAACGGCTGATGCTTTTGGCCTCCATGCCGGCGGCGCGGATCACTGCCCGGTCGCCGTAGCGTTCGCGCATCTTGTCCATGGCATGGTATAAGTTGATTATCTTGTCGTTGTCGTCAAAAAGATCGATCTGGTAGCCGCCTTCCACCAAATGGCTGAACTTTACCCCCACCATTCTCACCAGCAATCGACGTTGGTAAAGCTTTTTATAGAGATCCATCACCACCGGGATAATCTTGTGGTCTGCCGAACTGTAGGGAATTTTTTGCTGCATGCTATAGGTCTGGAAATCGGAATACCTAATCTTAAAGGAAACGCAGGCAGTGAGTTTATTGCCGCGCCGCAATTGGTACACCAGGTTTTCGGCCATGGCCATGATGATGCCTTGCAGTTTTTTTACATCGGTAGTGTCGCGGTCAAAAGAACGCTCGGTAGAAATGGACTTGCGTTCGGTGTACTGCACCACAGGCGAATTGTCTATACCGTTGGCTTTTTGCCAAATGGTCTGGCCATTTTTTCCGAACACCTTGGCCATCATTTCCATGGGCATTTCCTGAATGGTCTTTATGCGCTTGATCCCCAAATCGCAGAAAGTGCGATAGGTAGCCTCGCCCACCATCGGGATCTTGTTCACCGGCAAAGGAGAGAGGAACGGTTTTTCCGTGCCGTGGTGCACATGCAATTGATTGTTGGGCTTGGCCTCGCCGGTAGCTATTTTAGAGACGGTCTTATTAATGGACAGGCCAAAGGAAATGGGCAGCCCGGTTTCTTTTATAATGCGCTGCCGCAACTGCGAAGCCAGTTTTTCGCATCCAAAAAAACGGTCCATGCCAGTGAGGTCTATGTAAAACTCATCTACCGACGATTTTTCGTATAAAGGCACGCTTTCCTTGATCACTTCTGTAACCGCATGCGAAAACTTGCTGTAGGTGCCCGCATCGCCCCGTACTACAATTGCCTCCGGACACAGTTGCCGCGCCATCTTCATGGGCATGGCAGAATGGATGCCAAACCGGCGGGCCTCATAACTGCAGGAGGCCACAACTCCCCGGTCGCTGGTGCCTCCAATTAGTACCGGTTTGCCTATGAGGACGCTGTTCAGCAACCTTTCGCAGGAGACGAAAAAAGTATCGAGGTCCATGTGCACGATGTTTCGGGAAGGAGGCATGTGGTTAAATATTTTCGGGAAAAATCTGTGGACAAATTTAATTGGAATATTTCCATTAAAAAAGAAATAAAATCATAAAAATTGGAATAATTCCAAACTCTACAGTTAAGATCTTTTGTTCAAAATAAAATGGATCCATATAAAGATTAAAATGTCTTAATAGCCGATATTTTTATATCTTCGTGCCCACAAACAGTTCAGATTTTGGGAATGGGAAAACCTGCTCGGGAAATGGATACAAAGCCCTATATTATTGCCATGGCAATTTTGATTGCCACCTTCGCCCTTTACAATTACATTGTTTACCACACCGATGGTTATGTGAAAGTGGAAGCAATGTCGCCCATGGCGGTGGAGGGACAAGAATTATTCCAGCGCAATCGCTGTTGGTCCTGCCATCAGTTATACGGTCTGGGTGGTTATCTGGGTCCCGATCTTACCAATGTGTATTCAGACGAAAAAAAGGGTCCGCTCTACATAAAGGCCTTTTTAAACAGCGGTGTAAAGAGCATGCCCCAATTCACCTTTAACGAGGCCGAAAAGGAAGCCTTGGTGGAATATTTGAAACACGTAGACCAAACGGGCATCTATCCCAATTACGACGCGGAATTTGACGCTACCGGATGGGTAAAAATCCAATATCGGGATGAAAGATAAGTTGCCTCTCTATTTTTTGCTCCTTGCCCTCATTGCCCTTTTTCTGGGAATGCTATTTGGAATAACCGCTTCTTTTCAATATTTGCTGCCCGATTTCCTAAAGGAAAACCTGCCCTTTTCAAAGTTGCGGCCCTTTCACGTTACTTCTGAAATATCGTGGATAGTCCTGGCCGCCACCGGAAGTATTTATTTCTTTATTTCCCATGTGGAAAAATTCCGATTTTTTTCGCCGTTGTTGGAAAAGGTGCACTTCCTGCTGTTTCTCGCCACGGGCATAGCCATTTACCTTTCTTATGCCTTCAACTACACCGAGGGACGGGAGTATTTTGCCTTTCCCTATATCTTGATGATCCCCATTTTGTTGGGATGGATTCTCTTCGGAATAAATTATTTCAAGACCCTTTATCGCAACATAAAAGGCTGGCCGGTTTATTATTGGATGTGGGGCACGGGAATTGTCTTTATGTGCTATCACTTGATGGAGGCACATTTTTGGCTGTTCGACTTTTTTAGATTGAATTTTATCAAGGATTTTGCCGTGCAATGGAAATCTACCGGCTCTTTTACCGGTTCGTGGAACATGTTGGTGTACGGTATTTCCATCTATCTGATGTCGCATATCAAGAAAAATAGCGACCTGGCTCGTACCCCTGTGGCTTTTTTCTTTTACTTTTTGGGATTGGCCAATTTGATGTTTGGATGGGCCCACCACACCTATCTGCTGCCCACCCAGCCGTGGATTCGTTACGTGGCCTACGCCATAAGCATGACCGAATGGATTGTGCTGGCGTCCATTATCTATAACTGGCAGCGCACCATCCCCAAGGTGGATAAGGAAAACCATCCCATGGCCTACCGGTTTTTGTTGGCGACAGACTTTTGGATTTTTGTCAATATACTTATTGCCTTGCTCTTCTCCATTCCGGCAATCAATTACTATACCCACGGCACCCATATTACCGTTGCCCATAGCATGGGCACTACCATTGGCATTAACACGACCATCCTGTTTTCTGCCCTGTTTTACATTGCCCGCTATATCCGTCCCCAAAATGATACCGATACCAAAATAACCCGAAGGGCCTTTATGGCATTTAATATCTGTCTTTTGCTCTTTTTTGTCTCCTTGATCATTGCCGGCTTTAAGCGCAGCTACTGGATGTATGTTTCGCAGGAGACCTTGTTTTCTGAAATGCAGGATTCCCTGGTGCCTTATTATATTGGTTTTTTCGCCTTCGGAATTGGAATTTTTGTGTCCTTGGGAATAGTGGCCATGAGCTTATTCAGAATTTTAATGGGGAAGATTTCCGAAAGGGAAAAGTAAGACAAAATAATAGCTATCGCAAAGATCACCTGAAAGAACAACAAAACCATGAAGGATTTAGCCGAAAAGATCACCGCCCTGAAAAAGGAAAAAAACGCCATTATTCTCGCCCATTATTACCAGGTTCCGGAAATACAGGAAGTAGCCGATTATGTGGGCGACAGCTTGGGCCTGGCGCAGAAAGCGGCAGAGACCCAGGCAGAGATAATCGTCTTTGCGGGAGTGCATTTTATGGCCGAGACGGCAAAGATTCTCAATCCTACCAAAAAGGTATTGCTGCCCGATACAATGGCAGGGTGCTCCCTTGCCGACTCCTGTCCGCCCGATGCTTTTAAAAGCCTTGTGGAGGCACATCCGGATCACGTAGTGATTACCTATGTCAATTGCTCTGCCGAGGTAAAGGCGATGAGCGATATCATTTGCACTTCCTCCAATGCCGAACGCATTGTGAATTCGGTGCCCAAAGAAGTGCCCATTATCTTTGCTCCTGACAAAAATCTGGGGAAGTACATTCAAAAGAAAACCGGCAGAAAAATGCTGCTATGGGATGGAGCCTGTATTGTACATGAAGCCTTTTCCATCGAAAAATTGTTGAAGTTATACCGCGAACATCCCGATTCGCAGATAATAGCGCATCCCGAAAGCGAAGCACATATTCTGGAAACAGCCAATTACATCGGGAGCACGGCCGGCATGATCGATTACGTGAAGACCAGCGCGTCGCAAAAGTTTATTGTTGCCACCGAAGCGGGAATCCTGCACAAGATGCAGCAACAGGTTCCCCAAAAAACATTGATTCCGGCGCCTGCCGAGGAAGACAACACCTGCGCCTGCAGCGAATGCGCCTTTATGAAAATGAACACCCTGCCCAAGTTGTACAATTGCCTTCTCCATGAGACCCCGAGCATAGAAGTATGCGAGGAAGTAAGGAAAAAAGCCATGCTCCCTATTGAACGCATGCTGGAATTGAGCGTAAAATGATGGAAACCAATTTTTTGATAATAGGTTCGGGAGCGGCGGGGTTGACCTTGGCGGTAAAGTTGGCACGCGCGTTTCCTGCTAAAAAAATAACGGTGGTTACCAAGGCCCATCAGGCCGAATCGAATACCAAATACGCCCAAGGCGGAGTGGCCGCGGTTTTTAACCTGCAGGTGGATTCCTTTGGCACCCATATAGAAGACACCTTGATAGCCGGAGATGGACTCTGCGATGAAGAGGTGGTGGAAATGGTGGTAAGGGACGGCCCGGCAAGACTAAGGGAATTGATGGAATGGGGTGCTCGTTTCGATACCGATTCTACTGGGGCATTCCACTTAGGGCGGGAAGGAGGGCATTCCGAATTTCGGGTGCTTCACCATAAGGATACCACCGGGAATGAAATAGAGCAGACCTTGCTCGCGCAGGTAGAACAGCTAAAAAACATTGTTTTATTGCCTCATCACTTCGCTATTGATTTGATAACGGAACACCATTTTTCCCAAAAACAAACCGGATCCCTCAACTGTCATGGGGCGTATGTTTTGGACCAAATATCAGGAAGCATAATTGCCATCAAGGCCCATACTACTACCTTGGCCTCAGGTGGATTGGGAAGGATTTACGGGCATACCACCAATCCCTCCGTGGCCACCGGCGACGGAATTGCCATGGCCTACCGGGCAAAGGCGCGGATCAAGAATATGGAGTTTATCCAATTTCATCCCACTGCGCTTTATGACGGAGAGCAACGAGCTGCCTTTCTTATTTCCGAAGCCGTTCGAGGATTTGGGGCTTATTTGGTCAATAAGCGCGGAGAACGGTTTATGGGTAAATACGACAGCAGGGCAGAACTTGCCTCGCGCGACATCGTGGCCCGAGCCATAGAGAGCGAGATGAAAAAATGGGGCGATCCCTGCGTATTTTTAGATTGCACCCATTTGGATGCCAATCACTTTCAAGAACATTTCCCCGCCATTTATAAAACCTGTGCAGACAACAATATCGACATTTCTACCCATTGGATCCCTGTGGTTCCCGCGGCCCATTATCTTTGCGGGGGCGTGGTGGTGGACCGGTATGGACGTACTTCGATAAACCGTCTTTTTGCCTGCGGCGAATGTTCCTATACAGGGCTGCACGGTGCCAATAGACTGGCTTCCAACTCGCTTTTGGAGGCACTGGTTTACGCACACGCCATTTTCCAATTTCACCAAGAGCATCCAAAAATGGGCAGCGATAGGAAAGTGCCCGAGTGGGACGAACAAGGCGTGGCTACCCTTCACCATCTGTCTGAGGTTTACGGAAAAATAGAACAATTGCAATCGGTTATGCGTACTTTTGCCGGAGTAGTTCGATCTGGAGACGGTTTGCGCCAGGCTTCGGAATTGCTGGATAAAATTTATAGGGAAACCGAAGAGCTATATCGAAAATATAAAATGAACACGGCACTTTCCGAGTTGCGGAATATGGTAAATGTTTCTTATCTTATAGTGCAGCAGTCCCTACAGCGCACGGAAAACAGGGGAGGCTACTTCAATACAGATTTTGTTAAGAATAAAAAAACACTCATTATGAACGAACTGATTAAACAATCCGTAAACAAAGCAATGGATTATGCCCAATACAATCTGCTCTTTCGGCAATTGGCCGAGGAAGGCAGGACCACGGGAGAACAGGACCAGGAAAAAATAGAATACACCAAATTGAACTTCAGCCGAAGCAAACGCCTGGACAAAACGGCGAAAATAAGTGAGGAAGCAGCGGAAGCAATGGCGAATATTTCGCAAGGTCAAACCTGGCTGGTAATCACCGAGCCCTGGTGTGGCGATGCCGCGCAGACCCTGCCTTTTTTGAACAAGCTGGCGGAAAATTCTGAAAATGTGGAATTAAAACTGGTGCTTCGCGATGAAAACCTGGAGCTCATGGACCGGTTCTTGACCAACGGTTCGCGTTCCATTCCCATGGTCATCATATTGGATGAAAACCTTGAAGTGGTGCAACAGTGGGGCCCACGATCAAAGGCGGCAACAAAGCTGGTGAGCGACTATAAAGAGGAGCACGGCACAATAGACGATGCCTTTAAGGAAATGATCCAGGTGTGGTACAACAATGACAAAGGAACTTCCCTGGTTGGGGATTTTGTGGAGACCTTGAAAGTAAATTCGGAATACAGTGCATAGGAAAGGCCGCCAGTACCGGCAAAAAAGTACATTTTCAGTGGTTTGTGCTTTAATCTTGCCTGCCGTCCGAGGAACGCAGGAATGGCTTCGATTCCTGTAACGACAGCGGTCTTCACTCTTTTTTCGGACCATACTGGTTTCATAAATAACATATTCTTCTATAATTTATTCCCCTGGCATTCCGCTTTTTCCATCCTTTGGAAAGAGCGGAATGCTTTTTAAAGAAGGTTGTGCCAAAGTTTTTCCCCTGCAGGCTTCGAGAGGAAGGTAGATTTTATGATCTTCCTGCAGGCGACACATTGCCAAAAGAAATTTATGATAGATATCATTGGCTCCCCCTGATTTTTTAAGGAAATTTGGCCCAAAACCACCCTATGCAAATTGTTTCCGCCCAAGAGGCCGTATCTGTTGTAAAATCAAACGATCGCGTGTTTTTTCAAGGGGCCGCCATGACCCCTATTCTTTTGATAGACAGCCTGACCGATCGGTATCGGGAATTGGAAAATGTGGAAATTGTACAGATACATACCCATGGAAGGGCGAAATACATGGAGGAGCCATACGCCCAAGCCTTTCATCTCTCCAGTTGTTTTGTCGGTGACAACGTGAGAAAGGGTGTCAATACCCGGGCGGGGGACTATATTCCCGTATTCCTCAGTGAAGTACACTGGTTGTTCCGGCGCAACATCTTGCCTTTGGACGTGGCCCTTATCCAAGTATCTCCGCCAGACAAGCACGGATATTGTTCGTTGGGGGTTTCCGTAGATGTTACCCTTCCTGCCATCCAAACGGCAAAAAAAGTGATCGCTCTCGTCAATCCGCAGGTGCCGCGCACCCATGGCGACGGTATAATTCACATAAAGAATATCGATTACGGAGTAGAGATCGATGAACCCATTTATGCCACCGCCCTGGGAATTCCTTCGGAAATAGAGGCGAGGATAGGAAAATATGTGGCCAACTTTGTAGAGGATGGGGCCACCTTGCAAATGGGCATCGGAAACATTCCCAATGCGGTACTGCACAACCTGCACGGGCACCAACGATTGGGAATCCACACCGAACTGTTTAGCGATGGCATCCTTCCCTTGGTGGAAAAAGGAATTATTACCGGGGAAGACAAAAACATAAAGACGGGAAAGATAGTTACGTGTTTTGCCATGGGCTCGCAAAAATTGTACGATTTTATCGACGACAATCCCAACATCCATTTTAAGGAAGCTGCTTATACCAACGACACGGCCATTATTAGAAGGAATCCGAAAGTAACAGCGATAAACAGTGCCATAGAAATCGATTTGACGGGCCAGATTTGCGCCGATAGCATTGGGCCGTATCAATATTCGGGGGTAGGAGGGCAGATGGATTTTATTCGGGGTGCCTCCCTTTCTGAAGGAGGAAAGCCCATTATTGCCATGCCCTCTATAACAAATTCGGGCGTGTCAAAAATCACTCCTTTTTTAAAGGAAGGGGCTAGCGTGACCACCACTCGTGCCCATGTACATTACGTAGTTACAGAATACGGGGTGGTCAATCTCTTTGGCAAAGGTCTGGAACAACGGGCAAAAGCCCTTATTTCCATCGCCCATCCCGATCACAGGGAGATGTTGGAGAAGGAAGCGCGTAGGCGTTTTCATTTAAACACCGCCTTGTAGCTATGGTTAAAAGAGCGATCGGCAATGGGGTTTTGGTAGTGTCATCAATATTGTAATTCATTCGTTTTGTTCAGTAATAAAACCACTATATTTCCGGTTTGCTTATTTTTAAATTTTAGAGATATCTATTCGAGGATGTATTTTCAACGTGTTTTGTTCAACTTTTGACTGTCTTTCGAGAAACGTAGACAGGCCTGCCTACCGAAGAAGGAAGGCCGGCGATCTTGATTCTTTCCCCGAACAATACGGAGTAAAATCATTTTAATATGTTATTCTCCTGTATGGGGTGGGTATTTTTTATACTTTTGGGGAAAATTGCATTATGTTTTCCAAAGCCTGTGAATACGGTATTCGATCCGTTCTTTTTATTGCCCAGCAATCCCAGCAGGATGTGCGGCCTAACATCACCGAAATTGCCAAGGCCGTGGATTCGCCTGAACCCTTTACGGCCAAAATCTGCCAACAGCTTGCCAGGGCTGGCATAATCCTGTCCAAAAAAGGTCCCAATGGCGGCTTCTACATAAAAAAGGATTCTTCTTTAAAACTAGCCGATATTGTCTCTGCCATTGATGGGGATTCCATTTTTACCGGATGCAGCCTCGGCTTGCCCGAATGCTCTTCCGAACATCCATGCCCCGTCCACGATCAATTTATGAGCATAAGGGAAGGGTTGAAAAATATGTGCGAAAACACCACCGTCATGCAATTGGCAGATAAATTGGAGCAAGGTGATACTTTTTTAAAGCTATAACCGCCAATATTTCAGCAAACAAGGGGTTTTATGGCGTTTTTTAATTCTGATGTCTTTATCAGAAATACTATTTTTATATATCTTTGCCCTAACCATAAGTTATGTTTTCAAAAACGTGCCAATACGGAATCAAGGCTTCGGTCTATATTGCTTCGCAGTCTGCCTTGGGCAATAGGGTGAGCTTAAAGGATATTGCCTATAATATCGACTCGCCCGAAGCTTTTACGGCCAAGATTCTGCATCAACTGGCCAAGCAGGACATTCTGTCTTCCTTAAAAGGTCCCACCGGTGGATTTGAAATAACCGAGGGAAGGGCAGAGAGAATAAAGCTTAAGGATATAGTGTACGCCATTGACGGAAATAGCACCTACGAAGGTTGTGCCCTGGGTTTTGATTCCTGCGATGCCACCAAACCTTGCCCTATGCACAATAAATTTATCGCTATTAGGGACCATTTGAAGAACATGTTGGAGAATACCAGCCTTCACGAACTGGCCAATGGCCTGGAGTTGGAAGGCACTTATTTAAAAAGATAAAATTTTTGATTTAATTTCTGACAAAAAGGTAATAAATTAGAATACTATGAATGTTAAAGCCATACCGGGTGTATTGCTGGGACTTTTCCCACTGGTGAATTTTGCCCAAACCGCTTCCAACTACAGCGAGGACTGGATACTGAGTCCGGGAGTAGTGGGCACTTTTATTTTGCTTCTGATCGTTTTGGTCGTAACCTTTGTCATCCTCTTTATAAAGCTCAACGATTATTTGGCCGCCCTAAAGCACAAAAAGGTGAAGGAGGGCGAACAGGCATTCAACGAAGAACTCTGGAACCTGGAAAGCGAGGAGATAGATGAGCTGCTCGAGCAACGAAAAAAAGCCCTGACCTATAGGCTGAAGGGAAACGAACTGGGGAAAAATAACCGTGCAAAAGATTCAAAAGGGCTTATTCAAAGAGTTCAGGTAAACCCCGGCAATAAGTTCTTTGCCGAAAAGAAAAAGACCCCATTGAGTCTGGAAACTCCCAGCGAGTTGAAAAAAATCGTCGTGTATTATCTTTCTGCAGCGGTTTTCTGGCTTGTATTTGGCACCTTGGTGGGAGAGTATCTGGGATTGAAGTTTATTTGGCCCGAGCTGGACCGTGTGGCCGCCCTTTCCTTCGGAAGGTTGCGCCCGGTCCATACCAATACGGTTTTCTGGGGCTGGTCTTCTCTGGCGATGATTGGTTTGGGCTATTTCGTCATTGCCCGTACCTCCAACAATATAATCCACAGTTATAAATGGGCCTGGATAGGCTTTATTTTGCTAAACTGCACCGTGCTCTTCGGAAATATTTTACTCATGCGCGGAGTGAACAACGGAGGAGGCGAGTACCGAGAGTATATTTGGCCGGTAATGCTGCTGTTTATCATTGCCTTGATCATTACCTTTTTCAATTTCTACAAAACCGTCGCCACCCGTAAAATTTCGGAAATATATATATCCAATTGGTTTATCCTCGCTTCCTTGCTTTGGACCATCGTTCTGGGCATAATCGGATATCTGCCTTTTTATCAAAACGGACTGGGAGAAACGGTGGCCCAGGGATACTATATGCACCAGGGGGTGGGAATGTGGTTTATGACCTTTACCCTTGGGCTGATCTATTATTACCTGCCCGCCACCCTGAACAAGCCCATTTATTCCTATTCCCTGGGAGTGCTGGCCTTTTGGACGCAAATGTTGTTTTACACCATGATCGGTACCCATCACTTTGTTTTTAGCCCACTTCCGTGGTGGTTACAGACAACGGCCATCGTCTTCAGCGTGGGAATGGTAATACCCGTGGTTGCCGGCACCACTAACTTTTTGATGACGATGAAAGGCAAGTTTAGCCATATATCCAGGAGTTATGTACTGCCATTCTTTTTGGTAGGGGTGATCTTCTACTTTGTAGGATCCACCCAAGGAAGTCTGCAGGCTTTTCGCTTCACCAACTATGTGTGGCACTTTAACGATTTTAACGTGGCCCACTCGCATATGACCATGTACGGCATCATCGCCTTTATCCTTTGGGCCTGTGTTTATACCATCATTCCAAAGCTTACCGGAAAGGAACCGCCGCAGTTATTGGTGGGTAGCCATTTTTGGCTTGCGTTTATCGGATTGTTCGCCTATATGGTTTCCCTGATGGCAGGAGGTACCTTAAGGGGTTTGAGCTGGATAGACGGCAATCCCTTTTTGGAATCGGTGGTTTTGATGAAACCTTATTGGGTATGGCGGGCCGTGGGAGGCACCCTGATGTTTCTTTCGCATTTGGTCTTTGCCTATAATTTCTACTATATGGTAAAAAAGGACAAACAGCCCCTGCCACTTAAGGTGGAAATGGCCAAAGGTGAACCTGTAACTGTTTAAGATTAAGATTATGCTCAATTTTAATAAAGACCATAAAGCACTTGTAATAACTGCGTTTAGCGTATTCCTTCTTTTAAGTATTGGAATAGCCGTAGTACCCGCATTTCAAATGGATGCCTATGAACCCTTGCCCAACCAACCCAAAATGACAGCACAGGAGCTGGAGGGGCAACGCACCTATATAGCCGAAGGTTGTGTGGCCTGCCACACCCAGCAGGTAAGAAATATTGAAATGGACAATATGTGGGGAAAAAGACCCTCTGTTCCCGAAGATTATTACTACAGCAAACAACGAATGGACGTATGGCGACAAACGCCATCGGTACTGGGAAGTGAACGAACGGGCCCAGACCTCACCGATATAGGAAACAGACAACCGGGTGCCGCCTGGCATTTGCTGCACTTTTACAATCCCCGTTCGGTGGTCAAGGAATCGATCATGCCTGGTTTCCCGTGGCTGTTCCAGGAAAAAGACAGTGTTCAGGTTACCGAGGAAGATGTGGTGGTGCCGGTATCGAAAGAATTTTTTGACAAACCCGGTAAGAAAATCGTGGCCACCCAAAAGGTATTGGATCTTGTGGCCTATATGCAGTCGTTGAAACAGCCAGAGCTTCCCAAAGGTACCGAAGTGGAATTTATTCCCATGCAGAAAAAAACCAAATCGGAAAAAATGGCAAGTGGAGGCGAAAGTGCCCCTTCTTCCAGCTTAGATGGAGAAAATTTATTTATGAACACCTGTTCGGCCTGCCACCAAAGTACCGGAAAAGGTGTGGCCGGAGCATTTCCTCCTTTGGCCGGTAGCGATATCGTCAACAACGAGGATCCTACTAAAATGATCGAGATTATCCTCTTGGGCTATAACGAAAAACCCGATTACGGCCCCATGCCGGGCTTTGCCGACCAGCTTACCGATGCCGAGATAGCCGCCATTATGACCCATGAACGCAGTAGTTGGGGCAACAGCGCGCCCGCCGTAGCGGTGGAAGCCGTAAAAAAAATACGGGATTCCATACTAAAAAACAGATAGGAATATGGAGAAGCATAGCATTAAAAGAGACTTTCGTAGTTTAAATAACCGAACAATTAGCCAGGGTTTTCGAAAAAAAATGACCCTGATGCTCTTAATGGCTATATTTATAGTGCCCCACATGGCCATGGCACAATTGTTCTGTGAAAATGAGCCTGCCACCACCAATCCTGTAAATGCCCAAACTTCCAATAGGTTTTTGGACGCGGTTATCGTTGGGGTGGCAATTATGATTGTGTTGTTCACTTTGGTGATGAGCATTAAATATCTTTTTAAGCCAGGAGAAAACAATCCGGACCATATTAAAAACATAGTGAAAGATGAAGGATTCTGAAAATATAGAAGATACTCGGGTTATCAAGGTGTTTCTCGATGACGAGGAACAGCCCTTCGGCGAGTTTTCCCCGCCGGTAAAATTTGTACTGGACACCACCAAAATTCCGGATGGAAAGCACACCTTAAAAATTGTGGCAAAGTCTTCGGGAATGGTGGAGGGAATAAAGGAAATTCCCTTTGAGGTGAGAAACGGACCTGAAATATCGGTAATCGGCCTGCGGGAAAACGAAATCATCGATACCCAGACACCTATAATTATCAATGCTTACGGAAGCGAAACCAAGGACCGATTTATTATCAAGGGTTCCGAGAACCCCCGTGCCATTCCCTCGTGGATTTGGGCATTGGTTATCGTCATTCTGGCGTATGGCATTTTTTATTTGATTATGTACTTTAAGCCAGAGCTGTACAAATCATTCTTTTAGACGGAACCGTTTTTTTCGGCTGAAGAAAGAATTGTACGGAATCTTTAAAGGGAATGGCAACCAATTTTTTTGGTTCTCGATAAATATGGATAATTTTATAAAAACCCAAACTATGGAAAGTAAAGACATGTATCCGGAAACCACACGTGAACTGGCCGAAAAAAAGGCCGAACTCGCCCCCAAAAACATTGAGGCCTGGCGCAATTTCAGCAAGACCGTTTTCCAGGCGGGGGCTTTGGATGAAAAAACCAAGCAACTAATTGCCGTGGCCGTGGCCCATGTTACCCAATGCCCTTATTGTATCCGCGCCCATACACCACAAGCCATGCGCAAAGGAGCCTCACAGGAGGAAATAATGGAAGCCATCTGGGTAGCCGCGGAAATGAGGGCGGGGGCAGCCTATGCCCATGGAACGCTGGCCATGCAGGAAATGGAAAAATACGCCCAACGCCACGACTTATAAACTTGCAAAAAGGTAAACCCAATATTCCAAAAACCGCACTATGAAAAACGAACCTGTAAACGTGAATTTGGTAGAGCATCTTACCCCGGATGTGTTGAGGATTGTTGTGGAAAAACCCGAAGGAGCCAATTTTGAGCCCGGCCAGGCCACTGAAATCTTTCTCGACAAGAAAGGATGGCAAAATGAAGGCCGGCCTTTTACCTTTACCAGTCTGCCCAATGACGAATATCTGGAATTTACAATTAAAACCTATCCGGAGCATAAGAGTGTCACCAATGAACTGTTGGCGCTCAAAGCTGGAGATACCTTGATCCTCAACGAAGTTTTCGGTGCCATTGCGTATAAGGGAGAGGGCACTTTTATTGCCGGTGGGGCAGGGGTAACCCCTTTTATTTCCATTCTAAGGCAGTTACGGGCAAGCGGCAACATGGGGCGCAACCGTTTGCTATTCGCCAACAAGACGGAGAGCGATATTATACATAGGGAGGAATTCGAAAGCATGTTGGGCCCTAACTTTGTCAATATCCTTTCCCGCGAACAAAATGATCGGTATCCGCAAGGACACATAAGCAGGGAGTTTATCGAGAAAAATGCCAACATGGAGGGCTATTTCTACCTCTGCGGTCCCCCGCCCATGATGGATGCAGTGGGAAAGCAGCTCAAAGAGCTGGATATACCATCCGAGCGCATCGTTACAGAGGAATTTTAAGCCAATATCCGAAAAACAATACCATGGAAAAAAAGCGATTGAATTATTCCGAAGTATCTCCCGAGGGCATAAAAGGCCTGTTGGAAATTGAAAAGTACGTGGCCCAGTCATCGCTGGACCGAAAGCTGTTTGAGTTGGTGAAACTTCGGGCTTCCCAGATCAATGGCTGTGCCTATTGTTTGGATATGCACACCAAGGACGCACGGGCGGCAGGGGAGACCGAGCAGCGTTTATATCTGTTGAGCGCCTGGCGGGAAACTTCATTTTATACAGAAAAGGAAAGGGTTGCCTTGGAATGGACCGAAGCCATGACCTTGATTTCGGAAAATGACATTTCAGATGAATTATACCAAAGGGTTAGAAATCATTTTGGGGAAGCCGAAATGGTGGCCTTGACCATGGCCATCGTCGCGATCAACGGGTGGAATAGACTGGCCATAGGCTTTCACACAGAGCCGGGTTCTTATAATAGAGAAAATAAAAAGGGTTGATAATGGAACTTAAAAATTCACATGCCATCGTTACAGGAGCGAGCCGGGGTTTAGGAGCGGCCATAGCCCAAGCTTTGGTTTCAGAGGGAGCCACGGTTTACGGGGTAGGCAGGGATATCAAGGCGTTGAATGCCATCCGGCAATCCCTTGGCGATAGGTTTTACGCCGTTCGGCTCGATATTACCGATGCCACAGCGGTAATGGATTGGATTCACAGCACCTTTTCTTCCCATAATTTCCCCGATATCCTTATCAATAACGCCGGGGCAGGTTCTTTTGGCAAGATTGACGAAATGGATTCTTCGGAATGGTACAAAATGATAAACGTAAATCTCAATGGGCTTTACGTAATCACTTCCGAAGTGGTAAAATTGATGAAACAAGGTCAAAAAGGGTATATTGTGAATATTGGCTCTATACTGGGCACCACCACCCGGGCGGAAGGAGCGGCCTATTCCGCGACGAAATTTGGCGTGCGCGGATTTAGCGAGTCTCTTTTTAAGGAGGTGAGGGATGATAATATCAAGGTGAGCTGCATCAATCCCGGTTCTATGGAAACAGGTTTTTTCCAGAGTTCGGGCATTGAGGCCCACAGCAATATGCTGCGTCCCAAAGATGTGGCACAAACGGTCATCCACCTATTGAAAAGCCCGGAAAACATGTTGATCAGCGAAATGACCATAAGACCCCTTCAGGCCAAGCCGCCAGGGAAAGAAAAGAATTAAAAGGGCATTCGTTAAAGCGTATTGCGTTGCAATGCCCATAAACAAACAAAAATCCAATGAACTTTTTAAAGCGTTTATTTGGTTTGAAAAAAGAGAAAAAGGAAGAGGAAGTGAAAGACACCTCGCCCAATCTCAAGAATTGCCCTTTTTGCTGGGGGTATCAGGAGTTTGGGGCGGAAAGCAGAAATTTGGGGTACGACAAGCAGATAGACGTGAAGGCCCATCGCGACAAGAACGTAAAGGTGGGAAAATTTATGGTAGAGCATGTGGAAGGGCTAAAACAAAAGCGGGTGGTGGAGCGCTGCCCCAAATGTGGGGGAAAACGGATAAAATTGATTGACAAACCAAAATAAAGTATGGAAAAGAAAAAACCGATAAAACGACATAAAGCCCTTCAGCCATTGAGCAGGCAGCACCATTTTGGTCTGTTGTTCAGTTGGAAGATCCGCAAGGGGTTCCATAAGAATATCGATCCGGACCGAATGATGAAATTCGCAACTTGGTTTTATGAAAATGAAATTGAGCCACACTTTTCCGACGAGGAAAAATATCTGTTTCCCATACTTGATCCGGAGAACGAACTGATCGAGCGGGCCCTGAAAGAGCATAGGCGAATAAAACGACTCTTTCACGATACCGAGGATCCGGAGCGGTCGTTGCACAGGTTGGAGGAAGAACTCGATGCCCATATCCGGTTTGAGGAGCGTATCCTGTTCAACGAAATTCAACAAGTGGCAACCCCGGAGCAATTGGCAAAGGTAGAGCAGATTCACACCGAAGGGGAAAAGCACCCGGAATATGACGACCCATTTTGGGAAGATTGATCCCTGCGTCCATGAAAGGTCTGAAGGTCCCCGTGTAGGAAATAGGTGAATATTTTAAATAAAAAAGAGTAGTGAAGATTAAAATTAAAGAGTGCAATCCTATTTCTGATAAAAATGTCATTTTTATGACTTAAATCATAAACAGGTTCGAAATTATTTCGGACATTTGCATCGTAATAAAAAACCATCACCCTTAAAAATCAATAAAAAATGGAAACACTTCAAGAAAGAACAGTAGCCGATGTGGTTACCGAAAATATAAAAGCCGCCCATATCTTTAAAAAACACGGTATCGATTTTTGCTGTGGCGGCGGTATAAGCATTAAACGTGCCTGTGAAAAAGCAAAAGTAGATCCCGCAGTATTGGAGCAGGAATTGATGAACCTGAACAACGCTCCCGACCGCGCTTCAAACTACAACAGTTGGAAATTGGATTTTCTTGCCGATCACATTATAAACGTACACCATCACTACGTGGAAGAAAACAGCCCGCTTTTGTTGCAATATTCAAAAAGGGTAAACCACGTTCACGGCAGCCACTACACAGAATTGGCAGAAATAGAAGCCTTGGTTACACAAGTGGTACAAGCCATGGCTGCCCATCAGCGCAAAGAAGAATTGATTCTTTTCCCCTTTATCAAAAAATTGGTCAAAGCGGAAGCCGAAGGCAGTGAAGTGCCCACCACACACTTTGGAACCGTGGAAAATCCTATCCACATGATGGAGGAAGAACACGAAGAAGCTGGTGAAATAATGAGAAAGATTGCCCAACTAAGCAACAACTATACGCCACCACAAGGCGCTTGCAACACATATCGCGCTTTTTATGCCAAATTGGATGAGTTTGAGCAAGACTTGCACCACCACATCCACTTGGAAAACAACATCTTGTTTCCGAAGGCCTTGAAATTGGAAAAGAGTCTTCAAAAACAGTAATCGATTAATATAAGTTTTAAGTACGCCCCAAGTCTTTTTTTATATTTTGATTGGTTTTTAGCAGTTCGGGAGAAGTGCAGGTTTTTCCTGTGACTACCCGGACTGTTTTTTTTACTTTTGGATGGTGGATTTGAAGAAACACATTGGCATTGCCCTTTTCTACTTTTTTGTGGTTTCCCTAATGGGCATTTTAATGCGCTTTTATGTGGTTACCCCGTTGCCGTTCAATTACAAATTTATGCTCCACGCCCACAGCCACACAGCTTTATTGGGATGGATATATCTGGGTTTAACCACCCTGATCTATAAGATTTTTTTGGAACCGGCCAAAAAACCAAAACACTATAAGGGTGTTTTTATCGTAACCAATATCAGCATCCTGGGCATGTTGGTCACCTTTCCCTTTCAAGGGTATGCGCTGTTTTCCATAATCTTCTCCACCTTATTCCTGTTTGCTTCTTACTGGTTTGCATGGTTTGCCTTGCGCTATGTGCCCGTCCGGTTTAAGCGACGCTTTTCCTGGCTTCTTATAAAAACGGCATTGTGGTATTTGGTAATTTCCAGTATTGGCCCCTGGTGCATCGGGGCAGTGATGGCTACTCTGGGGAGCGAGTCTATTTGGTACAAAACCTCCATCTATTTCTTTCTTCACTTTCAATATAACGGCTGGTTTATTCTGGCCCTTCTGGGGATTCTCTTTTATATTCTGGAGAAAAGAGGCGTGGTTTTTAACCTTAACCAATGCAAATCATTTTATCTGCTGGTGAATATTGGAATTATTCTCACTTTGTTTTTGTCGGTACTGTGGTTTAACCCGCCCTTGCCCTTTTATGTGCTCGGGGGGATAGGAGCTGTGGTACAGGGATTGGCATTTTTCGACCTTTATGGTTTGCTGCGCGAAAAATTTTCCAACTTTAAATCCATCTTCGGAAAAAAGGAAATGTTTTTGTTTCGCATTGCCGGCTGCCTGATGGTCGCCAAGCTCATTATGCAACTGCTTTCTGCCCATCCTTATTTCGCGCAGTTGGCCACCAGTCTAAAGAACCTTGTCATTGGCTACCTGCATCTGGTTTTTCTGGGAATAGTCATTCCGGCAATGATGGCCTTTCTGCTTTATCTTAAGCTGATGCGTCTACCCAAAGGGTTTCTATCGCTGTTTTTTTTCGCTTTTGCGATTACGGAATTCCTTATTTTTTACAAAGCCATCGCCTTTTGGTGGGGCCTGCCGTTTTTTGCCGATTACTATATTTATTTGGCCGTGCTCAGTTGCCTGTTCCCTGTTGCCATAGGAATGCTGTTTTTTGGGCATCTTAAAATTCCCTATCTTTCTTCCCGAACAAAACCACGGACGGTAGAAGCAAGAGATAACCGATAGACATCAAAATGATTTTTGTCATTGGAAATCTCGCGAATTGTCGTCAACTTTGCCGCGGGTATAATGAGGAAATTTTAGTAAGGGATGGCCAATTGTTTTCACTGTGGTGACGCGTGTCTGGACCAATCGATAAGCCATGGGGACAAGTCTTTTTGTTGTCAGGGCTGTAAGATGGTGTTTGAGATTCTCCATGAAAACGACTTGGGCTATTATTACGAATTGGCTTCAAGCCCCGGAATCTCTCCTTCGGAAATTGCCGATAAGTACGATTTTCTGAACAATGAGGCCATTGTGGCCAAGTTGTTGGAATTTAACGAGGGCCAGACCCAAATAGTCTCCTTTCTCATTCCTTCCATACACTGCAGTAGCTGTATCTGGATTTTAGAAAACCTAAACAGGTTGAACCCTGCCGTAAAAACCTCGCAGGTAAACTTCCCCGAAAAAACCGTAAGGATTACCTTCACCGCTTCTGAGAACGGATTAAAGAACCTTGTTGTTCTCTTAAGCCGAATAGGCTATGAGCCCTATATTTCTCTGGAAGATTCAAATAAAAAAGAACGAAAACGCGATAGGAGCCTAATCTATAAGGTAGGTATTGCGGGTTTTGCCTTTGGAAATATCATGTTTCTTTCCTTGCCGGAATATTTTGTCGATTCCGATTTTTGGCTCGATCAGTTCAAGCCATTCTTTAGATGGTTGATGTTTGCTTTTTCCCTGCCGGTGGTGTTTTATTCCGGTCGCGGATATTTTACTTCGGCCATCAAAGGGCTGCGGTCTGGCATATTGAATATCGATGTGCCCTTGGCCTTGGGCATTGCGGTGCTGTTTGTTCGCAGCACCTTGGATATCGTCATGGACTGGGGCACCGGCTTTTTTGACAGTCTTTCCGGATTGGTGTTTTTTCTGTTGCTCGGGAAGTTCTTTCAGCAGAAAACCTATTCCTATCTCTCTTTTGAGCGCGATTACAAATCGTATTTCCCCATTGCCGTTACCCGACTTTCCAAAGACGGCGAAGGAAATTCCATAGAGGAGCAGGTAGAGGTGTACAGTGTGGAAAAAGGGGATAGGCTATTGATTCGCAGCAATGAAATACTGCCGGTGGATGCCATTCTTATTAAGGGAAATGGGCTGATTGATTACAGCTTTGTCACCGGCGAAGCAGAGCCCATTGCCAAAACCAGTGGCGATAAGGTGTTTGCCGGCGGCAAGCAGCAAGCGGGAATCATCGAGGTGGAAGCTCTCAAAGCCGTATCGCAAAGTTACCTCACCCAGCTTTGGAGCAACGACATTTTCAGCAAGGGGAGAGAAGGTATTTTCGAATCGTTGACAGACAGCATAAGCAAACGCTTTACCGCCGGAATTCTCACCGTTGCCTTGTTGGCCACCTTATTTTGGTTGGTCGTAGATCCGTCAAAGGCATTCAACGTTTTTACCGCCGTTCTTATCGTTGCCTGTCCGTGCGCCATCGCCTTGGCGGCTCCTTTTACCCTGGGGAATTTATTGCGAATTTTTGGCAGGGAAAAACTCTATCTGAAGGAAGCATCGGTCATTGAACAAATGGCCAAGGTCAATGCGGTTGTCTTCGACAAAACCGGAACCCTTACCACAAATCAGAAAAACTTGATTATGTATGAAGGCATTGCCCTTACTTCAGAAGAAGAGGACTTGCTTACGGGAACCCTCCGGGCTTCCAATCATCCCCTGAGCCGGGCCCTGTACAATTTGCTGGGTAAGAATGGAATATTGACGCCAGATGAATTTGAGGAGGAAGTGGGCAAAGGAATTTCCGCTCGCTACAACGGTAAATCCATTAAGGTAGGGGCCTACGATTTTGTGGGTGATGCAAGGCAAACCCCAACAGTGGAAAAACTGGCCAACAGAACAACCGTTCATATAAGTGCCAATCAAATTTACAAGGGCTGCTACGTGTTCAGCAGCGAATATAGGGATGGGATTTCAGAAGTGTTTTCAAAGATGGCCCCCTCCAATGAACTGGTGGTGCTTTCGGGTGACAATGAAGGAGAAAGAAAAAGATTGGAAACCATGCTGCCTCCTGGAACGAAAATGTTTTTTGACCAAAAACCGGCAGATAAGCTACATTTCATAAAAAGTTTACAGGAAGAGGGGAAGACTGTAATGATGATCGGCGATGGCCTGAACGATGCAGGAGCTCTCAAGCAAAGTGATGTAGGATTGGCAGTATCGGAAAATACCAACGTGTTTTCCCCTGCCTGCGATGGAATCATGGATGCCTCCCGGTTAGGTTGGCTGCCGGAATATATGGCATTGGGCCACAGAGGCATACAGATTATAAAATGGGCATTTTTGTTTTCGCTGTTTTACAACCTTATCGGAATTGGGTTTGCGGTTTCCGGACATTTAAAACCGGTGGTGGCCGCTATTCTCATGCCCTTGAGTTCCATTAGCATCGTGGTGTTTACCACGGTTATTTCGCAGCGGGCGGGACGGAAGTTAAGAATCGTTATAAATAAGGAAAATTGATTTTTATCATGTTTAAAAGTCAAATACTATAATAATTTTGAATCATAAATTTTAGGTATGAACATTATTTACATGTTATTGGCAATCAGCCTATTGGTTGCTATTGTCTTTTTTGTGGCCTTTATCTATTCTGTAAAGAGCGGGCAATACGACGATACCTACACCCCTTCTGTGCGAATGCTCTTTGATGATGAACTGGTAAAAAATAGCGGCACCACGGAAAAACCGAAACAATCCTCCACAAATAAAGAAAAATAAATCAACCTTCACTATGCAGACAGAGCAGTTTTATTATGACAACAAGATTGTCAAGAAATTCATCAATGCCACCATGTTTTGGGGAATTATAGGGATGGCAGTAGGCTTGCTTTTGGCCTTTATGTTTTTGTTCCCCAACCTCACCGATGGCATTCCTTGGCTTAGTTTTGGACGCCTAAGGCCTTTGCACACCAATGCCGTGATATTTGCCTTTGTGGGAAATGCCATTTTTGCCGGGGTTTACTATTCCACCCAGCGATTGCTGAAAGCGCGGATGTGGAGTGATTTTTTAAGCAATTTGAATTTTTGGGGATGGCAGGCCATCATTGTTTCGGCGGCCATCACCCTGCCCTTGGGATATACCACCACAAAAGAATACGCCGAATTGGAATGGCCTATAGATATTGCCATTGCCGTAATTTGGGTAGCCTTTGGTGTCAATTTGATCATGACCATGATCAAAAGAAGGCAGCGACACCTCTACGTGGCCATTTGGTTTTACCTGGCCACATTTGTTACGGTGGCAGTGCTTCATATTGTCAACAGTATGGAAATTCCAGTGAGTGCCCTTAAGAGTTATTCGGCTTATTCCGGGGTGCAGGATGCCCTGGTACAATGGTGGTACGGGCACAATGCCGTGGCCTTTTTCCTCACCACTCCGTTTTTGGGTCTTATGTATTATTTTGTGCCAAAAGCCGCCAATAGACCGGTATATTCCTATAGACTTTCTATTGTACACTTTTGGTCCTTGATTTTTATCTATATATGGGCAGGACCGCACCACTTGTTATACTCGGCCTTGCCCGAATGGGCACAGAACCTGGGGGTGGCTTTTTCCGTTATGCTTATTGCCCCTTCTTGGGGAGGGATGATAAACGGACTTCTTACCCTAAGAGGGGCTTGGGACAAAGTGCGTGTAGATCCTGTTCTAAAGTTTATGGTGGTTGCCATTACCGGTTACGGGATGGCCACTTTTGAAGGCCCCATGCTTTCTTTGAAAAACGTAAATGCCATTGCCCACTTTAGCGATTGGATTATTGCCCACGTGCACGTAGGGGCCTTGGCTTGGAACGGATTCCTCACCTTTGGTATGATCTATTGGCTTGTTCCGCGCCTGTTTAAAACAAAATTGTATTCCATAAAACTGGCCAACGCGCATTTCTGGATAGGAACGCTGGGGATTATCATGTATGCCCTTCCCATGTATGTCGCCGGCTTTATGCAGGCTTCCATGTGGAACCAATTCAATCCCGATGGCACACTTACCTACGGGAACTTTCTGGAAACGGTAACCCAGATCATGCCCATGTACACCATGCGCGCCATTGGGGGCACACTGTATATAACCGGTGCCTTTATTGCCCTGTACAACATTGTTATGACTGCCCGTAGCGGGAGCAAGGTTACCGATGAGCTTGCCGAAGCCGCACCGCTGGCGCCAGTTACCAGACGACAGACTGCGGGGGAAGGCTATCACACCTGGTTGGAAAGACGTCCGGTAAAATTGACTATTTATGCTACCATTGCCATTCTTATTGGCGGTGCCGTGCAGATAATACCCTCTTTGATGGTAGATGACTACGTGCCGCGGATAGCCAGCGTAAAACCCTATTCTCCGCTGGAATTGGAAGGAAGGGATATATACATTCGGGAAGGCTGCGTTTCCTGCCATTCGCAAATGATCCGTCCCTTTAGAAGCGAAGTGGAGCGATATGGAGAGTATTCCAAATCGGGTGAGTACGTTTACGATCATCCATTCTTATGGGGAAGCAAGCGCACAGGGCCCGATCTGCACAGAATAGGTGGCAAGTATTCCGATAACTGGCACCTGAACCACATGTACGATCCCCAGAGTACTTCTTCCGGATCTATCATGCCTTCCTATAAATGGCTGGTGAATTCAAAACTGGATAAATCGATGACCGAGCGCAAGATGAAGGCTATGGTAACTTTAGGGGTTCCCTATTCCGAGGAGGAAATAGCAAATGCGCAGCAGATGATGGATGAGCAGGGAACAAAGATTGAAAAGAATCTGTACAACGATCCCGATTTTGTCACCACTTATGAAGCCGACAAAAAGTACGCCCAGGAAAATGGGGAGGAATTCGTGGAAATGAAAGATCGCGAAATCGTAGCCCTTATTGCTTATTTACAGCGATTGGGCACCGACATTAAGGTTGAAAACGCTGATAATGCTTCAGCACAAAACGAATAGACATGCTAAAGTTTGTAAAAGGAAATTTAGAAAACATCGATAACGTACAGATCTACCCCATGATCTCGCTCTTGATATTCTTTGTCTTTTTTGTGGCACTTTTTTATTGGGTAATTACGGCCAAAAAAGAGCACATTAAAGAGGTAAGCAATATTCCACTTGAAAACAACCCTCAAAACGAAGAACAGTTATGAAAAACATGATGTCGTATATTAGAGTGACCCTCTTTATGGTCTTTTCCTTCCTATTGTTGGAATACATAGTAGATTCGGGAGACCAGTGGGCAATAGTAAAATATCCCATCATTTGGGCCATTTTGGCAATGCTGTTGTTTTTCGCCATTGTTTTTGAGGTTATTGCAGCCACCCTGCAACGGGTATTGGTTGCGGGAATGGAGCCGGAGGCACAGGTGCGGTTTAAGGCACAAGAGATAGAACGGGAGGAAAACCTGTTCGGGTGGTTCAAAAAAACCTACAAGAAATTGCTCGGGGCCAAACCTATTTCCAAGGAACAGGAAATTGTCTTGGACCACAATTACGATGGCATACGCGAGTTGGATAACGACTTGCCGCCGTGGTGGGTGTACATGTTTTACGCTACCATAGCCTTTGCCGTTATTTATCTGTTGCGCTATCACGTGTTCAACGGTACCACCCAAAAGGAGGAATACGAAATAGAAGTGGCCCAAGCCAAACTGGAAGTGGAAGAATACAAGAAGAACAACAAGGACTTGATAGACGCCGAAACCGTGGAGCTCCTTACCGATGCCAAAGACCTTGCCGCGGGGAAGGAAATTTATATGACCAACTGTGTTGCCTGCCATAAGGACAATGGCGGTGGGGGAATTGGCCCCAACCTTACCGACGACTATTGGATACTTGGCGGGGGCATTAAAAATGTATTTCACACCATCAGTGAAGGAGGGCGTCCTGGGAAAGGGATGATTGCCTGGAAAACGGACTTAAAACCGTCTGAAATGGCCCAAGTGGCCAGCTATGTCATCAGCCTTCACGGCACCAATCCACCCGATGGAAAGGAACCCGAAGGCGAAGTCTGGACAGAATAATCTGGACATTCCCATTGTCCTTCCTCATTTTGAGATAACATAATGGGGGAATAACTGAAACAGAATTTGGAGTATGGACCATTCGGAACGATAGAAATCAAAGGGCAGGAAAGGAATTCTTTTCCTGCCTTATTTGGAAATTCCGTTCTGAGAGCGAAAATCTTCAGAAAAAACAAAAAAATTGGAAACTCCAGAAAACGAAAAATTTAGGGACAGCATTGCCACCGTTACCGAAGAAGGCAAAAGGGCGTGGATATTTCCGAAGAAGCCTTCGGGCAAATTTTATACCTACCGAAAGTATGTGAGTTACTTTTTGCTCACGGTGCTGCTGGTTTCGCCTTTTATAAAGATAAACGGCAATCAATTGATGTTGTTCAACGTGCTGGAAAGACGTTTCAACATTTTGGGATATCCCTTCTGGCCACAGGATTTTTACATTTTCGTCATTATGATGATCATCGCCGTGGTCTTCATAATATTTTTTACCGCAGCTTTTGGACGCATATTTTGTGGGTGGATCTGCCCCCAAACCATTTTTATGGAAATGGTGTTCCGGCGTGTGGAGTATTGGATAGACGGCGATAGGGGAGCACAGATAAGATTGGACAAGCAACCGTGGAATGCCGAAAAAATAAGGAAACGCGTGCTGAAATGGGTGATCTTTTTCCTCATTTCCTTTATCATCGCCAATGTCTTCCTGGCTTATTTAATTGGTAGCGACCGCTTGCTTCGGTATATTGGCGAAGGGCCTATGGAACACATGAGCACCCTGTTTTCGCTGCTCGTATTTACCGGGGTGTTTTACTTTATCTTTGCCTGGTTTCGGGAGCAGGTGTGCATTATTGCCTGTCCTTACGGAAGGTTGCAAGGGGTTTTGTTGGACAACAAGTCCATTGTCGTAGCCTACGACCACAAAAGGGGCGAAAAGGAAAAGGGCAGGGCAAAATTCAGAAAAAACGAAGACCGCGAGGCCTCGGGGAAAGGAGATTGTATCGATTGTTTCCAGTGTGTCCATGTGTGTCCTACCGGCATCGATATCAGAAATGGCACCCAGTTGGAATGCATCAATTGCACCGCCTGTATGGATGCCTGCGACAGTATTATGGAGGCAGTCAATTTGCCAAAAGGATTGATACGCTATGCCAGTGAGGAAAATATAGAGAAGAAGGCCAAATTTGAATTTACGCCTCGGTTAAAAGGCTATACCGCAGTGCTTATCATCCTGGTAGGTGTTCTCGTGGGGCTGCTATTCCTGCGAAGCGACGTGGAGGCCAATATTCTGCGGTTGCCCGGGCAACTTTATGAGCATAAGGATAACAACATGATCAGCAATGTATTTACCTATAAACTGTTGAACAAGACCACCATGGAGCGAAGGGATATCCACTTTAAGCTTAAGTCGCCAAAAGGGGAAATCCATACCGTAAAACAAGGGGAAATAATTGTCCCTGCCCAAGGCTTGGCCGAAGGGACTTTGTTTATAGAAATCAATGCCTCTGCTTTAAGCGGTGACAAAAACAAAGTGGTGATTGAGGTGTATAGCGGCGATCAATTGATTGAGACCACACGGGCAACCTTTTTGGGCCCACGAAGTTTTAAATAGAATTGGAAGAATAGGGGTAACCTAAATAAAAACTATAAGATTATGAAGATTAATTGGGGTACGGGATTGGTAATAGGAATGGTTTTGTTTATTGCATTTATCATGTTTTTTGTCGTGCAGATAATGACCGATAAGCAATACGATTACGATTTGGTTACCGAAGATTATTATCAGAAGGAATTGGTTTACCAAAAGGAATTGGATGCCACCGAAAACAACAATTCGCTGGCGGTGAATATTTCCGGAGGACGATCGGCTTCGGGTTGGGAATTGACTTTTCCCGAAGAAGTTGACGGTTCTCCCATTTCCGGAAAGGTTTTAATGTACCGTCCTTCAAATAAAAAACTGGATTTTGAATTGCCAATTGCGCTGGACCAGCGAAAAATGACCATTCCCGATGCGCGCTTGGTCCCGGGACGGTGGAATGTTATCGTAAGTTGGAATTACCAGGGAGAAGATTATCTGTATAAAGACGAAATAGTTTATTAGTTAGTTTTAAAATAGAGGGTTTAAGATTTCCCTATCGGAATTTTTTCACTCCAAGATTTAAAATGAAATAGAGAATGCTTTACACCGCACTTTTATTCGGACTTTTGGGAAGTTTCCATTGCGTGGGAATGTGCGGTCCCATTGCTTTTCTCTTGCCTGTGGACCACAAGAAGCCGGTAAAGAAAATGGGGCAGATAAGCTTGTACCATCTGGGGAGGATCACCGCTTACAGCCTACTGGGATTGGCCTTTGGCTTGCTGGGGAAAAGCCTCAACCTCTTCGGAATACAGCAACAGCTTTCCATTGTCATTGGGCTTCTTATGCTTGTCGTGGTGTTTGTTCCACAACGTATTTTTAATCGATATAATTTTTCCAAACCCATTTATAAAGCGGTTTCCAGGGTCAAGAGTGCCTTGGGGAAAGAGTTGAAAAAGAAATCGCCGGACACCTTTTTAACCATTGGGTTTCTCAATGGGTTTTTGCCCTGCGGATTGGTTTATATGGCTATATTTGGTGCAATAGCCAGCGGGAATGCGATTTCGGGTGCATTTTATATGGCCCTTTTCGGTCTGGGCACCATTCCGCTGATGACCTCGGCAATTTATCTGGGTAATTTTTTGAACGTGCAGGTGCGCCAGCGAATCAGACGGGCAATTCCCGTGTTTGTGGCCGTTATCGCCTGCCTGTTTATCATTCGGGGAATGGGACTGGGCATTCCCTACATTTCGCCCAAACCGATCGTACAGAGTATTGGGGCAGAAAGCGAATGTGTTACCATGCCTACCGAAAACAAAACAATCAGTAACCAATAAGATATAGAATATGAAAAATTTAGCGATACCACTGGCCGATTGGGGAATGGGAACTACCCTTATCATTATTTTTGCCTTGGTGTGCATTGTGCTCACCATTATAGTATTAAGTTTTATATTTGGAGGAAAGAAGAAGGATGACAATGAAATTTCTTCCTCGCAAGAAGACAACATCTAAAACCATACTCTTATGAATATAATCCACGCTATTCCTTTATTCGATTGGGACGGAGCCGTAGTTTCCACCGTAATTTCCATTGTGGTGGTCTTCGCCATAATCGGAGGCTTGATTCTCTATGTGGCCAAAAGCAAAAAACGGAAGAATATGGTCCATAACAAAAGAAAGAAAAACGATACTCCCCAGGGCCGAAAGTGAGAAGGTCTAAATCTACTGATATAAATTATTACGGTTTTTGCTTATAAAAGTTACTTATAAGTAAAAAGACTAATAAAAAGAGAATTTTTCGAAGCTTTCTCAGCTTTCCGTGGAAGTAGAACTATCGCCGTTATGCTATGGAGCTTTAAATGGATTATTTTGCCAAGTCGATTATGGTCTGAACCGTTTCTTTATTGTTCACTCCCAAACCTTCCTGTTGATGGGCCAAAACACCTTTTTGGTCAAACACACTGATAATGTTTGAGTGCGAAAAATCTATCGGGGAAATTTGTTTGTAGTTAACAGCCAGCACCGCGGCAAATTCGCGGGTGTCTTCCTCGGTTCCCCTTAGGAAAATATATTTGTCGTTATCCATCTGGTTTTCCTTGGCAAAGGCTTTTAAACGTTCCGGAGTATCTGTTTCCGGATCGATACTTACAAATACGTATTGCACATCCTCTTTTTTTTCCTGCGGAATTTGCTTTTCAATATTTCTCATATCGGCCACGAGTCTTGGACAGGCAGCCTGGCAGGATGTATAGATCATCACCATGGCCGTAACTTTTCCCTGAAGGTCCTTTAATTCTATTTCCGCACCATCTTGGGTGGTCCAATGAGAGGGAAGGTTGTAAATGGACATGTCGGAAAAGGCCGCATCATTGGCCGCTACTTCAGAATTTGTTCCGCTCTCCTCCGTATTTTTTGAATTGTTGTTGCAGGAAATTGTCAGCAGGGCAGTAGCCAAGAGGGGGAAGAATAGGTTTTTCATCATTTCAGTTTATATTGTCGGCACTTTTTACGCATCGAAATCCCAGGTTTTGTGAGCTATACCTTGCTTTAAGGCTTCCTCTAAGGGCATATCGCATGAAGGCGGCATAATTCATCAAATCGGATGCTCCCAGGGAGGCACTTCCGCAGAAAAGATTTTTGTCGTTGTCGCCATCCTTGCGCGATTCGCCAGAGATGAGCACGCTGTTAAAGTCTTGGGTCCATTCCCAGACCAAGCCGTGCAAATCGTAAATTCCGTAGTAATTCTTAAAGGTCTGGCCTATGGGATTGGTATAGGTTTTTGGGGTTTCGTACCACGTTAAGATGTATTGGTTATACGATTCCTCCTTGCGGGCATCGGGAAGTTTTTCGTTGGCCATGGCGGCATATTCCCATTCATCCACGGTAGGAAGTCTTTTTCCCTGGCATTCACAGTATTTTTTGGCGGCAAACCAAGAAACATTGGTCACGGGGGCATCGGGTGCTCCAGAGAATTTTTCTGCCGAATCCCATTTTGCCAGATAGCTGTCATCGGCGTACAGGGCTAGGATCTTGCCTTTTTGGTATTTTGGAAATTCCTTTACAAATTCCAGGTACTGTGCATTGGTCACGGGATAGATGTCCATAAAAAAACTTTCCACGGAAACTTTTTTCCCTTCGGCACCGTATAGGGGAATATAGGAACCGCCCTCTACGTGCACCATATTTTCGGTTTGGGCTGCGACCTCGCAAACCGAAAGCAAACAGAGCAGAAAAAGGGCGGAACTATATAATTTTGATATTCTCAAGAATTTATTTCTTATTTGTTTCTAACTGCTTTTACCATTTCCGGGGTCACTTCTTTTTTGCTATTGCCCCAACTGTTGTACACATAGGTTAGAACGTTTGCCACCTCCTCATCGCTGAGGTTTTGGGCGGTCATAACGCTGTTGTAGGTTTTTCCGTTTACGGTGATCTCACCGGTCAATCCGTGAAGGACAACGTCAATGGCTCTATCTACATCGGCATTTAGGTAATCTGAATTTGCCAAGGGAGGAAATGCATCTTCAATTCCCTTTCCGTCAGCTTGGTGGCAGGCAAAGCAGGTTCGGCCATAGATATCCTTTCCAAATTTAATTCGCTCTTCAACACTTGATGCCGTAATTTCTTCTTTTTTCTCTTTAGATCCGGGCATGGACTGGATAACCCCTCCTTCGGGAAGATAAACCTTGTCGCTAAGTTCTCCGGAGTAGATCTGTTTGTCTTCTTCTCCCTCCACCTTGAGCATACCCAAAGCACCTTTGTTAAAAGCCCTAAAGATAGAGTGGTCTACGAGGATGTAAGTACCGGGAACATCGACCCTGAACTCAACAATGGCCGCGCCGCCAGCAGGAATTAGCGTGGTTTGCACATTATCGTTGATCAAATCGCCACCTTCTACGTGAACTTTGTCAAAGATTTCACCAATAAGGTGAAAGGATGATACCAAGTTAGGACCACCATTCCCCACAAAAAGACGAACGGTTTCGCCGGTTTTTGCGGTTAGGGCATTATCTCCGGTGAGAGCACCCACATGGCCATTAAAAACCACATAATCGGCTTGCTCCCGAACGGCTTTTTGCATATCAAAGGCCTGAAGACCCCTGTCGCCAAAGTTGCCTTCGGTGTAGAAGTCACCCTGCATAACGTAATATTCCCTGTCCACGGGAGCCATTCCGCCCTCGGGCTCGATAAGGATAAGACCGTACATTCCGTTGGCAATGTGCATACCTACGGGGGCAGTGGCACAGTGGTAAACATAAAGACCGGGATTCAAAACCTTAAAGGAAAATACCTTTTCGTGGCCCGGAGCTACCAAGGAAGATTCCGCACCTCCTCCGGGGCCGTTTACGGCGTGAAGGTCAATGTTGTGGGGCAATTTGTTGTCTGGGTGGTTTTTTAGGTGAAATTCTATCTCGTCGCCTACGCGCGCCCTGATAAAACTTCCGGGCACGGTTCCCCCGAATGTCCAATATACATACGAAACACCGCTGGTCATTTCGCCTTCCAGTTCCAGGATTTCCATGTCAACAATAAGTTTTTTGGCCTTTCTTTTTCCCACTGGGGTAGGCACGTTTGGTGGGGAAGTCAATTCTGCCAGCATTTGCTGGTTTACGGGAATGTCTACCGCATCGTCATAGGTTTTGTCTGCTTGTTTGTTGACACAAGAGGTCAACAATGCTGCACCTGCCAAGCACAGGAACAATTTTTGGGTGAAATTTTTTTTGACTGTTGAATTCATAGGTTGATTTTTGAAATATAATTTAAAGCTACTCTTTATTATCTTCTCCGGCCCATCTAAATAGTACGGGATCAATGGTTATCATTACCCAGGCCCAGTTATTTGTATTGCCATCAAAATTGTTCTTTAATACTTCAGCACCTTCGGAAGCGAAAAAATGCGAATATCCCGCTTTTACGCCAGCGTATTTGTTCAAAGTTAGCGAAGTTACTAAATCCATTTCAAATCCCAAATTTCTTGATGTATTGGAATTTAACGGAGCTGCCGCAAAAAACTGATGTAGAAAAAGGGAAAGATTTGATTTTTCGTTGAAATTGTGGCTCACATTTCCAAAGAGATCGATCAAGCCCACATTGTCTATATGGTTGCCCACGTAAAAATAATCCATAAACCCATTGAATTTATGGTTGGTTCCAAACAAGGGATTAAAGGCATTGTTGTTTCCATCTGCGGGAGAGCCGTAATCGTTTCCGCTTTGAATTTCCCCCCCTAGGCCCATCCGGGTGCCATTGGTAAACGCATAGCTTCCTTGCAACGAAAGCAGATAGGCACTGATGGAATTGTTGTTTAGGTCGTTTCCGAATTGATAAAACAAGTTGGAAGCCAAATTGAATTTGCCCGGCTTAGCCGTAAGGTGAACCCCGGTGGTCTGGCCATAGCGTATTTCGTTTTTGTCACCGTCCACCGCATCTATATATTGAAGTCCGTGGTTCATAAACAAGAAACTGGCAGCAACTTTTTCCCAATCCTTATGTACCCAGGCGTATTGCAGGGCTTTATAAGTGTTTACGGTAAGAATATTTCCGGTAAGCGCTTCGGCATCTTGGTTGTAGGCCAATCCTAAGTGCAGCTTTAAACCGGTGGGTTCGTATTTGAGCAGTAAGGCATCATGGCTTCTGCCTTGTTGTGCCCAATCTACGTTTCCGAAAATGCGTTGATCGTCATAGACTATTTCCTGTCGGCCCACCTTGATGGCAAAACTCGAGGGCAGTTTTACTTCGCCCCAGGCTTGGTGCAATGACATTCCATTGTTGTCGGCCGCATTCAATTGGGGTACATCGCCCCAAACACGAACATCTTGTGGACTGAGATAAAAATGAAGGGTTTCACTCTGGTAGTCAAAATTCAAACGTGTGCGCTGGGAAACGAAGACAGCCGGATCGGCATGGTCGGGGAAAAGGGTCTTGTAGCCGTGGCGGTACTCAAATCGGGGGCGGATTTCTGCATCCAGGGTAAATTGCGCCGTCATAATACTACTGCTCAGCAGTATAAGGGAAAGCAAAATAAACTGTTGGATTTTCATTCTGTTTATCAATTTCTTTTGTGGGTCCAAATTTCCGATATGGGCACCTAACCGACAATGACTTTTGTCATATTTTAGGATAGATTTATCCTATTAGAGCCTGAGTGGCGATTTTTAGATGGTCATGGAGAAGAGTTGCGTTTCGGGTTTGTTGCGCTGCAGAAGCAGGTCAAAAGCCATACAGACATTGCGCACGTAGGGCCGGCCGGTTTCCTTTACCCGTAGATGTGCTTCCCCAATTTCAACAAGGTTGTCTGTTTCCATTTCTTTTAAATTGTGCAATACCTCGGGCAATTGCGGAAATTGGGTTTGCGCCTCTTCCCACGAGGTCTCCAGCTTGCACATAATATTGAGAATATGTCTGCGAATGAGCAGATCTTCCTCGTTCAATAAGTGACCTCGGTACACCGGCAGTATATTTTGCGAAATGAGCTCTTGATATTCCTCTACGTTCTTCACATTTTGGGCAAAACTGTACCAGCTATCGCTGATGGCCGAAACGCCTAACCCGAGCATCAATTGGGTCTTGCTTTCGGTATAGCCCATAAAATTTCGGTGAAGCGTTTTGTTTTCCGCCGCCATGTTAAGGCTATCGGTTTTTAGGGCGAAGTGGTCCATTCCTATTTCAGCATATCCGGCTTCTTCGAGCATTTGTTTCCCCAGTTCATACATTTCCCGCTTTTCGGCAGGCGTGGGAAGATCTTCTTCCTTAAATCCGCGCTGGCCATTGCCCTTTATCCAGGGCACGTGGGCATAACTGTAAAAGGCAATCCGGTCTGGCATCAATTCCTTCGTTTTTTCAATGGTATGGATTATATGTTCCCTCTTCTGAAAAGGAAGCCCAAAAATAATGTCGTGACCCACGGAAGTGTACCCTATTTCGCGTGCTTCCTCGGTTACCCGTTTTACGTTAACAAAAGGTTGCAGGCGGTGGATGGCCATCTGTACGGTGGGATTGTAGTCCTGAACCCCATAGCTCACCCGAGTAAAGCCGAAGGAAAATAGCGTTTGCAGATGCTGGCGGGAGGTATTGTTGGGATGGCCCTCAAAACTAAAATTGGGAGCATCAGAGACGGTGGCATGCCTAAAGATTCCCCTCAACAGCATCGCCAGATTTTCCGGGGAAAAAAATGTGGGGGTGCCTCCGCCCAAATGGATTTCCTTTATCACCGGGCGTTCGGGAAACATTTCCAAATACATTTTCCATTCCTGTAATACCGACTCCAGATAAGGGGTTTCCACATTGTGGTTTTTGGTAATGCGTTTATTGCAGCCGCAAAAGGTGCAAAGGCTTTCGCAAAACGGTAGGTGGATGTATAGGCTTATCCCTTCCCCGGAATTGCTTTCCCCAAAGCTTTTGGCTACGTCTGCCTTCCATTTTTTGGAGGAAAACTGCTCATTGTTCCAATAGGGAACGGTGGGATAACTCGTGTAGCGAGGGCCGGCGACATTATACTTGGAAATCAATTGCGATCTCATAGCTGGGTTTTTGGCAAAAATACACGACTTAAATTTTCGCACCCATGATTTTTCTCAGTTTTTGCGGTATTGCTCAAGGAATTATCAAATTTTTCCAATATTGGGTTCGCTTGTGCATTCAATTAATTTTTTTCTGAGGTATTCTTCCAAGTCTATTTATTTTACAATAGGGAGACCGGAAAGGCCAACCCAATTATGTTAAATCAAAATTAAAGGTTCGGCATGAATAAACTTCAATGCGTATTTTTAGAATTCTCATCAAAAAAAAAATAATTATGAAAGTACAAGCTTACCTAGCCTTTGACGGAAACTGTCAGCAGGCCTTAGATTTTTATGCCGATCTGTTTGATGCCGAAATAAGAAACAGACAAACCTATTTTGAAGCTGAAATGGATATTCCCAATTCCTATCGCGACAAATTGCAGCATGCGGAAGTACGCGGAAACGGAGTGGAGTTTATGGCCTATGATGCCAGTCCAGATACGCCCATCAATCATGGCAACCAGATCCACATGAGCGTGGACGTGGACTCGCGGGAAAAGGCGGAAAAAATATTTGAATCCCTGTCGCATCAGGGGCAGGTCCATCACAATTTCCGGGAAAGGGAGTGGGGATATTACGGCCGCTGCACAGATAAATTTGGCATCAACTGGATGGTAAATTGTAAAAAATAATACACTCCACTTTTCAGAAGTAATTATTCCAAATTATATGCATCAATAAAATGGTGTTGCCGCCCCAAAACCGAATATACCGATAAAATTTCGGTTTTTGGGCGGCTCTTTTTATGGAAAACAGGTCATTTCGCCATACTTTGATTGAATAGATGGCACGAAAAGACGACAAACAACCCTAAGATAAAAAAGTTGGAATATCTGTTTATGGAAAGATTTTTCCGAAGGAAAATTTGCGGAAAAGTGCTTTTGTCGGTTTTCTTCTCCAGAATTTTTGCGCCCTATCTTAAAAGGTATAAGCTATTTTTATAAGCCGCAATATGACGGATGGCATAATCTGGGCGCGTAAAGTTTCTTACTTTTGAAAAAAATTCAAAACCATGAGCAAAGCCATCTATATAGCCACCACTGAACAGAACAGCGGAAAGTCCATTGTTTCGTTGGGTTTGATGCAATCTTTGTTGGGAAAAGCGGCCAAAGTAGGCTATTTTAGGCCCATCATAGACAACGTGGAGCCAGGCAAGACAGACAACCACATCAATACCATCTCCACCTATTTTAATTTGGATATTAATTTTGAAGATGCCTATGCCTTTACCCGTAGCGAGGTAATTAGAAAGATAAATGAAAACAAGGATGGCCAGATCATCAGCCAGATAATTGAAAAATACAAGGCCCTGGAGAGGCGGTTTGACTTTATCTTGATTGAGGGCACCAGTTTTACCGGCGAGGGATCGATTAGGGAATTTGATATCAATGTGTTAATTGCAAAAAACTTGGGCGTGCCCGCCATCATTCTGGCCAGTGGAGTGGGAAAAACCCTGGACGAATTTGTTGGAAACCTGCAGATGGCCTTCGATTCGTTTAAGGACAAGGGGGTGGAAGTGCTTTCCGTTATCGCCAACAAGGTAGAACCCAAAAATGTGGATATGGTGATTGCCGAACTGGAGAAATACTTGCCCTCGGCAGTAATTGTCAATGCCATTCCGCTAAATCCTACCTTGGCATATCCCTCCATTAAGGAAATGGTGGACACCTTTGGCGCGCGGATTCTTTTTGGGGAAGCCTACATCAACAACCAGGCGGGCCACTTCAGCGTGGGGGCCATGCAGCTCCATAACTACCTACTCCACCTGGGCGAAAACAGTCTTGTAATAACCCCCGGCGACAGGGCCGATATCATATTGGGTGCGCTACAGGCCAATATATCGGACAATTATCCATCTATTTCCGGAATTGTCCTCACCGCCGGTCTGTTGCCCGAGGAGTCTATCATTAAACTTATCGAGGGACTTCCCGATGTGGTGCCCATTATTTCCGTAAAGGGCGGAACCTTTTCCGTAACCAATGGCATTGGCAACATCCAATCGCAGATATATGCCGAAAACACAGAGAAAATAACCACCTCTATCAAGGATTTTGAAAAGTATGTAAAGGTGGATGAGCTTATTGAACGCCTTATCACTTTCAAATCTAATGGGATTACTCCCAGGATGTTTCAGTATAACCTGTTGAAAAAGGCAAAATCGAGCAAAAAGCATATTGTTTTGCCCGAAGGAATGGACGAGCGAATTTTGAGGGCCACCAAGCTACTGGTAGATTTGGATGCCGTGGAAATAACCTTGCTGGGGGATAAAAGGGAAATAGAAGAAAAAATTACGGCCCTGGACATCGCGTTGGACATAAACCGCGTCAACATTGTAAATCCTCGGGAATCGGTACACTTTGAAGCCTATGCCAAAACCCTGTATGAGCTTCGGAAACATAAGAACGTCAACCTAGCCATGGCCCAGGATTTAATGGAAGATGTATCCTATTTTGGCACAATGATGGTCTATGCAGGCCATGCCCACGGGATGGTATCGGGTGCCGAGCATACCACCCAGCACACCATTCTTCCCGCTCTTCAGTTTATAAAGACCAGACCGGATGCTTCCATTGTTTCCTCGGTGTTCTTTATGCTTCTGGAAGATCGGGTTTCCGTGTATGGCGACTGTGCCATAAACCCAAATCCTACTTCGGAACAACTTGCCGAGATTGCCATTTCGTCCGCCATGACAAGCATGGCTTTTGAGATCGATCCCAAAATAGCCATGTTGTCCTATTCTTCGGGAGCATCGGGGGTAGGGGCAGATGTGGAACGAGTGCGCAGGGCAACGGAAATTGTTCGGGAGAAGCGGCCCGATCTAAAAGTGGAAGGCCCTATCCAGTATGACGCCGCGGTTGACATTGCCGTAGGGAAACTCAAAATGCCCGATTCTGAGGTTGCCGGCCAGGCCAATGTGTTTATCTTTCCCGATCTCAATACGGGAAACAACACCTATAAAGCCGTACAACGCGAAACCAAAGCCTTGGCCATTGGCCCCATAATCCAAGGCTTGAACAAGCCCGTGAACGATCTAAGCCGGGGCTGCACCATAGACGATATTTTTAACACCGTAATTGTTACCGCCATCCAGGCACAGGACATTTAAAAGCAAACTGACATAGATGAATATATTGATAATCAATTCCGGAAGCTCTTCCATTAAATTTCAGTTAATGGACATGCCTTCCGAAGCATTGCTCTGTAGCGGATTGGTGGAGCGCATTGGCCATGAGGATGCCGTGCTCAACTATAAAACAGCTTCCATAGCCCTAAAACAAAAAAGCCATATAATGGACCACAAGCAAGGCCTGCACAAGGTGGTGGAATTATTGCTCGATCCTGAAAACGGGGTCATTAAAAGCACGAATGAGATAAGGGTGGTGGGCCACAGGGTCGTCCACGGGGGTAACTCCTTTTCCGATACCACGATTATCACCGAGGAGGTGAAGCGAAAGATTCAGGACTTGATTTCGTTGGCACCTTTGCACAACCCGGGAAATCTTGAGGGAATACTGGTGGCCGAGGAATTTTTCCCGTCCGCTAAACAGATAGCCGTTTTTGACACCGCTTTTCATCAGACCATTCCGGAAAAGGCCAGAAAGTATGCCATTCCCAATGCGCTTTACGAGAAGAATTCCATTCAATTATACGGATTTCACGGCACCAGCCACCAATATGTTTCCGAAAAAGCCATAGAATACCTAGGGTTGAAAACGTCGAAGATCATTTCTATCCACTTGGGCAATGGGTGCAGCATGACGGCCATTCTCAACGGCAAGAGTATAGACCACAGCCTGGGGTTTACTCCTTCCAACGGCCTGATAATGGGTTCGCGAAGCGGCGATATAGACCACGGCATTATTTTCCATCTGGTCAATAATTTGGGATATAGCGTAGATGAAGTGAAGGAGCTGCTTACCTATAAAAGTGGAATGCTCGGCCTTACCGGCCATATAGACCTAAGAGACATTGAGGCTGCGGCCGAAAACGGAAACGCAACCTGTATTCTGGCCCTGGAAATGAATGCGTATCGCATCAAAAAGTACATTGGTTCCTACACATCGGTTATGAATGGGTTGGACGCCATTATCTTCACTGCCGGGATTGGGGAAAACTCAAGTATGATAAGAAAACTTGCTTGTGCCGATATGGATTTCTTCGGAATTGAATTGGACGAGACCAAAAACGAATCGCGATCAAAGGATTTTCGGGAAATAAGCAACACGTCTTCCAAAGTGAAAATTTTGGTCATCCCCACCAACGAAGAGCTGGAGATTGCCAAACAAGCGTATGAGTTGCTGAATTGAGGGTTTCTTTCCCGCCTGTCATTGCTATTCTTTCACAAAAACCCTACCCTCGGTGTGGTACACTTTGGGCTGGGAAAATATTCCCAGCATATATCGTGTTGTCAGCTATCCTTCAGAATTTAAGGGTCGATTGACCCGTGCAAATGATCCAAGTCATTTAATAAAGAAATTATTTCAGATAGCTTTGGAGCAGAGTATATAAACCCTTAAATGATAGTATTATGAAAGTAAACTGGAAAAAGATAGGCTTGGTCCTGGTTGTTTTTGTCATTGCCATTGCAGGATTTTTGATTTGGTATAAAAACACCTATTCCATGGATGTTGCCGAAGCTTTTGAAGTCAATAGCCCCCAACTGGAACAAAAGATATTGATAGCCACCCAGGGCAGTGAATTCAAGGATAAGGTGGTTGCCGGGCTTGTGGAGAAATTACGGGAAAGGGATATTTTTATTAAAGTGATAGACGTATCGTCGCTGCCATCGATTGATGTGGACGATTATAACGCCATAGTGTTGCTACATGATTGGGAGCTGCAAAAGCCGCCGGCGGTTGTAGAGCAATTCCTTAAAAAATCAGGAAACAATAAAAAGCTGGTGGTATTGGCCACTTCCGGGGGAAGTGACACTTCCATGAAAGGGATTGATGGCATCAGTGGCGAATCCATTTTGGATGAAGCCCCCGATAGGGTCAACCAAATCATGCTCAGATTGGAGCCGCTGATAAAGTAATTTTAAATTCATAGAATCATAATCAAAGACTATTCTCATAAAATTACAGCTAACTGACAAAATTAATGGGGGAATGGATACATTCTGGAGCATTCTCGGTAGAAGCCAAGAAAACATCCCAATGAACAAGAACCAAGCACTGCATAAATTAAAACGGTAAGTGCTTGTCCCGCCCATTGGGATTGTTTACTTCACACATTCGTTGTGGCCAACGAATGTTATCTTACTTAGATCGCGGTATATCCACCATCAATAACCAATTCGCTTCCGGTTGAGAATTTAGATTCGTCGGATATTAGATAGAGTATTCCATAGGCAATATCTATTGCTTCACCAATCTGCCCAATAGGGTGCAGGCTGTCCAGATGTTTACGGAATCCGGGATCGTCCTTGCCCAGCTCTTCTACCAATGGGGTCCAAATAAACCCGGGGTGTACAGAGTTGACCCTGATCTTATCCTTTGCATATTGCAGGGCGTCGGTTTTGGTCATAACCCGCACGGCTCCTTTGGAGGCGTGATATGGGGGTAAATCTGCTGCGCCTACAATTCCATAGATAGAAGAAATGTTGACAATACTTCCGCCACCCGATTTTTTCATGTGGGGCACGGCGTGTTTGGTGCAAAAGAAAACTCCTTTTACGTTAATGTCCATAACGCGGTCCCATTCTTTTTCGGTTACTTCTGTCGAGGGTTTGTCTGGCCCGGCAATACCAGCGTTGTTCACGGTGCCATCAAGGCGACCAAATTCTTTGGTCACTTCACCGTAGACTTTCTCGACCTCTTTTTCGTCGGTAACATCGAGATGCCAATATTTTGCCTGTCCGCCCGATTTTTTTATCTCCTCAACCAAGGCTTTACCTTCTTTGTCAAGAATATCGGTCACGGCTACCTTGGCTCCGTGTTTCGCCAACAACAGACTCGTTTCGCGGCCGAGTCCTAATGACCCACCGGTTACTATAACAACTTTGTTTTCTGCTCTTTTCATGATTTTTATCTTTTATGTTAAATTGAAGTTTTGAATGTTATGGCATAGATCGATTTCTACGCTATTTCTTGAAAGATAGCACATTGCCTTGCGAGGCGAAATGATCTGGGTCAGCGAGTGCAGAAATAGTTGAAAGATTTTACTGATATGGAGGGCGTTGTCAATTTGTTTTGACTTTTTGCGCTTTTATCACCACAAAACTCCCAGCTCCAAAACCCGGTCGTGGCTTTTCAATTTGGGTGCTGTTGTGCTTAAAAAGGGTTTGCCAGTATTCAAATTTTCCGAAGCCGGCCTGTTGCAGCAATGTCGTTATTTTCTCCGTGGAATGGAAATGGGCGTCTCTATAAAATTTGCTCTCTATTTTCCCTTTTTCGTATTTCTTTCCAAATTCGCTGTTTCTGTCTATGATCGCGAGAATAATTTCCCCTTCCGGTTTTAGTATCCGACGGATTTCAGAAAATGCTTTGGGAATGTCGTTTAGAAAACACACCGTTGTTACCAATAAAGCAAAATCGAACGACTCATCCCCTATGGGAAGGCCTTCCGCAGTGGCCCGCACAACCTCAATACCTCTTTGTTCTGCAATTTGGGCCATATTTTCTGCGGGCTCCACCCCGTGCTTGATATCGAAATGTGCAGCAAAACGCCCAGTCCCCGTCCCAATTTCAATCCCTGTTTTCTGAAGTGGAATAGCTTCTTTAATGGCCAGAAGTTCAGATCGATAAGCGATTTTATTTCTGTTGAACCAATCGTCGTAATCCAATGCGTTTTCGTCAAAAACCTTAACTCTCTTTTCCATAACATTTTATTGCACAGCCCCTGTTAACTTTATTAAAAATAGCCAATGCGATTTATCTAAGCTTGATTGTTCCGCCATCGGCCATAACCGTTTGCCCGGTCATATATTGGCTGTCATCACTTATTAGAAACGCAACTATGGGAGCAACATCCTTTTGTGGGTCGCCAAAACGGCCCAACGGAACTTGATCTAAAGATTCTTTATACTGTTTGGGGTAGTGTTCTTTCCAATTTGCTACTCCTTGGGTGAGTGCCTTCGGACTCACTACATTCACACGGATGTTATCTGGCCCCCATTCATTG
>JACDJA010000231.1_pt1 | contig 72576 bp, 62 predicted proteins | sample 7449241 | NCBI WGS metagenome assembly JACDJA01 (sample SAMN14253289, study PRJNA609438) | sludge metagenome | isolation source: initial anaerobic sludge | collected 2018-12-20 | reverse complement strand
TGCGCCTCAGCGCTCTGGCTCGTGGAAGCGCAGTTCCGACGAGTGAAGGGTTATGAGAAGCTGCCCTTGCTCGTGAAAGCTCTCAGCCCCAAACTACCCATGACCGCCGGCGCGGCTGCGTGAGCCGCGCCATCGTGCGGCGTCACCTGAATTTCAACTGACCTCGGGACACACCCCGAATCCCCGGCTGTTCAGTGTTCAGGCGGCGTCTTGGCCAGCGTCTGAGGAAGGCACCGGGGATCGTGATGCGGTGCGCATTATCGATAGGACGGTCCGGGATTGCTTCGCCGAGAGTGCGATCGTCCAGCAGATCATGGCAGTTGTCGACGGGGATCTAGTTCGTGACGAGCGTCGCCCATCGATAGATCATTTCCATGATGTCGCGACGCTTCCGGTCGGCCAGGGCGCGAGGCCCCAGTGGTCGAGGATGAACAGATCGGTCTTGGAAAGCGACTGGAGTAGTAGGCCAAAGGAGTTGTTGTCTCGCGCGCGATCACCGGTCAGGCGTGGCAAGCGAAGATAGCGGGCGCTGCGGCTTTTGTTGGCGAGCGTTAACTGGGCGACCGTCCGCCCCTTGCGGTGTGAAGGGGTAAGTAGTAAGGTAGGTAAGACGCTGACCTTGCCTTACCGCCACTGGAGATTACTATGACCGTCGCCGCGCGAGAACAGTTGGAGGCGCATCAGGCCCAACTGATCACAAGAATATCTGCCGCGGCGCGCGCGGCAGATACACGTACGCTACTCTCTCTGAATGATGAGCTCAGGCAGACTGCGTCTCTGCTCGGGAGGATGGAGGATCTTGGCGTCGAGGCGCGAGCGCTCCTTGCCTGCGCATCGCCCGAGAGCCGCACAAGTGCTGCGCCTGATCTACCCATTGCCGCCGCCGTGCAAGTGGCGGGTCGGGCACATGGCGTTCAAATACGGAGCGACTTTCTGAAGCGCTCCTCAAGTATCGGGTTTCCGCTCATCCACCAGCGTGGAGCGATCTATTCAACTCCGAGCGGTGGGCGCATTGGAATCGCAGTAGCGACGGAGCGCAAACCGAATCGCTGGTTTCTTGGCCTTGGCGAGGATGCATTTGACGCTGCGGTATTGCTATGCAAGCCAGATGTAGGTCCGGTGATCGACCTTTGTCTGCCGCGATCCTTCATTGCGCAGCACAAGCCCTACTTTAGCCGATCCGGCGGTCAGATAAAGTTCAACGTCGCCCGTCGCGGTGGCCACACCATACTGAAAATCCCAACTCGCGCTGCCGAGGCAGTCGATCAGTTCATTGGTGCGATCGTCGGCTTAGATGCGTGATCAGCGATCTAACGCTGGGTTATGATTGACGGACGATTTGAATGAGAGTCGCTCTGTTTGCACCGAATGACCCGCTCGCACCCGAGCTTCTACATGCACCAAGACGTAAGTCCTCGGCAATGCCGACGGAAAGTGAGTTCCACGCACGCCGATATCGGGGACCTTGGCTCGACGACGCGTTCGCGGTGAACGAGCACGAGTGAGACGAGGATCCGATGTCCGCCACTACACCTTAGAAGGGGAGGACGACTATGTCACCAGTAGAAATTGCGAAGCGCCTCGCCATCGATCCTAAGACCCTACGGTCCTGGCTTCGTCGAAACTTTGCCCGTGCACTTGATGCTCACGGCACCCATTGGGAGCTGACGCCCCAACAGGTAGGGGTCGCGAATGCACACTTCGAACATCGCTGCAACTAGTCGCAGGTGGCGCGACTCAATCGACCGCCGCGCGGACGACGCCATCACCACCGAGACGTTCGACGAGCGCCTAATGCCCGCCCTTGGCTCGGAAGTGATCGCCTTCCGAGCGGCTTCTGAGTCCTTCGCACCCGCTCGGGGGCTGACGCGGCAGAACTTCACATCCTCGGATTGCTGACCGAACATCACGGGCGCCGGATGCCGACAGTTGGTGGCATAGTGCTGTCGGCAGGGATCGGTTGCAATGCCTCCCCTCGACGCCCAGGTCTAGGCCGGCCGGTCCCTTGGCATGGATCGCAACACGATCAATGACGACCGCCTGAGGTCAAAAACCCGGGCCTGCTCCCATTAGGCCTTGCCGTGGGCGACTCACCACTCGGCGTCTCCCACCGTTGCGCTTCGTTGATCGGCCGTGTCTTTTACGAACTCGGTGTGGTCGAGCAGTGGTGCAGCGGAGTCCAGCGGATGTTCGCCGGGTTCTACGACGCCTGACTCGCAACCTCGACGGCGGAAGAGGTGGGTATCCGCTTTCGATTTGCATGCATATGGAGCTGGCCCACGCCGCCACGTTCGATAGTCTGATCGGGCGATCGTGCAGATGCTGCGCACGCCCGAAGGATTCGCCACACGCCAGATCGTTGAACAAATCAACCTGATACCGCGCGCCACGCGAACCCGCTTCGCGGCGCGGATGGCCCTGAAGCTCGTGCGCGAGATCGGCACCGGCCCGCAAAATCCGAGGCGCCGCGAATACTCCACGGCAGCCTGATGAGCCAGAAGAACGATGAACTCGGTGCACAGGCGCAATGTCAGGCTCCAGGACGAGGAGCAGGCAGCGACATTCGAACGATCCTCGGGCGGCCTGGCAGATTCGAGCGGGATGTCGCGTGGCCATCTCCCGAGAACCGCTTCTCGGCGATGCAGCGAAGCAGACCAGCAGAGTCCTCTACGGCTCAGATGATTCGTAGCGGGTCGCTAGCGCGGATGATGCGGTGAGATCCTGGACTTCCCGCCGCCCACAGACCTCTGTCGACAGCTCCACCACGGAACTATGCAGATGTATCACGCGTTATCGAAGCCCGTTCGTCGCTGCCTCAGCAGTACGCTCCTCGCCCTGACCGCGCTCCTGCTCACCTCGCAACCAGCCCATGCTCAACCCGCCCCCACCCCCCTCCGCGCCACGATAGACTCGCTCGCCCAGTCCTTCATCGCCACCCACAAAGCCCCCGCCGTCTCCATCGCCGTCCTCCGCGGCACCGACACCCTCGTCCTGCACGGCTACGGCCAGGCCGACCTCGACCAGCAGGTCCCAGCCTCGGCCACCACACTCTACCGCATCGGCTCAATCACCAAGCAGTTCACCGCCGCTGCCGTCATGCAACTGGTCGAGAAGGGTAAGGTCGCCCTCGACGATCCGATCTCCCTGCATGTCCCCGGCCTGCCCACAACATGGCAGTCAGTGACTGTCCGCCAGTTGCTCAACCACACCTCCGGCATCCCCAGCTACACCGACGTTGGAGAGCGCTGGGCGCGGCGCTGGCGGGAGGACATGCCGCCCGACACCATCGTCGCCATCACTGCCGCTGATAGCATGTGGTTCGCGCCCGGCACCGACTGGCGTTACGACAACACCGGCTACGTCGTGCTCGGCATGCTGCTCGATCACGTCACCGGGGTACCCTATCCGCGGTTCATCGAGCAGAAACTCCTGCGACCGCTCGGGCTGGAGGATAGCTGGTACTGCGACATGGTACGCGTGCTGCCGGGCCGGGCGCCTGGCTACGACCCGGCCGGCGCTGGCACCTGGCATCACACCGTCTTCCTCAGCATGACCCAGCCCTATTCGGCCGGCGCGCTCTGCTCCACCGTCGGCGACGTCGCGCGCTGGGACAGGATGCTCGCCACGGGCAGGGTCGTGAGCCCCGAGTCGTATCGCGCCATGACGACGCCTGAAGGCGCGGCGGCGGCTCATAACTACGGCTTCGGGCTCGTCGCGACCACGCTCGAGGGCCACGTCATGATCACCCACGACGGGGGGATACCCGGCTTCGCCAGCGCCAATGCCTACTTCCCGGCCGACTCGCTGGCGGTGACGGTGCTGACCAATTCGAGTGCGGGCAATCCGGGGCCGCTACTGGCGAATGTCGCGCGCGCCGCGCTCGGGCTGCCGCTGAAGCGGCCACCCACGCCGGTATCGCTGACGGCGGCCGAGCGTGCGCGGTACGTCGGCGATTACGAGGTCGCCCTACCTGATGGCAAGCAGCTCGCTGTCAGCGTCCGCAGCGATTCGTCGGGGCTGACTGTCATGCCCGCAGGTCAGGGGGCGCAGACGCTGGTCCCGTACGGCGACCACGTCTTCGGGGTCGCCGTCGATCCGTCCATCCGCTTCACCTTCAAGATGGAGGACGGTCGGGCAACTGGCTTCACCCTCGAGCAGGGTGGCGCGACGATGAGCGCGAAGCGGACGGGCGACGGGTCGTAGTCGGATCGTGTGACGATGATACCGACGTCTGCCGTCCTGTACTGTGCCGGGGCTCGGCGGCTCGTCCCCGCGCAGTACTCGACGGCGGCATGTATGCGAAGCGACCCACGACTGCGATCGGGACCATTTGTTGCCGTGAATTTCCGGAACGAGATCCAACGGCGCGACGGTATGCGTGGGGAGGGATCAGAATGGCACAGATCAGAGGCCAGCGGGCGGCCGACAACGACAACGACCCTGTCGAAGTTCGTCATTATCAGATCCTCGGGAGCAGCCTCGACCAGAAACTGGGCGGAATTCCGACTTCGCCCATCTGGTCGCGCTGGCTGGTCGGGACGGGGTACATCTTCTGGCAGTACTTCCCCGATGGGATCATCATCTCGACGCCGGATACGTGCGCGAGCGTGCTCTATGGTCCCATATACCACTATTGGGATCAGACGGGTCAGTTTGACGGGCCACTCGGCGCTCCGTCGACTGATGTGCTCCAACTGACTGGCTCGCCCCCCGTGGGAGCGACCTACGCCGTCTTCGAGCATGGAGTGTTGTACCTGGACCCCGATCCCAACGCTTCCGTCGTCGAGCTGTCGCCGGTTTCGCAAGGGATGGTGGCTGGCGCCACTGGAATCACACCCAACGGCGACGGGATCGCTCAGGGGGCCCAGGCCACGATCCAGGGATTCGCCGACAACGCGTTGGCGACTGACCAGCGCCTGTCGGATAACGTGAAGAACATCTACGCCCGGACCTCGTTCAACTCCACGGGGCCGGGGGGATGTATGGGCGGCAGCTTCAACGCCGTCGGGCGGTCGCTGCTCCGATCCCACATTCTCAACGTTCATTTCGACTTCGAACTCACCGGCTGCGCCGGCACGTTCGGGAATGCGACGGCTGACCTGCGTGTCGAGGTGCGGTTGTTCATCGATCCGCCGACCGTGACGGCGCGGCTGGTCAATTACTGGATCGACAGCGTAGGGAGCCCATTCTCGGCGGGAGATCAGGAGATCCGCAGTGGTCTGTCGCACTCCCTCAACGGACAGTACGGCCACGACCTGCTCAACCGGACAATTCCGAAGGGCATTACCGTGATCGCAGGCATTGTCGAGCCGTGGGGCGACGTCAATCTGTACATTGCCCCACTGTGCGCCGCGACCAGCGTCCTCTCATCCAGTGCCGGGGCCGCCGGAACTCTGGATCGGATGCGAACGCTGCGTGACCGGCACCTGATCACGCAGCACCGCGGACGGGACTTCGTCGAGGTCGTGGACGTCTTCGGGCCGGCGCTCCTCGCTGCCCTGCGGGACGAGCACGACGGTCCGGCGCTAAGCGATGCCATCGCACGCCTGCTGGCACGTACGTTCACGGAGGATGCCGACCTCGCCGCGATCGCGGCGCGACTCGAGACCGCGAACAACGATCTGCAGGCACTGTTGTCGCAGCCGGCATTGCGCCGCGATCCGTGCTGGCCGGAGCGACTCATCCGGACCGCGCTGCTGCACGCGCGGGAACAACTGCGGCAGGATGTGTCGTTCGATGATCTGCTCGAGCATGCACGACGAGTGATCATGGAGGAGACTGAACGATGCAGACCAGATGAGAGGGATTGCAGTTCGGCTGATTGACGTCGTCATTTCACTCGACGTCAGCAATCCCGCCGAGGCGGTGGCCCGGGCGGCGCCGCCGCGGGCGCGCTTCTGGTTCCTGAATCCACTGGCCTGGCTGGCACTGGCGACGATCGGTATCTACCGGAAGGTGGTGCCTGCTCAGCGGAGGCGGGCTTGCCGCTTCACGCCGACGTGCTCGACTTACATGGGTCTGTCGATCAGGAAGTACGGGCTGTGGAATGGCGGACGCCGTGGGCTCCACCGCCTGAGGCGCTGCACCGGATTCGTGCCGGGTGGGGAGGACCTGCCGTAGACCGCCCGAAGCGGGAATTGCCCGCTCACCATCGGGCCGCGTGTCGCTTCCCTTCATCGTTCGTTGCCGGGCTCCAGGCGCACTTCTGGAGTCCATGTTCATTGCCTACCTACCGCGGTTCCACACCAGCGTGAATGAGCGGGTGCGGCCCACGCCTCCAGAACCGGAGTGCCCGGTGCCCGGAGTCCGGAACGCGACGCCCGGCGGTAACGTGGCTGCCGGCTCATGTCCTGTTGCCGCGCACTTCGCTGGCCAGATGGCGTTCCCTGGAGTTGAAGTCGCTCTCATCGGACGCGGATGTCGGAGCGTACTTCCTCCTCGCCACTTCCAGCATATAGCCCACCCCCGGGCTTGCGGCAAGCCCGGGGTCCGGCCCTACTCTGGTCGCCTCATGCGCTCGCGCACTCCGCGGTCCCACTCCGGGTCCACTCCGGCGGAGCGACGCGCCCCATCCCCACCGCTCGGCATGATCGCGTCAGGCGCCCGCGCACCCGGTCTCCACCCCGTCCCCGACACTTGATGGGTCCCTACGTGCTGGACTTCGATCAGATCGACTCCACCCAGATCGCCCTGGTCGGCGGCAAGGCCGCACAGTTGAGCGAGCTCTCGCGCTTCGACGGCATTCACGTCCCGCCAGGCTTCTGCGTCAACACCCACGCATTCCATCACGTCACGGCGCACACGCCGGTGGTCGACCAATTGCTCGACAGTCTCGCGAGCCTGGCTCCGGACGACCACGCATCCGTCGGCGCCCTGAGCGCCGAGCTCCGTCGCGCCATCCGGGCAATCCCCATCCCCGACGACCTCGCGGAGGCGATCACACGCGCCATCGCCCGACTCGGCGACAACACCCCCTGCGCCGTCCGCTCCAGCGCCACTGCCGAGGATCTTCCAGGCGCTTCCTTCGCCGGCCAGCAGGACAGCTACCTGAACGTCGTCGGACCGGCAGCGATCCTCGAGCACGTGAGCCGCTGCTGGGCCTCGCTGTTCACCGAGCGTGCGGTGATCTACCGCCAGAAGAACGGCTTCGACCATCGGGCGGTCAGCATGGCCGTCGTCGTCCAGCGGATGATCTTCCCGCAGGCGTCCGGCGTCATGTTCACCGCCGACCCGGTCACCTCCAACCGGAAGCTCGTCTGCATCGACGCCACATTCGGGCTGGGCGAGGCGCTGGTCGCCGGGGTCGTGAACGCCGATGTCTTCAGGGTGCGGGATGACCATGTGGTACACAGGGCGATCGCGACGAAGCGGGCCGCCGTCCATGGCCTGCCGGACGGCCGGACGGAGACGCGAGAGATCGAACCAGACCGGCAACTGCAGCCGGCGCTGGCCGACGACCAGGCGGTGCGGCTCGCCCAACTGGGTCGGCGCATCGAGACGCACTTCGGCCGGCCGCAGGACATCGAATGGTGCCTGGCGGACGATATCTTCCACGTCGTCCAGAGCCGGCCCATCACCACGCTCTTCCCCATCCCCGCGGCCGGTGACGCGGCGAATCACGTCTACGTCTCCGTCGGTCACCAGCAGATGATGACCGATGCCATGAAGCCGCTCGGGCTCTCCTTCTGGCAGGCGACCACCCCGGCGCCGATGGCCGAGGCGGGCGGGAGATTGTTCGTGGACGTCAGCAGGTGGCTGGCAATGCCGGCGAATGGCGGCGGTCCGCTGGAACTGCTGGGGAGGTCCGACCCGCTGACCGTGGACGCCCTGCAGACGATCCGCGAACGGGGCGACTTCATCCTGCCTCTCCCGGGTGGCGCTCCGGTCGCCGCACCGCTGGACACCACGCCGGAGCCGATCCCCACCAACCCGGCCATCGTCGCCGGGTTGATCGAGCGCAACCAGGACTCCGTCGCGAAGCTCGAACGGGACATCCAGACGCTCACTGGCGCCGAACTGCTCGACTTCATGGTCGCGGACATCCAGGAGTTGAAGCGGCTCCTCTTCGACCAGCGGAGTCATGAGGTGATCCTGGCGGGGATGGAGGCCACCTGGTGGCTCAACGACCACCTGCAAGAATGGCTGGGCGAGCGGAACGCGACCGACACGCTCACGCAGTCGGTGTCCGACAACGTCACCTCGAGGATGGGGCTCGAACTCCTCGACGTCGCCGACGTCATCCGTCCGCACGCGGAGGTGGTCGCCTACCTGCAACGGGTCGGCGACGACGACGAGTTCATGGACAGGCTGACGACGCTCGCCGGCGGCAGGGAAGCGCGGGATGCGATCCAGCGCTGGCTCGACCGCTACGGCATGCGCGGCGTCGGCGAGATAGACATCTCGCGCCCGCGCTGGACTGATCGACCCTCCGCACTCGTCCCCCTCATACTCGGCAACATCCGGAACTCCGAACCGGGCGCGGCGAAACGCCGGTTCCAGCAGGGGTTGGACGAGGCCCGGTCGAAGGAGAGGGAGCTGCTGGAACGCCTGCGCGCCCGGCCCGACGGCGATCGGAAGGCCGCTGAGGCGAAACAGATGATCGACCGCGTGCGTACCTTCACCGGCTATCGCGAGTACCCCAAGTACGGCATGATCAGCCGCTATTCCATCTACCGCCGTGCGTTGCTGGCGGAAGCCGAACGGCTGGTGCAGCGCGGGGTGCTGCATGAGAGGGAAGACATCTTCCATCTGAGGTTGGACGAGCTATCTGACGTGCTGCGGACAGGGCGGGCGGACTACCGGCTCATCAGTCGGCGTCAGGAGGAGTTCAGGTGGCACGAAACGCTCACTCCCCCCAGGGTGATGACCTCCGATGGCGAGGTGCTGGCCGGGACCTACAGGCGCGGCGGGCTGCCGTCGGGCGCGCTGGTCGGACTGCCGGTCTCCGCAGGGGTGGCCGAGGGGCGGGCGCGGGTGGTCCTGCACATGGCCGACGCTGACCTGGAAGCGGGCGATATCCTGGTCACCACCTTCACCGACCCGGCCTGGACGCCTCTCTTCGTCGCCATCGCCGGCCTGGTGACGGAGGTGGGTGGTCTGATGTCCCACGGCGCGGTGATCACGCGGGAGTACGGCTTGCCGGCCGTGGTGGGCGTGGCGGGCGCGACCCGGCTCATCCGCGACGGGCAGCGGATACGAGTGCACGGCACGGAGGGGTACGTGGAGCTGCTACAGGATATGGGCTGAAGCGACCTGGGGTCGGCGACGCTGGTTGTTGGCACAGGTGCGATGCATCTTGTCGCTGACATCCGTACCGGGAGCGGGCGGGTATCCGGAGCCGAGGATGGCTACGTCCCCACCCGGCCCCGCCCGGTCCCACCCGGTCCCACCCCGGCCCCACCCGGTCCCACCCGGCCCCACCCGGCCCCGCCCGGTCCCCACGCGGTACCACCCGGCCCCACCCGGCCCCACCCGGTCCCACCCGGCCCCACCCGGTCCCACCCGGTCCCCACCCGGTTCCCACGCGGTCCCCACGCGGTCCCCACCTGAACACCGCGAGGCCGGAGCGGATCTCCGCGTAGGTGGGACTCCGCTCCATCAACGTTCAGAACTCCATCATGCGTCAGTGGTTGCGGCGCCACCTGTTCCTGACCATCGGGATCAGTTCCGTGCTGCCGTTTCTCGTTCTCATATTCTCCGACCTGCCTGCTGAGTCGACGATCCATCGGGTTCTGGTGCTGCTCTGGCAGGTACTGGGCATCGGGCCGCACGTGGTCGCCAACCTGCTGGCCCGCCTGGCGCCGGAGCTGCCCGGGTTGATCGACGCCTTGTTGGTGATCCTGCGCGGCTTGCTGCCTTGTGTGGCAGCAGACGCGCTACTGGCGCGCCTGCGGGCTCGCCGGGCTCGCCGGGCGGTACCCTGACGCGTGTCACCGAGCGCAGCATGTCGCCCGACTCGGGGGCTGGATTATGATCATGGGTGGGCCAGACGGCCCCGGAGCAGATAACAGCGCCCCGCCTACTGAATGCAGCAAGGAGCTACCGTGACCCCGAGTGACGCCCTCACCGCCATGCGTGCCCAGGCACCGCTGGTCCACTGCATCACCAACTATGTGGCGATGAACATCGCCGCCAACGTGCTCCTGGCCGCAGGCGCCTCGCCGGCCATGGTCCACGCCGAGGAAGAGGTGGCCGACTTCACACCGATCGCCGGCGCGCTGACCGTCAACATCGGCACGCTGTCCGCGGCGTGGGTGCGGGGCATGATCCTGGCCGCCCGGACGGCGAATGCCCGGAAGGTCCCCTGGGTGTTCGACCCGGTCGCGCACTTCGCCACCCCCTATCGCAGGCGGACGGCGCAGGACCTGATGATGTTGCGGCCCACCATCGTACGCGGCAACGCGTCGGAGATCCTGGCCCTGGCCGGAGAGGCGGGGTCGGGCAAGGGCACCGACAGCGGCGACAGTGTGGAGGACGCCGAGGCCGCGGCGTCACACGTCGCGCAGACCTACGGATCGGTGGTCGCGGTCACCGGTCCGGTGGATTTCCTCACCGACGGCACACGCTCGGCGCGACTCACCGGAGGCTCCGACCTCATGCCCCTGGTCACCGCGCTGGGCTGTTCGCTGACGGCGCTCATCGGCGCCTACGCGGCCGTCGCCCCGGCCTTCGATGCGGCGCTGGGCGCGCTGGCGCATTTCAAGGTCGCCGGATCCACCGCGGCCAGGCGGGCGCAGGGGCCGGGCAGTTTCCAGGTCCACTTCCTGGACGAACTGGCCGCGGTCCAGCCGGGCGACCTGTCGGTCGTGATCATGCAGTGAGTGGCGTGACCAGGGAGTGACGACTCATGCATGTCTGGATACGCGGCGGCCGGGCCACATGGACGGTTGCGCAGCGCAGTCCCGCCCTGCCGGGTGAGCTGACTCACAGCGCAAGGATGGACTGATGCGCATCCCTCCCCAGCGTGTGGCAACGATAGCGATCATGGTCCTCTTCCTCGCTCTGGTGCGCACACTCGGCGAGATATATCGTCTACACCGGGCGCACGGCCCGGGCTTCGCACTGACCGACGCGCTCCCGTATGTAGGTGGGGCGATGATGGCCGCCGTGGGGGCGTGGATCGCGGTCGGTCTCCACATCTGGAAGCGTTACAGGCTGACGACCGCGGCGGTCTGCGCCACGATTCTCACCATGCTCGTTTACAAGGTCGTGGTAATTGGGTTGTGACTTGACCACTCACACATCTGGAGGAGCGACGATTGCCACGCTATGCGGCATTCCTGCGCGGCGTGAGTCCGATGAACGCCCGTATGGCGGAGCTGAAGGCCTGCTTCGAGAGGATGGGCTTCACCGATGTGAGGACGCTCAGGTCCAGCGGCAACGTCATCTTCACTTCCGACAGGCGGCCGACGGCCAGCCTAGCGCGCGACATCGAAGCCGGCATGAGCAGGGATCTACCGCGCAGCTTTCCGGTCATCGTGCGCACGACGGAGCATCTGGCCTCCCTGCTCGCGGCGGACCCATTCGCCGGCTTCGACGTCCCGCCCGAAGCGAAGCGCGTCGTGACCTTCCTGAGCGAACCGCCCGCGGACGTCCCCGCACTACCTGTCGAGCTGGACGGCGCCAGGATCCTGGCCCTGAAGGGCGCCGAGCTGTTCACGGTCTACCTGCCGAGTGATCGGGGACCCGTCTTCATGACGCTGATAGAGAAGACGTTCGGCAGGAACGTGACGACGCGGACGTGGGACACGATCGCGAAGTGTGCGGTGGCGTGAACCGGTCGCCTGACCGGCCTCGCGTGCTGAACTCGGTTGTCAGAACTTCCGGAACGCCAGCACCGCGTTCTGTCCACCAAATCCAAACGAATTGGAGAGCGCGCCATCCACCCGCGCGTCGCGGGCGACGTTGGGGACGACGTCCAGCGGACAGTCAGGATCGGGCGTCGCGTAGTTGATCGTCGGCGGCAGCACGCCGTGCTTCACGGCCAGCGCCGTCGCCGCCGCCTCGATCGCTCCGGCGGCGCCCAGGGTGTGGCCGATCATCGACTTGATGGAGCTCACCGGCGGGGGCGCGCTGAACGTGCGCAGTATGGCCTGCGACTCCGACCGGTCGTTGGCCTGGGTCGACGTGCCGTGGGCGTTGATGTAGTGCACGTCGGACGGCGACATGCCGGCATCGTCCATGGCCATCTGCATCGCGGCTGCCGACCACTCGCCGTCGGCGACCGGCTGGACGATTCCGAAGGCGTCGCTCGTCATGCCGAATCCGGCCAGTTCGGCAATGACCTCCGCGCCACGTGCACGCGCATGCTCCAGCGTCTCCAGCACCAGAACGCCGGCGCCCTCACCCATCACGAAGCCGTCGCGCTCGAGGTCAAACGGGCGGCTGGCCACGGAGGGTTCATCGTTGTGACGGGAGAGGGCGCCCATGGATTGGTAGCCGCTGAGCACGAACGGGGTGATGGTGGATTCCACGCCCCCGGCCAGCATCACGTCGGCCTGTCCGGCGCGCAGCATCGTCGTGGCCATCCCGATGGAGTGCGCGCCGGTGGCGCAGGCCGAGATGGCGGCGAAGTTGGGGCCGTGCACGCCGAGGGCGATGGCGACGTTGCCGGCGGGCATGTTGGGGATGACCTTGGGGACACAGAAAGGGCTCACCGCGCGCGGCCCACGTTCCAGGAACCCCGCGTGCTGTGACTCCAGCTCGTTGTAGTCGCCGGCCGCCGTGCCGACGCAGCAGCCGACGCGGAGCGGCGCCTCGAGGGCGAGGTCCAGGCCGGCGTCCTCGACCGCCCGGGTGGCGGCGACGACCGCCATCTGGGAGTTGCGCGCCATGCGCTTGGCCACCTTGTGCGGGATCGAGACCAGCGGGTCGAAGTCCGGCACCTCGGCGGCGATGCGGGTCTCGTACGGTGACGCATCGAAGGCCCGGATGGTTGCCACCCCCGACACGCCGTTGGTCAGGGCGGCCCAGAACGACGCCCGTGTCGACCCGATCGACGTTACGACCCCGATTCCCGTCACGACGACTCGCGTTCTCGTCATCATTGCATCCATTCTCTCACGTTGGACCCTGCCGAGCGCCAACGCGAAGTATTAGGACGGTCGCGCGTTCGGGGCAACGGCCGCGGCCCCAACCAACCGTCACCCCGCGCCTGATCGTCACCCCGGCGAAAGCCCCGTCACCCCGGCGAAAGCCGGCGGGAATGACGGGCAGGCGGGGATGACGGCGGAGGAGTGGCCGTCACCGCCGCAGCCCCTGGCGCGCCGTTCAGCTCCCCCGCCCGAGCAACTCTCGTTTCTCCTCTTCGGTGAGCCCCACGTCGTCCAGGTTCGCTCCATCTTCGAGCAGCGGAGGGCCGGCTGTCGACCTCCTCGCCAGGGCCAGCGAGCCGGCGGCGCAGGCGGCGCCGGAGAGGGCCATCACCGGCGTCAGTATCGCGAGAGCGCCCAGTGGGATGTCCGTTACGAGGACGAAGCCCGTGGCGAAGATGAGGCCTCCAGTAGCGCCCCAGCCGGCGATGCGTGCGAGTGAGAGCTGGTGGAACTGGCGGCGTCGCTCGACGAGCGCGAGGACGGCCGAGAAGGTCATGCCGGCGAGGAAACCGAGCAGGCCGAAGCCCAGGGGGAAGGGGACGTCGGCGGCGTCGGGGCCGACGATGGCCAGCAGGACGAGGCCGGCGCCGAGCCATGCCGCTCCCCAGGCGAGACCGATGACGGCCGCCGCACGGATCCGTTTGAGCCACCTTTTCATGCGTTGTTCTCCCCGTCCGGCCTATCAGAATGATCCATCCCGCGCGATGTCAGAGAACTTTACGAGGCAAAGTGCACCGGTGCAAGTGCCAGTTCCGGGTCGATTCAGAATCCGCCCAGTTGCGCCACCAGGTGCGCCGGCGAGATCACCGCAACCGGTGCTCCTCGATAGTGTCGCGCGTCGCGTGTCACCATCATCTCCGCGCCGGCACGCTCGGCGACCGCGATCTGGCAGGCGTCCTCGAAGTCCGGCGTCGGAAGCTCGAGCGCCCGCCGCAGGTCTGTGCCATCGAGCGGAGCTACGGCGAGCGAGTCGAGCACCTGCCGCAGCGCCCTCCTCGCACTCTCCGGACCGATTTCCCTGGAAAGGACGTACCAGAGTGTCGCGATGGTGTGGACGGCCACATGACCTCTGACGCGCTTTTCGGCCACGGCCTCGAAGAGGGCGACGGCGTCATGGCACCAAGGTTCCCGCCAGAGGAGAAGGTCAAAGATGATGTTCGCGTCGAAGAGCACCGTGAGCTGTGCTGTGCCCCGCTCGCGCACGCGCCGGCTTCGGCTCGCTGCGGACGTCGTCATCTCCCACCGTACCGGTGCTGGAGATGCTCCCGATAGGCCTCACGTGGGCCCACGACTTCCTTCTCTCCCGCACCATTGCTCAGAAGTCCTGCCAATTCCCTGACGAGAGGAGAGGAGGATCCTGCGCGTGCCTCGGCCAGGTCATGCGCGCCCGCATCCCCGGCGTCCTCCGCATACTGGGAGTCATCGAGCGGCGGCAGGCCGCGCAGGTAGTGCTCCACGAGCGCCGACAGCGTGGTGCCATGCGCGACGGCGTAGCTCTCGCCTCGTGAAATCGCCGCCGGCGAGAGCGACAGGTTACGCGCGCGCTTCGCGACGCCGGATGCTGCAGTTTGCGGCGTTCCACGGGACCCCGCGCGTGGTGTGGGACCGGTGCGTTTACCAGAACGAGCGTCCATTACAGCTCCCTGGGTATGCGTAGGCTGTTGTGATTACAATGCGCATGATATGCGCATAGTGCAAGCAGTTCCGGCCGGTGGCCGTGATGCAAGTCGCCGTCGCCACCTCAGTCGCCCTTAGCCGCAATCCCCTGGAGCAGCAGCAACAGACAATCCCGCGCGTGCCGGTCGAGCAGCACGGCCGACGCCTGCGGCTCGGTGATCCGCTGCCAGGCCAGCCCATCGGCCATCGAGGTGAGGGCGTAGGTCACCCGTTCCACCGGTCGGTCGTTTCGCAGGTCGCCGCCCTCGATCGCCGATGCGACGCCGATGGCGAAGAAGGCCAGCGTCGCCTCCTTGGCCGCTAGGAGCTCCTCGAACGACTCCACCCGGCGCGCGATCGCTCTCCCGCTGCCACCGTGCCGATCACCGAATCGCTCGAGCGGCGAAGCGTGATCGAGCCGCGCCCACTGGAGCAGTTCCAGGTCGGCGGCCAGCGACGGGTCGTACATGGTGCTGAATAGCGCCGGGTGCTCCCCGGCCCAGCGCACGTAGTTCAGCGCGTCCTGCACCACGCTCGGAAAATCTCCCGCGCATCCCTGTCGCCGCCGCGCTTCCAGGGCCCCATTCAGCAGCCGGAATCCTTCCGCCGCTACGGCCGCGATGAGGCAGGTCCGGTCAGGGAAGTAGTAGAGCGGCGCCGCATGGGTGGCGCCGGCGAGCTGGGCGACCAGCCGGATGCCCAGCGTGTCGGGGGAGCGCCGGTCGGTGGTCGCACGCTCGGCAGTGCCGCCCCGCGCCGTTCGAGGACGATGCCCTTCCGCGGAACCGGACGGGTCTTGCTCGCCGATCAGGTAGCCGACCGCCACATCTATGAACCGCTGCCGGGTGGCCGCACCGGCGTCGGTACCGCCACCCCTGGTGGACGGGGACGGGTCGGGAGAGCTCTGCATATCGGAAAGATAGTGCTACTTGACACCGTCTAAAAGTGCATCTAAGATTTATACACCGTCTAATAAGCATCCCACGATGGTCGATTCACCCCGCGTCAGCCACCAGCAAGCGGCTGAAACCACAGAGGAGCGAAACATGACGAGCCCTGCCCTGCGCACCGAACCGATGCAGATCATCCACGACCACATGCTCGTCGAGCGCGATGGTCGGCTCGCCATCCTCGACACCGGCATCCCCGACTCCATGGTCGCTCCCGAAGTGGTGAGCGAGGTTCTCGGAGTGCCTGTGGACCGCCTGATCGGCTGCGCGGAACTGGCCCGGTCGCCGCTCACGATAGACTGGCCAGGTCGGCTGATCGTGCACGGTGCCGTGCCGGCGCCGGGTGCGACGCTCGTGACGCTCTCCCGAGCCGCCTTCGGCATCCCTCTCATCCCGGTCCACACGCCGCTCGGCCGAGTCGACGCCGCGCTCGACACGGGCGCAGCGCTCTCCTATGCGCCGCCGGAGGCGGTGCGCGGGCTCGCGCCTGTGAGGGAAGCCGAAGACTTCCTGCCTGGCCTCGGCAACTTCACGGTCGACGTCTACAAGCTGGATATCAGAGTGGGCGGTATCCCGCTCGAGGTGGAGTTCGGCGTCATGCCGCCGCTACTCCGGATGGCGCTCTCCATGCTCTGTCCGGGTGGCTGGATTCTGGGGAGCGCGCTGTTCCGGGACCGGGTGGTGACGTTGGATCTGGCGCGGTCGGAGATCCATGTCGGGCATAGCGGCATCAACGATGCGACGGCGGCAGCAGGTGGTGCAGGCGTGCTGGCGACCGCCATCCGCGACGAGAGAGCGACTGCCGTGCGGGGCCCGTCGTGAGATTCGCCGAGTACTACGGCGATCCATTTCGCCGCGACATCAACGCGGTCAACGCGGGGCTACCGCCCATTCATGTGCACCCTGAGTATGCGGACGAGGGGGTCCTCCAGCCGCGTGTACTGTCCCGGGAGAATAGTGTGATACGCGCCATGGATGCTGATCGTCGCCAGTTGTTCGGCGTCGCCCTCTACCTCACTCTGCTCGTGGACCAGACCTTCTATACCTACTACAGGCGCTGGTACCCGGAATTCGCGGAATGGACACGCTACCCGAAGCTGCGAGGCGACTGCCCGGGTGGGTGCCGGAGCCATGCCCATCCCGAAACGGTTTTCGAGTCACTCGGCCAGCCTCTCGGAGGTCAGGATCGGCAGGCTTTCCTGAACTACATCATCAGTCTGTACGATGCGCTTCCGGTAATGCGGGATGAGATCGTCTCGTTCTTCAAGGAGTACATGCCGGTCGTGGACGGTGAGGATGTCTGGCGGCGCTGTCGCCGCGAGTTGCCGTTCAGCCTCAGGGCTCAGCGTGGCAGTGCCGCGGCGGCCACCGCCTCCGGGGGCGCTGCTTCCGGGAGTACCTCTTCCGGGGGCACCTCTTCCGGGAGCACCGCTTCCGGGACGACCGTCTCCGGGACGATCGCTTCCCGGACGACTACCTCGGGGACCACCGCTCCCACCGCCCCGTTGAAATCTCCGTCCGCAGACGACATCGGTCCGTCCGCGTAGCGTTGTCGCCGCGCTCAGATGGTACGCCATCGCGCCGAGTACCACTGGTGGCGCGTGTCGACTCTTGCACAGAGTCCAGCTCTGCAGTAGAACTGAAAATCCGTCGGAACCATTGCCGTTTCCGGCGACCTCCAGCCCCGTCGAGCAGCGCAGCCCTCGCCTCCCGGCGGACCTTCCACAGTCTCGCGCCGATCCACCGGGAAGCCACGCATGGTCAACTACTTCGAGCTCGGCCCGCACAAGCGACTGAACGACATCGTCGTGGCCGGAAGCCACGACGCCGGCATCACTGGCGGCGGGAGCAACGTCCAGACCCAGGCGGTGGACATTGGCGGTCAGGCCAGGGCTGGCGTGCGGGTGTTCGACCTGCGGATCGCCGCCGCGGCAACGCCCGGAATGCACGGAAAACTCAAGGGCGTCGAACTGCGGGCCTTCCATGCCGACGGCAAGCTGATGAAGAACGAGGCCAAGATTCGCCACCTGGAGGATCTGGGCCGCGCGGTGGGAGTTCAGCGCACGAAACTGAAGGGAGGAGCGTTCGGCCTGGGGCTAACCTCGATGCTCGACAGCGCACGCGACTTCGTCACCAGCAACGACGGCGGCACGGAGTTCCTGCTCCTCAAGTTCGACAAGTGTCTCAACTGGCAGCTCATTGCCGAGGCCTGCGTCAACGTGCTGGGCAATACCATTTACAGGGGCGGCGGGAATCTGAACACGACCTCACTCAGACAGCTCAGCGGTCACGTCGTCGTCCTCTTCTCCACCAGTGGTATGAGCGCGCTGAATGGTGCGTACGGCCCCAGAGATGGCATACTCCCGTTCAGGAACCTGTACGACAAGACGAACGGCGATAGCGCCTACAGCCAGGCCTTCGTGGGGTTGCAGTACTACGGCAAGGGCGGCACGTCGGTGGCCAGACCGTTTTCCAAACGGTCGCAGAACGAGACGAAGCAGGGAAAGCTCATGGACGGCGCGAAGCTGCTGGGTCACCCCGACGTGATGGGGATGATGTACTGGACGAGTACCGGCATCTTCGAGAGTATCAGGAAGCGGAACGAGAAGATGTGGGAACCCCCGAATGTCATGCGACTCAGGAGGCTATGGGCGCAGGGGCTGCAGGAATTCGTCTTCCACAGGAACCCTCTCAACGTGCCGCCAGGCTCTCCGGCGATCGGTCCGCTGCGCAGGCGCTACCTGCCCAACATCGTGATGATCGACTTCGCGGACAACACGAAGTGTCAGCACATTCGCGCACTGAACGATCTCTCGGCGACGGATCTGGCGGCGCTGTGATGCGGTGACGTGACGGGCGAGTAGTCCGCCCTATCGAACAGGCGGAGAACCATGTGTTGCCCGTATACCGGAGATGCATGCGCGATATAGTCGCGGACGGCCTTGAAGTCCCGGCGCGCCCGCGCGGACCATCGGACCGTTGCCGCGGCCACGATGTCGCTCAGCGTCCCGGTGCGTCTGACTCCGATTCAGTTCGCGCAGCAGCGGTGGACATGACCCGGTCCGCCGCAATATGCGCGCCCGAGGGCGACCGCCTGAGGTCCTCTCACGGAGCGCCCCTCGTCCCCAGATGCCGTGCCGTCGCCCCGGTCGCTACCGCCTTCCCATCCCGCTCCACCAGTCCGCCCACCGGCATCGGCTCTCCATCGGTGTCATCCTCGACTCTACCACAACATGAGCAGGCGAACGCGGTCGGTCCGATCGTCGGAATGCCGGTCAGGCCGTTTGCCGTCGGCGGTCGCGCGAATTCCACGGTTGGCTCGCGAACTGTTCGCTCCGCGCTGTTGATTAGTGAAGGCAATACTGTACTTATTGTAGATAGTCCTGCCCCACCGGAAATTCACGGGGCAACCATGTGAGGAGGGTGGATGTACCCGACGTGGAGGCTGGGAGCCGGAGCGCGTGAGAGGTTGTGGCAAGTGACAGAGTCGAGAGCCGGCGGAGTGGGGCCTGCGGAGTGAGCGAGCCTGTCTCGATCGGGGACTACGCCCTCATCGGGGACAGCCGAACCGCTGCCCTCGTCTCCCGCTATGGGTCGCTGGACTGGCTCTGCCTGCCCCGTTTCGACAGCCCGTCGGTCTTCGGCGCCATCCTTGACGACGCGAAGGGCGGCCGCTTCGCCGTCCATCCTGTCGCGCCGTCCAGCAGTCGCCGTCGGTACGTGGGCGACACGAACGTCCTCGAGACCACCTTCCAGACGGCCGACGGCGAACTCCGCCTGACCGACTTCATGCCCGTGGCGACGGAAGCGGAGAAGCGGCGCGAACTCTGGCCGGAGCACGAGGTGCTGCGGCTGCTGGAGTGCCTGTCGGGAGAGATGGAGGTCGAGGTGGTCTGCGACCCGCGGCCGGACTACGGCCGCTCCACCGCCCGGTTCGAATCCGTGGGTGCGCTGGGTTTCCGGATGTTCCTGGCCAACGGATCGCTCCTGCTTCGCTCGGAGTTCCCTCTCCAGCTCTCGGCGGACGGTACGCTCGCCGGGCGCGCCACGCTCGTTGCCGGCGACCGGCGCTGGATCGCCCTCGGCCACGCGACCGACGAGCCGGCGGTGCTGCCAATGCTGGGGGATGGCGCGGCGGAGAGGCTGCGCCAGACGCTGGCCTGGTGGGAGCAGTGGGCCGGCCGGTGCAGCTACGAGGGCCCGCATCGCGCGGCAGTCGTGCGCAGCGCGCTCGCCCTCAAGCTGATGGCCTATGCGCCCTCGGGCGCGGTGATCGCCGCTCCCACCACCTCGCTCCCGGAATCGCTGGGCGGAACGCGCAACTGGGACTACCGCTATTGCTGGCTCAGGGATGCATCGTTCACCACGCGCGCGCTGTTCGAGCTGGGTTATGGCGAGGAGGCGACTGCCTTTCTCTCCTGGCTGCTCCAGTCCACGCGTCTCACCTGGCCCGAACTGCAGATCATGTACGACGTGTACGGCGGCACGAACCTCAAGGAGGAGGAACTGCCCGAGCTGGCCGGTTTTGCCGGGTCGCGGCCGGTGCGCATCGGGAACGCGGCAAAGGAGCAACTCCAGTTGGACATCTATGGCGAGGTGGTGGAAGCGGCGTCCCACTTCGTGGAACTGGGGGGAAAGCTGGATCGGGCCAGCGCGCGGATGCTCATTGGCCTGGGCGAGACGGTCTGCAAACGGTGGCGGGAACCGGACGAGGGGATCTGGGAGGTCCGCTCCGGTCGCCGACATCACACCTATTCCATGGCCATGTGCTGGGTGGCCCTGGACCGGCTGATCCGGCTGCATGAGAAGGAACAGTTGCAGGCGCCAGCGAGCGAGTTCGCCGTCCAGCGCGACGCCATCGGTCGTGAGATCGAGGAGCATGGCTACAACGAGCAACTGGGCAGCTACGTGGCCGAGCTGGGCGGCGACGAGGTGGACGCCAGCCTGTTGCTCCTGGGGCTGCACGGCTACGCCGATCCCGCGTCCGATCGCATGCGTGGCACCTGCGCGGTGATCCGCGAGCGTCTGGGCGTGGACGGCCTGCTCTACCGCTACCCGCCGGACAGCGACGGTCTGCCGGGCCGGGAGGGGGCGTTCGGGATCTGCAGTTTCTGGGCGTGTCAACTACTGGCCATGCAGGGGGAGACGGCCGACGCGACGGCGGAGTTCGAGCACCTGCTCTCCTTCGCCAACGATGTCGGCCTGTTCGCCGAGGAGATCGACCCGGAGAGTGGAGCGGCTCTGGGCAACTTTCCGCAGGCGTTCACCCACATCGGCCTGATCAACGCGGCGCTCGCGCTGGCCGGGGCGTCACTTCCGGATGCGGGCGACCTGCGCATCGACCAGGTGACTCCGGTGACGGAGGTGAGATGAATCTGTCGAGCCTGCTGCTGTGGGGCTTCGTCGCGACGGTGGTGCTGACTGGAATCCAGTCGGCGAGCCAGGGCATGGGTTTCTCGCGCATGAGCATCCCGTTCATGGTGGGGACCATGTTCACGGCGGACCGCTCGCGTGCGATGGGACTGGGTTTCCTGGCGCATTTCCTCAACGGCTGGATCTTCGCCAGCGTCTACGCCCTGGTCTTCCAGAGCCTGGGACGGGCGAACTGGTGGCTGGGGGCGCTGGGAGGATTGGCCCACGGGCTGTTCGTGCTGCTCGTCCTGATGCCGCTGTTGCCGGGAATACATCCACGCATGGCGAGCGAGCAGCATGGTCCCACACCCACCAGGCTCCTGCAGCCACCGGGCTTCATGGCTCTCCACTACGGCCGCCGGACGCCGATGGTGGTGCTCGCGGCGCATCTGGTGTACGGGGTGATACTGGGGGCGTTCTACCAGCTCGCGGTCTAGGGCGGGCGCGTGGTGCTCGGGGCCTTCTACACCTCGCGTATCGGTCCAGGATATTCCGCCAGACGCGCATCGCTCGTCAGGAGCGTGATGCCCTCGGAGAGCGCCTGGGCCAGGAGTAGCCGATAAAAGAGGGTCCTAGTGCAATGGCGGTAGGCCATCAATGCATGACGGCATGCTGGCTCGAGATCGCCAACCCCTGGTAGCCGTTGTCCAGCAGGAACTTCATGCCGGCGTCCTCATCTCGGGGTCACCACCGCGTTGACCTTCATTCCGGGGACTTCCTCCGGGATCCGTCCTCTCCCCACCCTCATCTCTCCGCCCCGAAGAGGGCGGCGATCTCCGCTTCGCCCATCGTGTTGAAGTCATCCGGAACCAAAGGTGCGTCTCTGCCTCGTGAATGTTGACCACGGTCATGGTATCCTCAAGGGCATCCAGGAGACTGGATCCATTGGACCAGGTCCAGGAACTGACAGGGGTCCGGTCAACGTTCCGCGCTACCCCCGAGCATCGGATACCAGGTCACGCCCAGGTCCAGGCGTAGCGTCTGCCCAGTCCGCCGCCCGAGTCCGACTCGTCAGAAACCTCGTCGGCGGTGATCCGGGGACCGTTCAGGGAAGCGCCGGATCGGCCCCTTGGCCGTCGACCCGCCCGCGGACACGCTCGCGACGCTCTGTGCGGTGAGGGGAGCGGAGGTGATCAGGAGGAATGCGCCGAGTACTGCGCTGAATGCCTCGGTGGATGCCGTTCGTGTCATGATCACCTGGTCATGGGTCGTGCGAGGCTCGCATCGCGCGGTGTCGCGAGGAGCTGTCAGGTCAGGACGGGAGCGCTCCGCTGTCATCATGTCCGATAGCTGCGGCCACGTCGGTCGTGGCAGGCCACGGGCACGGGGATGACGGCACCGATTCCCGGCGGTATGATGGAGCCTCCTTCCGTGACCATGCCCAACTGAACATCTCTCCTCTTCTCCCATGTCGTCTCGTCGGAACTTCATCCAGCTCACCGGCGCCGCGCTTGTCGGGGCCGTGCTACCGGCCCGTCTGAAGGCTGCCCGCGGCGCCCTTGTGCCCCGCGCCGATCTCGTGATCCGCGGCGGCACGGTATTCGACGGCACCGGCGCGGCGGGCGTTTCGGCTGACGTGCTCGTGCGTGGCGGACGTATCGCCAGTGTCGGGCCGCGGCTGTCGGCGGGCGGCGCGGAGGAGGTGGACGCCCGTGGCCTGGCGGTCGCGCCGGGATTCATCGATATCCATTCCCACGCTGACGGTACGATATTCGACGATCCGGCCATGGAGTCGATCATCCGACAGGGCGTGACGACAGTCGTGGTGGGTCAGGACGGTGGGCTGGTCTCGGCGCCGGCGTCCGGACCGGCCGGGCGTCAACCATCGGTGGGCGCCTTCATGGCAGCGGTGGAGCGGAGTCCGGGGTCGGCAAATGTGGCCGCGATGGTGGGGCTGGGCGGGGTGCGCGGGGCGGTCGTGGGCCTGGACGACCGGCCGGCGACGCCTGCCGAGCTGGCGCGCATGACCCGGATGGTGGAGCAGGCGTTGGTGGACGGCGCCTGCGGGGCCTCCTCGGGGCTGGAATACACGCCGGGCGCCTTTGCCCCGCTGTCCGAACTGATCGAGCTATGCCGACCGTTGGCGGCCCTGCGGCTGCCCTACGCGACGCACATGCGGAACGAGGACGACCGTCTGCTGGAGGCGATTGCCGAGTCCGTGGCGGTGGCCGAGGGGGCAGGCTGCCCGCTCCAGATCTCGCACCTGAAGACGCAGGGGCCGCGCAACTGGGGGCGGCTGGATGACGCCTTCGGAGCGGTGGAGGGTGCCCGCTCGCGCGGTGTCGACGCTGCCTTCGACCGCTATCCGTATCTGGCCTACCAGACCGGCCTCACCAACCTCTTCCCGGTCTGGAGTCGCGACGGTGGCACGCGGGCCTTCCTGGCCCGCCTGGCCGACGACGCCACCGCCGCGCGCATACGGAGCGAAACGCTGGCCAAGGTGGAGCTCATCGGCGGCTGGGACAACGTGCAGATCACCAGCGTACGCGCGGCCGCCGACCGCGCGGCCGAGGGACAGCGGCTGGGCACCTACGCGAAGGACGCCGGACTTGATCCCTACCAGGCGGCGGTGGGACTGCTGCGCCGTAGCGACGGCAGTGTCGGGATGGTGGGTTTCGCCATGAGCGAGGAGAACCTGGAGCGGATCCTGGCCCACCCGCTCGGCATGGTCTGCAGCGATGGCGGTGCCTTCGCCATGTCCGGCCCGGCGCGCATCGGGCAGCCGCATCCGCGCTCACTTGGCACCTTCCCGCGGGTGCTCGGACGCTACGTACGCGAGCGCGGCACGCTGACGCTTCCGCAGGCAGTGCACAAGATGACCGGCCAGCCGGCGAGCCGGTTGCGGCTCGCCGATCGTGGTCGCATCGCGCCTGGGCTGGCAGCGGACGTCGTCGTCTTCGATCCGTCCACGGTCGCCGACAGGGCCACTTTCGCCGACCCGTATCAGTATCCGACGGGCATCGACCTGGTGTTGGTGAACGGCGAGATAGCCATGCGCTCGGGCGAGCGAACGGCGGCGCGGAGCGGAGGGGTGGTGAGGCCCCGCGCATAGCGCAACGAACCGGAACTGACCGGAGCCCGGGCAACGCCGGGCGGGCAGGTGGAGTCATACCGTGCACCCGACGCGCCCGCTCGACATGCCCTTACCGCAGCACACCCCTTACCGGTTCAGCCCCGGCGCTCACGTCTGCGAACGGCCACTCCGGCCAGGCCGAGCAACCCGCTGCCGAGAAGAAGCAGTGTGGCCGGCTCGGGGACCACGGTGGGGCCGGCCACATCCTCGATGCCGAGTGTGATGCCGCTCCAGTACTCGCCGTTGACAGTCGTGAAGCTGAGCGAGCTGAAGGTGCCCTGGAAGCGGATGGTGCCGTTCCCCTCCTGGCCGCGGAGCACGTTCGCCGAGGGCGAGCTGAGCGGACCGCCGCCGTAGATGGCGCTGGCGCCACCGGACATGATCTGGAAGGGCGCGTCGAAGACGTAGTCCACCGCTATCGACTGCCGGCCGAGGCTGACGATGCTGATGAACGGGTTGAGGATGGGGGTGGAGAAGGTGAAGGTATTGGTGATCCCCGTGCCTCCACTGAGGGCGATGATGTCACTGGTGATCGGCTCGGCATCCTGGAGCAACGCGCCAAGGAAGGTTGCGCGCGGCTGCCAGTATCGGAACATTGATCGTCTCCTCGATTGTGACAGGGTGCACGGCGGATATCCGCGCTCACGGATAGCCGGCGCGCGGCACCGCGGCCAGGGGCCGCAGTCCGCCTACTGGCCGCGACTTTGATGCCAGGTCGAGCTTTCCGGCACGGATTACCCGGCTGGCCTGCCGGGGCTCTGCTCACCAACTGTCGATGATCGCGAACGGCGGATCCACCACCACCAGTACCGGGCAGTCGGCGCCTCGCAGCACGGTGCTCGCCGTACTGCCAATCAGTCCCGAGAAGATCCGCCCGGCGCCGCGGCGGCCCATGATTATCAGTTCAGCCTGGAGTTCGGCGGCGGCAGCCAGAACGGCGTCACCCGGCGTGCCGGCGGCCACGACCGGCGTCACCTTCGCCGTCGGTCCGCGGGGTGGGCGTCGCAGTTCATCGGCCAACCGGGCCAGCCAGATGGCCGCGTCGTCGTCCACTGGCGGCGCGGCGGGGTCGACGACGTGAAGCAATGTCACGCTGGCGCCCCACAGGCCGGCGAGGTGCGCGGTCCAGGCGAGCACGGGTGAGGTCAGTTCGCTCTCGTCCACTGGCACGAGTATCCGTGTCGGCCGCGGGCCGTGAGTGGCGAGCAGGACGGGCACCGGAGAGATGCGAATGAGACGCTCGGCGGTGCTCCCGAGGTGCGAGGATGCGGGCGTCCCGGGTCCGCGCGTGCCCACCACGATCAGGTCGGCACCACTCTCCTCGGCTACCGCGGCAACCACGGTGGGCGGATAGCCGGAGCGCACGATGTCCCGCGCGGGCGGCGGGCCCATGGCCTCGCACAGGGTGCGTAGCCGCGCCTCGGCGGACGCGACCTCGGACGTGACTTCGGACTCGAACTCCGACACTGCAGCCGACGTGACTCCGGACCCGACCTCGAGCGCGACCTGGGATACGGCTTCCGACGTGGCTTCGGATGCGCTGATGCTCGGCGATGCCGCCTCGCCCTCATCCCGCACGTGGACCACCACCAGCTCAGCTCGCGGTGCGAACACGGTACGCGTCCAGCGCAGTGCTTCGAGCGACGACGGCTGGAAGTCCATTCCGACTACCACGCGCTCCAGTCGCGGCTCGTCCTCGCCGCTCATCAGTCGCTCACGTCGACGTCGCTCGGGACGGTCGCTGTCACCACTCATGTGGCCTCCGCCAGACTCGTCGGCCAACTCGCCAGACACGCCTGCTCATCTCGCCACCGTCCACGAAGGCGTCTCCATCTTCCAGTGCGTCCATCATGTCGGTGGTCTTGGCGCTCGCCTCGTCGGCCCAGTGCACGATCTCCGCCTCCGTCGTCATCGGCTGCACCGGACTGCCGAACTCCAGCTTGCCGTGATGTGACAGGATGAGATGCTGCAGTTCCAGCAGTTGCCCACTGCTGCAGGTCGGCTCGTCGAGCTCGGCCAGCCGACGCTCCAGCATGAGTGCGCCGAGCACCACGTGGCCGATGAGCAGACCACGGGGGGTGTAGGTGAAACCAGCAGGGCCGACCTCGTACGACTCCACCTTGCCGATGTCGTGCAGCAACGCGCCGGCCACGCTGAGGTCGACGCTGGCCCGCATGGTGCGCGCCATCTGTCGGGCTATGTTGGTGACTTCGAAGACGTGTAGCAGCAGCCCACCAATGACGGCATGATGACCCGCGGTGCTCGCCGGCGTGCGCTCGAACTGGACACGGAAGGCGTCGTCGGCAAAGAAGAGGTCGAGGGTGTTGCGCAGCGCCTCCGACTGGATCTCGGCGCGTGTGCGGTCAATCCAGTCCCACAACCGCGTCGGGTCGTCGCTGATGCGAGGCAGGAAGTCCTCGGCGGTGAACTGGTCCCGCGGCAGCACGCGCAGCGGTCCGCTGAGCTGGAGTTGGCGCTTCGCCGCCCCGCCCCGCTCATAGTTGCTCACATCACCCAGGGCCTGTACGACCTTTCCCTGGTCGGCACCATCGGCCCACTCGAGCTTGTCGCTCCAGATGGGCGCGGTGTCGATACGACCGCTCCGGTTGCCGAGCGTGAGGACGATGAAGGGGTCGCCCTGGCTGGTCTTTTTCTCGGTGCGCTCGAGGACCAGGAACTCGTGCTGGACGCGGTCGCCAATGGCGAGGCGAGCGAGATCGAGAGGGGGCATGATACGGGCAAGCTGGCGTGGGGCGGCTGGCGTGGCAAGAGGCTGATCCGGTTGACGGGCGACGGCCGTTGCCCTGTCCGGGTCATCGAAGGCTTCCGCCGGAGACCCGGGCTGTTGCCACCGTCCAGGCCGTGCCCCTCCGCCTCAGTTCCACCACGACTGGTACGGTGCTGCGCCGGTTGCCGCCGAAGGCGGTACGCCAGGCAAAGGCGACTTCGGCCGTCGCACGTCCGCGATCGCCGTCCATGACGAGCGTCATTCCGCGCACCTCGGCACTGGCCAGCCGTTGCTCGCGCATCAGCGCCAGAAGGTCTCCACTGGCCCCTTCGGACGGGAGCGCACGGCCGGCGATACCGATGTCGCCCGCCGCCAGTTGACCCAGGAAGGTGGTGGCGGCGGCCTGCGCGGCCTGGCGATGCTCGGCCTCGCTCGGTTCTGATGTCGCCGGGGCGGGGGTGGCCGATGCTTCCCTGGAGGATTCGCGCGCTCGTGGTTCCTTCCGCGGCCGGGCTGACACGGGCGCTGGCTCGGGCACGCTCGGGGTGGGTGCGGCGGGGGTTGGAGGGGAGATCATTCCCGGCGACAGCGGCGTTGCGCCCGTCGGGGAGAACGAACCCGGGGGGCTCCAACCGTCGGCGCTCCCTCCACCGGTGCCACCGCTGCCGTCGGCCGCACTGGCCAGGGCGCCGAGCGATGCCGGGGAGGGAGACGGTGTGGACGAACTCCGATCCGTAGCAAGTGAGTCCATGGCCGTGCCGCCGGTGGAGAGATTCGCCGCATCAGGCGGCCTCAGCGCGCGGACGGTGAGCGCGGCCGCGGCGAGGAGACAGGCCACCGTTACCCAGGCGCGCCAGTCGCGTGCCCACGATTCCAGATCCGCCAGTCGCTGAGCGGAGAGCGCGCGATGAAATGCACGACGGGCAGCATCGGACGCGCCGGCCAGCGAGAGAGCCGGCAGGGCAATCCCGGGCCGCGGGCGTGATGTCCCGCCAACCGCGTCGCCATCCTGCAGTACCCAGGCGAGCGCGGCACGCATGGCGGTCGCATCGGTGTATCGGTCGGCCGGTCGCTTGGCCATCGCTCGCACGACGATCCGGTCCAGCGCCGACGGCAGTCCTTCCACGGCTACACCGGGCGCCGGCGGCGCGTCGTGGAGCTGCATCATCATCAGCCGATAGTCGCTGTCGGCGTCGAAGGCCACCCGGCCTACGAGCAGTTCGTAGAGCACCGCCGCAACCGCGTAGAGATCGGTGCGGCCATCCACCTCCTCTCCCCGGAGCTGTTCCGGAGCCATGTACGCGGGTGTGCCCACGGCGTGCCCCTGACGGGTGTGGCGCGTGCGTCCCATCACGCGGGCAATGCCGAAGTCCATCACCTTCACACCCCCTTCGGGCGTGATCATGATGTTGGCCGGTTTGATGTCGCGGTGCACCACGCCACGGTCGTGGGCGTGCTGCAGCCCGTCGAGCACGTCCATGCAGATTCTCGTGGCCTGCTGCCACGGTACCGCGCCCATGCGCCGCACCAACGCCTCCAGCGTCTCCCCTGGCAGATACTCCATCACCATGTAGAGCCGACCGTCGCTCCGCTCCATCCCATGCAGGGCGGCTATGCAAGGGTGTGCCAGCCTTGCCAGCACCATCGCCTCGGCGCGGAAACGCTCCATGAGCGCGTTTTCTGCCACCAGCTCCGCGCGAAGCTGCTTGATTGCCACATCACGGTCGAGCAGCTCGTCCCGAGCCCGGAAGACCGTTCCCATGCCGCCCTCGCCGAGCCGTTCCATCAGGCGGTACTTGTCGAGAAGGAGAGGCGGGGCCGTCACGACCGTGGCTCCGTGCCGTTGCCTCGTGCAGCATCGCTGCCGGCGACTCCGTCCATCTCCATGATTGCCGGTAGCTCCCGCGTGACGCCGGCCACGATCTCTCGCGGGCGGCGCGCAGGGAGTTCCAGCAGTATCACCGACACGTTGTCCGGGGCGCCGTGGTCACGGGCCAGCTCCACCAGCCGCCGGCAGGCCTGTTGGGGCGTGTAGGCCACTGCCAATTCCAGTATCTGCTCCTCGCTCACCAGGTCGTGCAGTCCGTCGCTGCTCAGCAGCAGGCGGTCGCCCGGTCGGACGACGAATGGTTGTGGCCAGGTCGAGATCTCGACCCGCCGGTGGCTGCCGATGGCGCGCGAGACGACGTTACGGTCCGGATGATGTCGGACGTCATCACGCGATATGCTCCGCTGGCGCACCAGCTCCATGACTGCCGAGTGGTCCTCGGTCATGAGGTAGAGCTGACCGTCGCGGATCAGGTAACAGCGCGAGTCTCCCACGTGCGCGCACCAGGCCCGGCCGCCGCGCAGCAGCACTGCGGTACAGGTGGTCCCCATACCTGCCAGCCCGGCATCGGAGCGGGCCGCGTCGTAGATAGTGCGGTTGGCGCGTTGCACGGCGCGGACGAGCGCGGCCCCGGGGTCGCCGTCATTGGTGGCAGTGGCATAGTGCGAGGCCACGGCGTCCGCGGCCAGGCGGCTGGCCAGCTCGCCGGCGGCATGACCCCCCATACCGTCGCACACCACGGCGAGCAGGCCGCGCCTGGCCAGGGCGTCGGCGCCTGCTGGACGCACCACGCGCACGCTATCCTCGTTGCCCTCGCGTACGCAGCCGACATCGCTGGCGATCCCGATCAGCAGCTCCGATTCAACCGGAATGTCGCCGGTGGTGCTACGGGTCGTTTCCCCGGTCACCGGGACCGCGCCGTCCCCGGCAGCGGCACGGCCGCGGCGCCTGGGCCACGGCAGGAAGGGTATGCCGAGCCAGCCCGCACCCGCTGGGGACGAGGGAGCGGGGGCGGGCAAGGTCGCGGACGAGGGCGATTGCGGAGGTGATGCCGTGCCGCTCCCGGAGGTACGCTCACGGGGCTTCAACGTTATCGAATAGGACCGTCTTCCCTCGGTCACGTCGAAGCGGACTGACGCATCCTCGTAGTTGGCCCGGCGCAGCACGAGCGACACCGAGGTGCCGATGGGTGCACGGAGCAGGTAGGGTGTGCGCCCCACGTAGCTCCCGCCCTGGTAGACGTCCGCAGTGCCGTTCAGCGCGTTCACGGTCACCTCGCGCAGCGGTGCCACGGACGATGCGGCGGGCGCGTTGCCGGACGCGGATCGAGGAGTGGCCACGGTCGGCGTCGTCCTCGTGACGGCGGAGCGCTCGGCCTCGTCCACGCGCGCCGGGTCCATGAGGACCGCGGCAGGTTGAGAGGGTCGCAACTTCAGATCCGGGGCGATGGTCGGCGGGCGCATCACGCTCCAGGCGAGGAAAGCCACTGCCAGCGCGGCGGCCAGAATCGCCGCGCCAAGCGGGCCGCGGGAGCGAGCGAGAGTGAGCAACTCGCCACTGGGAGTGCTGAATCTCATCGCCCCGGAGGGTGCCGGCTCGAGCAGTGCCCGGATATCGGTCAACATGGCCTCGCACGAGGGATAGCGCTGACCCGGATCCACCTTGAGGCAGCGAGAGACGATTCGGTCCACTCCCGAAGGCAGGAGAGGGTTCACGCGCGACGGAGGCTTGAAGCGCCCGGCCCGGATACGGTCGGTGATGCCGAACATTCCCTGGTCGGCGAACGGATGTCTGGCCGTGAGCAGTTCATGGAGCAGGACTCCGAGTGCCCAGATGTCGGTCCGGTTGTCGTAGCGGCCGTGCTCCAACTGTTCCGGAGCGAGCGACTGGAGCGTACCGACAATGTTGCCGGTGCGAGTCAGCGCCGGGCTGTCCGGCCCCTTCGCGATGCCGAAATCGAGGAGCTTGACCACGCCACCCGTGCTGCGCTTCACGTTGGCACTCTTGATGTCACGATGGACGATGCCCCGGCCGTGCAGGTAGCCCACCGCGTCCACCACAGACGCGATCAGGCCGAGCGCCTCCTCGATCGGGATGGCGCCACGTCTGCGCAGCATCTGCTCGAGCGTCTCGCCGTCCACGAACTCCATCGCGATGCAGGGAGTGCCGTGCTCCTCGAGGAATTCGTGGAGCACGGCGATGTTCGGGTGGCGCAGGGCCGCCTGCACTCGTGCCTCGTTACGGAACCGCTCGGTGACGACGGGCATGCCGGCAGCACCGGTGAGGACCTTCACCGCCACCGTCCGGCCGGTGGGAAGGTGTACCGCCCGGTACACCTCGCCCATGCCGCCGGCTCCTACCAACTCGGCGAGTTGGTAGGAGCCGATCAGTGTGCGCGCCCATGCGCCGGCGGTCATGACGAAACTCCCGGGAGGACCAGCTAGCGAGTGGTCGGTGAGACCGACATCAATTCGAGCCCGTAGCGGATCGGCACGGAGAACGAGACCTGGACGTCACCCGTTCGACCGGCGAAGAAGACACCTATCACCCGGCCGGCAGCGTCGAACATGGGGCCGCCACTGTTGCCACCACCGGTGGAGTTGATGGTGAGCTGGTAGCGATCGCCGAATGGCGCGTACACGGCATAGGCATCGCTCACCGGGCCGTCGGCGGCTCGCACGACCTTGCCGATGTTCCCCGAGGAGAGTGTGGGATCAGGAACCATGCGCTGCTGGGCATCCCGGTTGAAGGTGTCCTTGCTCTTGAGCACGGCGACCGTGTAGTCGGAGATGGATGGATAGCCCAGCACGGTGATCGGATCGCCGATCGTCGCCTCGTCATAGGCGTCGTGCAGTTCCGTCTTGGCGAGCGTGGCGGGGGTATTGATCTTGATCAGCGCCACGTCGTGGCGATCGCTCACCCGCTCCAGGGTTGCCTCGGCCGGGTTGGTGTTCTTGGGGAAGCGCACCATCAGGTATTCCTGCCTGCCGCGAAAGACGTCGAACTCGTTCTTCGGACCTGCCTGCTTCGTCTCCGACGGGATCCAGTCGGATGGCGGCTGGACGACGATCGCGCTGCTGTCCCGGCCGCGGGCGATCCCACCGTTCTGGTCGAGCAGCACGCCCATGTGCTGCTGGGGATCGAAGCGGTACGGAGCACGCCAGTTGGCGGCGACGTGGCGGTTGGTGAGGATGAAGCCATCTGAAGTGACGACGAAACCGCTGCCGCCAGAGCTGACGGCTATCGGTGCGCCGGCGTTCTGGTCAAGGGTGAGAGCCGGCTCCAGGGCCTGCCCACCGTCTCCACCGCCGACCGCGACGTAGGCCGGGATCATCTGCTGGCCGTTGTTGACGATGGGCGTCCTCTGTCCCTTGACCTTCAGCGTGTCCACGTTGGGGACATAGCGGTGAAAGACCTGCGCGCCGCTCGGGCTGTAGATGAGGTTCCAGGAGAAATCGATGAGCACCGTAGCCGCGGAGTTGCGAGCGGCAATCTCGGCTGGCGTCAGCGCGGCCACGCGAAGCCCGATCGCGCTATCGCTGCGGGCAAGGGAATCGGTGGCGCTCTGCAGATCGCCGCGCAGCGAACTCAGGTCCCCGGAAAGGCCGCGGTTCCTGGCCGCTGATTCGGAGCGCACCCAGGCAGCCGTTCCGGCAATGACCACGAGGGCGGCGGCGATGGCCACGATGGTGTTGCGACGTGACTGTTTGCGCGTGTCCCCTATCAGCCGCTCGACGGTTGCCTTGCCTATGGCATTCGGCTGACGGCCGCCATCGCCCGACGCCGAGCTGCCAGGGGTGCCACCGGCTCCACCGTGAGCACCGCCGGCGGACGCTGATGCGGAACCGCTACCGGAGCCGCCGGCAACCATGGGCGCGCCAGGGTCTGATGCCGCCTCCCTGGTCTGTCCCAGTTGCGGCGGCATGGGCACGGGCGGCGCGATTGGTGTCTGGACCGCCAGTCGGGTTGCCTTCACATACATCGCGGGCAGCGGATCCAGGTCGAACTGGAGTTCCGGGCCGCCCGCACCGAGCTGGATCACGTCGCCAGGCTGGAGTGGGGTCGTGCCCACTACTCGCAGGCGGTTGAGGAACGTGCCATTGCGGCTGTTCAGGTCGGTGAGCACGAACCGGTACTTCTCCCCCGGGTCGCGGCCTATGCGGGCGTGCTGGCGGCCCACCAGGTCGTCGGTAGCAGGGTCGAACCGCACCTGACTGGTGGGGTCACGGCCAAGCAGCAACTCGCTGAACGATTCCAGCGGATACTCTTCGACGACGCCCGTCTTGGAGCCCTTGAGATGCCGCAGGATGACGCGTTCCATGATAGATGTCCTCGCGGAGGTTACGATTCGCGCCGGCGCCCACCGGTCGCTCAACCCCACATGCGCAGGGCGCGGCAGCCAGGGCTCATCCCGGCGCCGCGCCCTGCACGTCATGACCTCCGCACACTCGGGACTTGCCTGACCCGGCGCGGCACGTCGCGATCGTGACTACCTCCGCTCGACCGGCTGCGCTGCTACTGCGACTCGGCCAGAAGGGTGCGCCAGTGCGCCGCTTCATCCGGGCGCTGCCAGGCCTCGTACAGCTTCACCACCCGCTCGCGCGCGGCGCTCACCTGCGGACTCTTCGCGCCTCGCTCGGCGACGAGCCGTGCCTCCGAGGGCAGGAGCAGCTTCTCGGCTTCGGCAAACCGTCCGACCTGCGTCAGGTGTTCGCCGAGCACGCTCTCGGCGGTGGAGACGAGCCAGTGTCCCTCGGGGAGCGTCGTGCGGCGCAACTCCAGGCTCTCACGCAGCCAGCGCTCGCCCTCATCCGGCTTGCCCTGATGAGCGAGGGCGAGGCCCAGCGCCTGCATGGCCGTGGCCACTGCGGGATGGGCGTCGGGAAGAGTGGTGCCGCGCAGGGCAAGCACCTCGCGCGAGTATCGCTCGGCCTCGGCCCAGCGCTCCCGCCGGATGAGGAACTGGGCGTAGTTGAAGAGCGTCCACGCGTAGTCGGGATGCTCGGGACCGAGAATCTCGCGTCGCATCGCGATGGTGACGCGAAATAGCGAGTCGGATTCGGCGAGACGGCCGGCCAGCTCGAGGACATTCGCGTGGTTGTTGATGGCCATCGCGACGATCGGATGGCTTGGTCCGTAGATTCGTCGTGCCACCGTCACCGCATGGGCGTGGAGTGACTCGGCGGCGGCGATCTGTCCCAGGTCACCGAGCACCACGCCAAGGTTGTTGAGCGGCGCCACCAGGCCGGGGTCGTCGGGACCGATGAAGCGCTCGCGGAGCCCGATCGCCTCGCGATACAGCCGCTCGGCAGCCACGAGGTCACCCAGCTCGTGGCGCGACTGTGCGGCGTCGTTCAGCAGCGACGCGCGCAATGTGTCGTCCCGGGCCGCCGTGCGGGTGAAGAGCGCGAGGGCGTCCTGATGCATGCTGTCGGCGGCGGCGAACTCACCATCGTACTGGACCGCGAGCGCCAGGTTGTTCAATGCCAGCGCGACGTCACGGTCGCCTTCCGGTGCCATCCCGCGGCGTACTTCCAGTACGCGCCGGAGCTGTTCGCGCGCCGATCCGTACTCACCCAGCCCCAGGTAGGTCCGGCCGATAACGCTGCGGACATCTGCCTCCAGCCGGGGCTGCAGGGCCAGCGAGTCCGCGTGTACGGCCGCGGAGTCGAGCACTTCACGCACCGTGACGTCGCGACCCAGGCTCCCTGGATCGGCGGCGCCGAGCATGGTGAGCAGGAAATCGTTGATGGCCGTGGTGCGGGCCCGTGCGACCTCCACCTGCTGGGCCTGGCGCATGGTGCTGACCACGCCGCCGACGAGTGAGAGGATCACCACCGCAGCCGCGGCGATCTCGAACCGGCGGCGCCGAGCGAACTTGCCAAACCGGTAGCCGACGCTGTCGCGCCGTGCCGTCACCGGCAGCCCGTCCAGGTAGCGACCCAGGTCGAGTGCCAGTTGTTCAGCCGACCCGTAGCGGCGCTCCGGCTCCTTGCGCAACGCGGTGAGGACGATGGCATCCAGGTCGCCCGACAGGCGGGCGCGCAGCCGCGCCGCGGAGCGTTCGCCGCGCACCTCGGCGGCATCGTCTGTCACTACCGTGCTCGGCCTGGGCGGTAGCTCCTCGCACACTATCCGCTCCACCTCGGCCAGCAGCCGTCCCTCCAGGTCGAACGGACGATTCCCGGTGAGGAGCTCGAAGAGCACGACACCCAGGGCGTAGACGTCGGAGGTGGTGCCAACCGGCAGCCCGCGGATCTGCTCGGGGCTCGCATATTCGGGTGTGCAGGCGCGAACGCCGCCGTGGGTTGCCGGAAGTTGATCCGGCCCTTCCTCCTCGCGCAGCAGCTTGGCGATCCCGAAGTCGAGCAGCTTCACGGTGCCATCCTGAGCGACAAGGATGTTGCCCGGCTTGAGGTCGCGGTGGACGACGAGGTTCTGGTGCGCATGCCGGACCGCGTCGCATACCTGACGGAACAGCGTCACGCGCTCGCGCGGCGAGAGGCGCCGCGCGTCGCACCATGAAGTGATCGGTGCGCCCTCCACGTACTCCATGACCAGGTATGGATGGCCGTCGGTGGTGACGCCACCGTCCAGCAGGGCGGCGATGTTCTGGTGGTCCAGGTTGGCCAGGATCTGCCGTTCATAACGGAAGCGCCGGATGGCCAGATCGCTCTCGGTACTCGGCCTGAGCAGCTTGATGGCGACGCGCATGCGGAACTGGTCGTCAGCGCGTACTCCCTCATAGACCGCCCCCATGCCGCCGACGCCGATCCGCCGCACGAGTTCGTACGGACCCACCCGCGCACCAACCAGCGCCGAGCCATCATCAGACAGCGCCTGGGCCATGAGCCTGGCGGGCGAGCGCTCCAGCGGGTCGTCGCCCGAGTCGAGGGCGGCGAGCAGGCTGGTCACCTCGTCGCGCAATGCGGGGTCGTCAGGGGCGGCGGCGAGGAGGAAGTCGGCGCGAGTCTCCGGCCCGCACTCCACCACGGCATCGAAGAGGGTTCGTATCTCGCGCAGCCTGGTGGGTGTGAGAGGCGTCTGACCGGGCCCCGACGAACCGACCGGCACTGAGCCCGTCGGCGAGGGTGGAGATGGTTCGTTGGGCGGAGTCATGGGCGAGCTGGTCGGGAAGGTTGGCAGTGTCGGGAGAGGTGCGGCACTTCATCAGGCGCGGAGAGGTGGCGGCGCGGCTCAGACGTCGGGCGGCACGGCATCCAGTTCGCGGCGCAGGAAGGCGCGGGCAAAGGTCCAGTCGCGTTTGACCGTGGCTGGCGAGATGCCGAGGACGCGTGCCGTCTCCTCCACCTCGAGTCCGGCAAAGAAGCGGAGTTCCACCACGTGCGCCTGACGGGGATCCAGCTCACCCAATCGACGCAGGGCGTCGTCGAGGGCGATCACATCGAGCGCCTGCTCGCTGCCCGCTTCGCTCACCGCGGCATGGTCCTCGAGCGTCACCCTGATGCCGCCGTCGCGTTTGACAGCACGGCGGCGACGGGCGTGGTCCACCAGGATGCGGCGCATGGCCGAGGCCGCAATACCGTAGAAATGCGAACGATTCTGCCAGGCGGCGTCCTGCTGGCCCACGAGCCTGAAGAACGCCTCGTGGAGGAGGGCGGTGGGCTGCAGCGTGTGTCCCTCGTGCTCCCGTCGCATGGCATGAACGGCGAGCACGTGTAGCTCCTCATACACCAGAGGAGCGAGCCGATCGGCGGCTCCGGGCTGCCCCTCATCCAGCTCCTGGAGCAGACGGGTGACCCGGTGCGCATCCTGGTCGGTCATGGCTGACGTCCTTCCTGCGGGTGTGGCGGACTGGGGGGCGGGAGGTGAGGCGGCCAGTTGGGCATCCGTAGCTCAGAAAAGAGCGGCTATGAAGATGGGCATGGCGCCGCCGGTACCGGCGAAGATAGGGCAGGGTCGGAGCGAGCGCGAGCATGAATTGTTCGCGATCAGCACGCTGGGTGAGCCGTGACGGCGCAGGATCGCGCATGTGCCTGTAGCCCGCGGCAGGCGCGGGACTCGCACGCCAACCAAATGGAGAGACTCCAGATGACAGCTATCCATCGCCGCGCAGTGCTCGCCACCGCGGTCGTGCTCGTGGCGGTAGTCGGCGCCGCACCGGCCACCGCCCAGTCCGCGCAGCGCTGGTCGCTTCAGGGGTCGGCGCTGGTCGTCGTCCCTTCAGGATCGGCCTACGACGGACTGAATTCGGGAGTGGGTGCGGAAGTCCAGGCACGCTACACCCCGTCCGCGCTTTCGTGGGGCTTCGGGGTCCAGTACTCCAGCCATGGACTGGATGTACCTGGTTTCGACGAGCGGGTGTCGCTGGCGGGACCGTTCGTGGAGCCGCGCTACGTCCTGGATGTAGGCCGTTCGACCTTCGCGCCGTACCTGGCGGCGCGTCTGGCCTACCTGCAGCAGCGACTGGAGGTGGAAGGGGTGAAGGCGACGGCCGGCGGCGGGCAGGTGAACGTGGGCGGTGGCGTGCTGCTGCGGCTCTCACCGCGGCTGAACATGGACCTGGGCGCCACCTACGGCCTGATCAACTTCGGCGATGTCGAGCTCAGCGCGGGCGGGCAGACGGTGAAGGTGGACGGGACATCGGGCTCGGGACAGAACCTGGTTCTTCGGGTGGGTCTGGCAGTTGGGTTGGGCGGCTGAACCCTGCCCGAGACTCCTGTCAATCGGCCATGCAGACGATCAGCGGGCTCAGGGTACGACGTATCTCCACCGTTCCTGCGTGTGCCTCCAGAACTTCAGCCAGGTCCTTGTAGACCTCGGGCGCTTCGTCGGCGCTGGCGCCTCTCAGGACAATGCCCTGTTCCATTATCCTGTCCTTCACGGCATCGAAGTCCACGAGGCCGCCGTCATGCACCCATTCCGTGTAGCCGTAAGTGCTTCCGTCCGGTCGGGTCCGACGGGTCCTGACGCGCCGTCGTCGGCCGGCGGCCTGCGTTCGGGACATGACACGCCCCGCACCGTGCACCGTCGAGTAGAACAACCGTCTGGACTCCTCGCTGTCGATGCCTTCCAGTATCACCGAATCGTCACCCATTGATGCTCCGACAAAGCCGCGTTGCCCCGGGAATGCCGGAGTAGCTCCCTTGCGGACCACCCAGAAGTGCTCACCGCCGTGCTCCTCGTACCAGGCATAGTTGTGATGGTTGTGAACCTCGTCGGTGATCTCGCCGCCCAGGATCCCCACGACCGTCTCGCACACCCAGTCGCGGCCGGCGTACGCATACCTGCCGGCCAACTTCATGCACCGGATGTAGTCGCGGCCAGGATCCGAGTCCACGGCCAGAGTCTTCGGCGTCTGGTCCATGATGTTCAGCTCATCGCCAGCCAGTTCCATGAAGTGCGAGGCCACGGAATTACCGAAACCTCGCGAGCCGAAGTGCACGCCGACCCAGATGCTGTCATCCTCGTCGACAAAGACGTCCACGTAATGGTTCCCGGCGCCGGTGGACCCTAGCTGCGCTCGCGCGGTGTCCTTGAGTGCGGGCGAGCCAGCCAGGAATTCGACCTCATCCCAGGCCGGATCGTCGAACAGTTCGTGTTCCACCGGTGTCGGGTTCGCTCCCCCAACGCCAAAGGCAATCCGCTCGAAGATCTCATCGGCCAGCGGATCCAGCCTGCCTTCGATGTCATCGAGCATCAGGTTGGTCCTGACCGCCTTGTTGCCGCAACCGATATCGAACCCCACGCCGGAAGGTGGAACCCTGTCGCGGTAGACGGCGACGCCACCGATCGGCATGCCGTAGCCTCGATGGCTGTCCGCCATGAGCAACATGGCCTCCGCCTCCACCAGGCAGTTCTCAGCCTGCCGGATCGTGGCTTCGTCCGCCTCACCCTTGATGATGACCTGCTTCGCATCTGACATGGCTGAGCTCCTGGAGGTTTGCGGTGACTGAAGAACTGGTGATCCCGATGTCAGCGCACCTCTATGGTCCCCAGCATGTTCGGGTGAAACGTGCAGAGGTAGGGATGAACACCGGGGGTGCTGGCTACCCAACTCCACGTCGCGCCCGGGGCCAGTGACTGCGAGTCGAAGCTGTTGTCACGTGCCGTGACCGTATGCGGAACGAAATCCTCGTTGGTCCAGGTGACCGTATCTCCCAGCGCCACGACCACGGTGTCGGGGCTGTAGAGGAAGTTGCTGATGGCCACCTGGTGCACCCTCGGCTGCGGGGATGTGCAGGCCGTAATCCCCATGGCAATCGCCGCGCCAACGAGCGCGATGTTCGCCACCGCACGCGACAGCGTGCGGTGGCGAACATCGCTCGTGGTGGTCGGCGGCTTCATGGCCGGGAGTCGGCGCCCTGGCCCGAGATCAGCCACCGTACCGACTCACGACGGGAGCGACGCCAGAATGGTACGGGCGCGGTCCAGGTGTGCCACGAAGGCCGGACGGGATTTCTCCAGGAGATCCTTCAGCTCGGCGTTCTGGGTGTTGGGCAGCAGCGTGTCGTCGAGTGCGCCGATGACTGCTTCGTGAAAGGCGACCTCGCGCTCCATGTACGCGCGGTCGAATGCGGCGCCCGTAAGGCCCTGAAGCTTCGTGGCTGATTCCTCGGCGCCGGCCTTGAGCTGTCGGCTGGTGTCGTTGTCCTCGGGTGTGACTCCGAGCCTGGTCGCCAGCGCCACTGCCTGGGCATTTACCGCGCCGTGATCCGTGATCATCATCTGGGCGAAGTCCTTCACGTCCTTGTTCTGCGCCTTGTCCAGGGCAGCCACGCCCGCGGCGCTGTCAATGGAGTTGGCGGTCACCACGATGTGGGCGATCTGGGCATCATTGATCGCAGCCGGTGCGGGAGCGGCGGCCGCGCCCATGGCGAGCGAGTCTGCGGCAGCGGAGTCGGCCGTGGCGTCGCTGCCCCCGCCGCATGCCGCCGCGCCGAGCATGGCGACGATGCCGATTGATGAGAGAACGCTTCGGTGCACGGCAGGCGATGACGAGAACATGGTATTTCTCCTGAACGGGTGGGACCTGAACTGCATGGAACGACACTTCTCAACAGATGGCCCCGCCGGTTCGGCGGGGCACGCGGCCTGCAAGCCACTGTTACTTACGCAACGTTTATCTTGCGTTGCAACTAATGGACCCGGGCAACTGCCACCCTGATTGAAGGAGTGCACGATGCAGGACCGACCACCACCAATGAGGGCCACTCGACGCCGCATCATCGAGCTCCTGCGGCGGGGAGCGGCAACGGTGGGGTCCACGGCGAAGAAGCTGCATCTCACATCCAGCGCGGTGCGCGTCCACATGACCGCGCTGGAACGAGAGGGGATCGTGCGCTGCGTGGGGAGCACTACCGGCTCCAACCGGCCGGCCGCCATCTACGAGCTGGCGCCGGCCGCCGACAGTCTCCTTTCCAACGCCTACGTCCCCTTCACCACCGGCCTGCTACGGGTGCTCGGCGAGCAGCTTCCAGCGTCGGACGTCAGCAGCTTCATGGATGAGGTCGGGAGGCACCTGGCCCGCGGTTACGTCCAGCCGTCGGGCACGCTTCTCCAGCGGACGCAGGCGGCTTCGCGGCTCCTCAACGAACTTGGCGCCCTCACCGAGGTGGAGGTGAGTCCGGGCGACGGTCGGCTCGCCCTCCGGGCCCACGATTGCCTGCTGGCCGCCGCGGTCCACGGCAACCACAAGGTATGCCGGGCCATGGAGAGCTTTCTGGCGGAGCTTGTGCAGGCCCGGGTGCGGGAGTGCTGCGAACGCGATGGGCGCCCCCGTTGCTGCTTCGAGGTCACTCCTGCCGGTGCTGAGTCGGCTGTGGAAGAGGGCGCGAGCGTCCGGTGGGCCCCTGCCGGGGACACGCCCCCGGACGGCGTCTCCTGATCTCTCCCCTGACCGGCGAGCCACTGCGGCCTGCCCGTGGAGCGCCGCGCGTCGCTGGATCCATCCCGGTGCTCTGCCAGGGCCGATGGTCGGGCTCGCCACTGTTGCGCGTAACAGGGTCGATATATCGTCAATCATGACCAGATCCGGAATTATCTCGCGCGTGAACGCGTTCGTGCTCTTCCTGGCAGGCGTGGCGATGCTCTTCGCCCCCGATGTCGTGCTGCTGCAACTGGTGGATGGTTTCCCACCCGCCGCGTTCTGGCTGGGGCAACTACTGGGTGCCGCCTGGTTGGGGATGGCCGCGCTGAGCTGGCTGAGCCGGGGCGCAGTGCTGGGAGGGATCCATGGCCGGCCGGTGGTGATGGCCAATTTCGCGCTGCACTTCATCAGCGCCATGACTCTGCTCCGGACAGGTCACATGGTGCTGGCCATTCCGGCGATCCTCCTCGCTGCCGTCTACGGCCTGCTACTCTTCCGCGGCCCGCTCCCCGGCGACATGCCCGCTGCCTGAGTCTCGATGGGAGGGAGCGGTCGTTAGACTTCCCTGGTCAAGGCGCGAGCCACGCGCCGTTCGCATGGAGTCGCCGCGGGCAACCGGGGCGCGTCTGGCCGCCAGAAGGTGGCGCCGGTTGCGACGCACACAGTCTCTCCCAGTCCGCGCAGATGTCTTCCAGTTCGTACGTTGACACGGAGTACCCCACGCCCGCGTCCGCCGAGTCCGTCGTCGAGCGCACGCGTGCCGCAATCGAAGTGCTCGAAGCCATGGTCCACGACCGGGCTCTGCTGGCGCTGGTGTCGGATGACGACCGGCTGCGGCTGCTGAGTGCCGCCGGCCGCATCTCGAGGCCCGACGCAATGGACCGCCGCAGACTGGTGAAGGCCTCCAAGCGCGATCGCAAGGCGGCACGGGTCGAGCGCGCGGAGAGCGAGCTGGAAGCGACGGGAATCCGGCGCCTGCGGCGAGAGTCGGTGTTCATCACTCCGAGTCTCTTCGCCCCCGCTGGTTTCGACAACCAGGAGGATGCCGGTAACCCGGCTCGCGAATCGTCCGAGCGTCAGAACTGCTACATCTGCAAGCAGGATTTCACCACCCTCCACCACTTCTACGACCAGCTCTGCCCGGCCTGCGCGGACTTCAATTTCGCGAAACGAGGCGAACTGGCCGACCTGCACGGGCGCGTCGCGCTGGTCACCGGCGGGCGGGTGAAGATCGGTTACCAGGCGGGGATCAAGCTCCTCCGCTCGGGCGCACAGCTCATCGTCACGACGCGCTTCCCGCGCGACTCGGCGGCCCGTTACGCCCAGGAGCCGGACTTCGCCGAGTGGGGGCACAGACTGGAGATATTTGGCCTGGACCTGCGCCACACGCCCAGTGTGGAGGCGTTCTGCAGCCAGTTGCTGGACTCGCGCGACCGGCTCGACTTCATCGTCAACAACGCCTGCCAGACCGTCCGCCGTCCGCCCGACTTCTATCGCCACATGATGGAGGCTGAGACGGCGGCGGAGAGCGCGCTACCGGCCGATGTTCGTCGTCTATTGGGCGCTTACGAGGGCGTACGTGGCTACAACCTGCTCCCCGAGGGCGACGCACCCTCGCCCGGCCTGGACGCTCGCCTGTCGGCGGTAGCCGGTCTCACCCACGCGGCGCAACTGTCGCAGTTGCCGCTGCTGCCCGAGGAACTGGCGGCGCAGCAGGACCTGTTCCCGGTCGGCAGGCTGGATCAGGATCTGCAGCAGGTGGACCTGCGCGGCCGCAATTCGTGGCGCCTGATGATGGATGAGGTGTCCAGCGTCGAACTGCTGGAGGTGCAGTTGGTGAACGCGGTGGCGCCGTTCATCATCAACGCCCGGCTCAAGCAGCTCATGATGCGTACGCCCGGCCGGGAGAAGCACATCGTCAACGTGTCGGCGGTGGAAGGGCAGTTCTACCGGCGCTTCAAGACGGCGCGTCACCCGCACACGAACATGGCCAAGGCTGCGCTCAACATGATGACGCGCACCTCGGCCGTGGACTACCATGCCGACGGCATCCACATGAACAGCGTGGACACCGGCTGGGTGACCGACGAGGATCCGGCGCCGATCGCCGCGCGGAAGGTCGCCGAGCACCGTTTTCATCCACCGCTGGACATAGTGGACGGTGCGGCGCGGATCGTGGACCCGATCATTGACGGCGTGAACAGCGGGCAGCATGTGTGGGGCAACTTCCTGAAGGATTACAAGCCGACCGATTGGTAACGGTAATTCGCTGCCATCTCCAGACTCGCCGGCTTTCCATCCTCCCGCCGGCCATGAGCAGTGACAGTTGATCGTTGTCGTCACGGAACGGGCTGGCCCCTTGCGGAGCCAGCCCGTTACCGATCTGTGCCTGTCGTTCAGCGCGCGGTGAGCGTCACCGAGCCCACCTTCTCCTGCGCCCGCAGCAGCGCCATCAGCGTCTCCAGCGGCAGCGGCTCGAACTCGCCGCTCAGGAAGTCGCGGATCTCCAGCACCGTACGGTTCTGGGTGAGCAGGATGTTCAGTTCGGCGTTCATGTGCTGCGGGAAACGCGCCTGCGCCTCCTGGAGGGCAGCACGGTCAGCGGCCGGGACATTGGAGGCACCACCACCGGGGCCACCCGGACCACCGAAGCCACGGCCGCCGCCCAAGCGAGCCGCGACGAGCCGTGCGGCCTCGCGTTCCAGCGGCGTCTGCGCCCGTTCCCTGGCCTGCACGCCCCACTGCGCTGCCGCGATGCGCCAGTTGTCCGCGAGCTCGGCCTGCAGCGCCGCCGCCTTGCGGTCGACGGCGGTCGCCAGCGCCGCCACGCGTGCGGCAGCGGCTGGCGTGCGGAACAGGTCACGAGTGGTGAGTATCACCGCGCGTTCCACGGCCGCCTGGTGGGCGACGGCGTTGCGTGCCTCATGGTAGGCAGCCGCGAGCTGCGCGCCATCGGTGATATCGGCCATGTAGCCGAGCCCCTTCCGGTGTGCCTCACCCAGGCGCTCGGTGCCGCGTCCCATGCTCTCGCCGGCCACCCGCAGCGCCAGCGCGTCGTCGGCGGCTGCCAGCGTCACCATGGCCCCGGTGCCCACAACCGCGGCTCGCCGGAGCTGGGTGGGGTCCATCTTGTCCGGCGTGTCGGCAGAGGAGTGATACCACATGTCCGGCCACGTATTGAAGATCACCGACGCTATACCATGCTGCATGTAGGTCACGTGATCGCTGGAGCCGTAGTGCTTGTCGACCATCGCGTAGAACGGATCGCGTGACCCATTCTGCGAGTAGATGGGCAGCGTGGGTGCGTAGCCCGCGGCACGATAGCGGACGCGTTCCCGGTTGAGCTCCGAGACGTACTCCAGGAAGCTCTGACCGACGTCGTTCAGGTAGGTGGGGAAGGTGTCCGGCGTGCGGTGCATGAGCCAGTAGGCGCCGCTGGCACGAAGGCCTATCCCTTCCATGTCGAAGTTCAGGTTGGCAATCATGCGCTTGGCGAGGTCGGGGTGCGCATTCAGCCAGGCATTGGTGCCGCTGATCTCCGACGCCCACACGAAATGGATGTCGCGCCTGGGTCGCGGTAGCTTGCCCTCGGCAATCAATCGGAGGTATACCCGCCCCATCTCGAGCGTCATGGCGACGCCGGAGTTGTCGTCGTTCGCGCCCTGCTTGATGTATCCTTCATAGATGTGCGCCGAGACCGCCACTGCCTGGTCGGTGCTGCCGTCACCGGGGATCATGGCATGCACCACCTCCAGCTCGGCCGGGAAGGTGTGCGCCGTCACGATCGACTTGAGGACCACCCTGTCGCCGCGGTCGAGCATCGTGCGTAGCTCGGCCGCCAGGCGCGGCGTGATCGCCCAGCCGAATCCGGCCTTCTGACCCTCGGGTGCCGCCCGGATGCTCTGGGAGAGGATGATGTCCGGAAAGTCTATGGGACGCAGGGCGCTGGCGCCGAGCACTCCCACGGCACCACGCTCGAAGACGCCGAGGCTCTGGAGCGAACTGACGCCGTTGCTGCCGAGGACGATCTTCCCCTTCACGTCCTTGCCGGCGAAGTCGTCGGGACGGGTGCCACTGCCGACGTCTATCAGTTCAGCAGTCACCTCCCCGCTCTCGCTGTTCGGAGCAAGCGAGATGGCGATGTCCTGGATGTCGTAGAGTTTACGCACTACCGGCTCCACCATCCACAACTCGCCGCGCGTGGGCTGCCAGAGCGGTTGACCAGCCGGGAACGACTCCACGCGCACATCGCTGTAGCCGAACTCGCGAGCGAACGACGCGGCCACCTCGCTCTCCCGGAAGTCGCCGGAGTACTCGGCGAGCGGACGGACACGTTGATAGGGCACCATCTCGAGAACGGTGTGGAGGGCGCGTTCGCCGGAGGCCTCGTTGATGATATCGCGCATCTGCTGCGACGAGAGGAGGGTCCGGTCTTCGGCCTGCTGCGCGGCGACCGGCTGGGCGATGGCTAGCGCGAGGACGACGGCGAGGGTGTGACGGATCATGCGGGCTGGATTGGTGACATGGATTGGTGACCTGCGGGAGAGCTGTGAACGCCACCCGGACTACGCCACCGACTGCTCATTCGCTGGCCGGAGCGCGACCGGACGAACGCAATGGCAGGACAGACCGGTCGAGCGATTCTCGAGTCCGCTCGGCGGGGATGGGCGAAGTGAAACGGCCAGGCGGCATCGCGCGTAGTGTGATGAGTGTCCACCGCGACCGCTCCGCCGCCAGGAATGCAGACCAGCGAGGATTCTCCGATGCAGCAGGCACCGCCAGTCACCCCGTCACCGTCAGCGCCACCGGCCGTGGAGCAGGTGATCGTGCCGCAGAACCTGACCTCCGAGGCTGCCCAGGACCCGGTCGCCGTGCTGCAGGGGTTCAGGGCGCAACGCAATGAATTGCAGGATCAGCTCAGTTCGCTGGAGGACATGCGCCGCGATCTGGGACGGGAGTTGACCAGGGAGCCGCAGACCGATGCGCAGCGCGCCGGGATCGAGAAGCGGCTCTCCGACGTGGATGCACGGATAGCGGCCACCGACGCCCGGATAGCCGCCGCCGATGCCCAGGTGGCGGCCGCCACGGCGGTACCCGGCGCCACCATCGAGCCGCCACCGATCATCGTCCAGCGCTCCGGTCCGGATGAGGACATCGTCGCCATGAGCCTGGTGTTCCTCTTCATCCTCTTCATGCCCATCGTCATCGCCTACTCGCGCCGCATCTGGCGCCGGAGCGCGGCGGTGGCTGCGACAGCGTTGCCCGGCGAACTGATGGAGCGGTTCGGGCAGTTGGAGCAGTCGGTGGACGCGATAGCCGTGGAGGTCGAGCGAATCGGCGAGGGGCAGCGGTTCATGACCCGCGTGTTGTCCGACTCCGGCGTGACCGCGGAGTTGATCGCCGAGCGCCGCAACCCGTTGCAGGCTGGGTGATCGTCGGGCGGCCGACGGGCGGCTGCTGCGACGGGCCGAGGAGCTGCGCTCGTGGCCCGCGACGGCACGATCGCGCACGGGCCCCACTCTTGCTTTTGAGAGACCCGTCTTCGCCATCGTCCGCCCGTCGTGCCTGCCGATGGCCCGTTCCCTCCCTGTTCTCCCCGCGATCATGGCCACGATCTGGAAAGGCTCGATTGCATTCGGACTGGTGAATATTCCCGTCGAACTCAAGAGCGCTGTCCGGTCGGACAATATCTCATTCCGTCTGCTGCATGCCGAGGACCTGAGCCCGGTGAAGTACGAGCGAATCTCGTCCAGGACAGGGAAGACAGTGCCGTGGGATGAGATCGTGAAGGGCTACGAATACGAGAAGGGGAAGTACGTCGTGATCAGCGATGAGGACTTCAAGGCTGCGGCGCTGGAATCGTCGAAGACGATCGACATCCTGGACTTCGTCCCGGCCCGGGAGATAGATCCGCGCTACTTCGAGACGCCTTACTTCCTGATGCCCGTGAAGGGCGGCGAGAAGGCGTACGCGCTGCTGCGCGAGGCGGTCCGCAAGACGGGCGCGGTGGGAATCGGGAAGATCGTCATGCGGCAGGTCCAGCATCTGGTCGGCATAAAGGTCGTGGGCGACGCGCTGGTACTGGAGATCATGCGCTTCCAGAGCGAGCTCATCAACGAGGACGAGCTCAGCTTTCCCGACGACTCGCTGGTGAAGCCACAGGAGTTGAAGATGGCCGAGGAGCTCGTGGCGAACCTCGCCGAGCCATTCGATCCCAGCCGGTACAAGGACGACTATCGCGCCAACCTGATGAAGATCATCAAGGCACGCATGAAGGGAAAGAAGTTGCCGCTGCCGGAATCCGAGGACGACGTGGCTGACACCAAGGTCGTGGACCTCATGGCGCGCCTGCAGGCCAGCCTTGCGGCGGGATCCAGGAAGGGACAGGGCAAGGGATCCAGAGCCGGGCGGTCGGCGGCGACGAAGTCAGGACCGACAGCCGGCAAGTCGGCTTCATCGAAGCAGGCAACGAGCAGCGGTGAGTCGACACGCTCACCCCGGAAGAAGAAGACCGCCTGAACATGACCCGGGCATCGGGCTCGAAGCGGACGGGCTTCCCACCGCTGGAGCCCATGTATGCGTCGGTGGGACATGGCGTTCCCGACGGCGATGACTGGACCTTCGAGCCCAAGTACGATGGGGTTCGGGTGCTGGGCTTTGCCACCGCCGACGCAGCACGTCTGATGACGCGCAACGACAACGACAAGGCAGCGCAGTTTCCCGAAGTGGTCGACGCCCTCCGCACCCTCTCGGCTGCGCTTGGCCGCCCCTTTGTCCTGGATGGCGAGATCGTGGCGGTGGTCCACGGCCAGCCAGCTCGGTTCCAGCAATTGCAGGGGCGCATGCACACGGCCGATGCGTCGACGATCGCAGCGTTGCGAGCCAGGGCGCCGGCTGCGCTCATCGCTTTCGACCTGTTGCTGGATGGCGATGATGTGCTGCTGGACGAACCGTGGTCGGCGCGCCGCGCGCGGTTGGAACGTCTGCTGGCGAAGAACAGGGCGCCGCAACTGATCCTGGCCGAGAGCGAGGTTGGCGACGCCACGGTGATGATGAAGCGGGCTCGTGCCGGCCGGTGGGAGGGAGTGATGGCCAAGCGCACTGACGCGGCGTATGAGCCTGGCGTCAGGGTGCGTCACTGGCAGAAGCTCAAGATCGAGCATCGCCAGGAGTTCGTGGTCGGTGGGTTCACTGAACCTCGCCGTGGCCGGCAGCACTTCGGCGCCCTGCTGATCGGCTACTTTGACGATGCCGGCCGTCTGAAGAGCGCGGGTCATGTCGGGGGAGGCTTCAGCAGGGACGCACTCGCCGACATGGCGCGGCGACTGGCGCCGCTCGAGCGAGACAGTTCGCCGTTCGCCGACCCGATCGAGACGAACGAGCCGGCGCACTGGGTGGAGCCGGAGGTGGTGGTGGAGGTGAAGTTCAACCAGTGGACCGAGGACGGTCGCCTGCGCCAGCCCATATTCGTTGGTGTGCGCGACGACAAGGAGGCGCGGGCGGTGGGTCGGGAAGCGGAGAGTGTGCAGGGTGCAACGGCCGCGGCTTCCAGGAGGACGGAACAGGCGGCGGCGAAGAAGTCGGTACCGGGCGGGAAGGCGACCGCGGCGAAGCAGGTGGCTGCGACGAAGAAGGTGGCTGCCCTGAAGAAGCCGGCTGCCCCAAGGAAGTCGCGAGTGTCACCAGTGGTCGGAGAACTGCGAAGGATCGAGGAGTCGGGAGGAAGCGGAACCGCAAGATTCGGTCGCGGGCTCACGCTCGATGTCAGCAATCTCGACAAGGTGTACTTCCCGGCCGCCGGCTACACGAAGGGGGACGTCATGCGCTACTACGCGACGGTGCGCAACTACGTCCTCCCTGTCATCGCCGACAGGCCGCTCGTGCTGCGCCGATTCCCGAATGGGATAGACGGAAAGGCATTCTACCAGCATCGCGCCACACGTGTGCCGGACGGAGTGCGGACCGAGCCCGTGGCGCTCGGGGACGATGCCGAAGCGGTTCCCTTTCTCATTGGCGGCGACCTCGCGACGCTACTCTACACCGTCCAACTCGGCGCGATAAGCGTGGACCCCTGGCACGGGCGAATAGATGATGTACATGCTGCCGACTATGCCATCCTGGATCTGGACCCCGGCCCGCGCGCATCATTCGCACGCGTGGTGGAAGTTGCCCGTGCCGTCAGGACGGTACTCGACGATCTGGGGCTGCGAGCAGCGCTCAAGACGTCCGGTGCTACAGGGCTGCACATCCATGTCCCGCTGGCGCGGGGAACCAGTGCTGAAACAGCCCTGATACTCGGGCAGTTGGTGGCAACGCGGGTGGCGGTGGCCCAGCCGAAGATCGCGACGATCGAGCGCAAGGTTGCCGCACGGGCAAGGGATGCTGTCTACGTGGACTACCTGCAGAACATTCCCGGAAAGACGGTCGCCGGCGCTTACTCCGTGCGCGCGCGGGCCGGCGCAACGGTGTCTACCCCACTCGCCTGGGACGAACTCACAGACTCGCTCGACCCGGCGGTGTTCACGATCGAGACCGTGCCCGAGCGTCTGGAGCAGGTGGGTGACCTGTGGCGCGCCGTGATGAGGAAGCGCAACTCGAAGCGTGTGCTGCAGGCGCTCACGTGAACGACGGCTAACGCGGACGACCGGCATCCGCGACCAGACGAGTGATGTCCGGCCGGGCGACCATCGCCGGCCGGACATCGAACTTCGTTTCGTGGAACCACCGCCGCGAGCTAGCGCGCGTTGGGGTTGGTGTCCAGTTCCTGCTGCGGCACCGGGAAACAGGTGGCCGTCCCGCCCGTGCCCGCTGGGAAGAGGTCGACGCCATCCTTCAGGTAGCGACGCAGCGTGGCCAGTCGCTCGCCGGTCAGGAACAGTTCACGCGAGCGCTCCTCCGCCATTATCCGCAGGTCGGCGGCGAGTGGCCCAGGGAAGGAGATGGGCGGTAGCCCCCACGCCGCGCGGAGTGGGTTGACCAGGGCGGCGGCTCCGCCACGGTCACCGGCGCGCACCAGCACCTCGGCGCTGACGGAGTCGCTGCTCATGGACGAGCTGTTCGGTCACGAGCGCGGCGCGTTCACAGATGCCCGCGCACGGAAGCCTGGAATGTTCGAGGTGGCTGACAGGGGCACCCTGCTGCTCGATGAGATCAGCGAGATGGGGCCCGGTGCCCAGGCTGCACTACTGCGCGTCCTGGAGGAACGGTGCGTGCGCCGCGTGGGTGGCAGTGAGGAGATACCGGTGGATGTGCGCGTGATCGCCGTCAGCAACCGGGCGCTGGAGGACGAGATTGCCGCCGGCCGCTTCCGCGCAGACCTGTATTACAGGCTCAACGTCGTGCGACTCATGGTACCGCCACTTCGCGAACGAAGCTCGGACATCCCGCTTCTCGCTTCGCTCTTCTCCAATCGGGCATCGGCGCGATATGGGCAACCCGCCCGGCAGGTCGAAGCCGTCGCGATGGCGCGACTGCTCGCTCACTCGTGGCCGGGCAACGTGCGCGAACTCCGGAACGCCATCGAACATGCATATCTGGTCGGCGACGGCCCCGGAATCGGCGTCCAGGACCTGCCCGACGCGTTGATGGATGGCACCAGTAGACAGTCGCCGCTCGGCCTCATGAAGACCATGCCGGATAACGTCGAAGGCGACGGGACGACGGCTGGCTTCCAGCAGATCAAGCGTGACTACGTCGATCGCTTCGAGCGGGCCTACCTGCAGGCGGCGCTCGCCCGCTGCAGTGGCAACGTCACCCAGGCGGCCGAGGAGGCTGGGGTGCTACGTCAGGTCTTCCAGCGGATGCTCCTGCGGCATGGCCTCAGCGCCGAGCGCTACCGCAACTGAGGCCGTGACGCCCGCCCCTGTCGGCACATGCCAGACGCCACGGACGCGGTCCTGCCCACTACCGCTGACCGCGACCGTGTGATGCCAGCCAGGCTCAGCGGATGAGGTAGAATCTGGACTGACGGCCGTCCACCCACTCCCAGCCCGTCGGCGTCAGGGCGGCGTCTTCCTCGAGCGCGAACCGTACCATCTGTCCGTCCCACTCAGGCACCGCCCTGGCGGCATTCAGTTCGATGGAGTACCAGGTATTCGCGTTGAACTTCCACTCCCCGCGGCCCGGCACTCCGTCCTGATAGTCCGTCATCCCGATCGGCGTGCCGGCAGCATGGCCGTGATAGCCGATGGGGTGGGAGTAGATGCTCGGCTGGATCCCTTCAGCGATCGCCTGAGCGCGTGCCTTCTTCAGAGCCTCGTTGCCGGTGCCACCGACCACGGCGTACTGCATCGTGAGGTCCTGCAACCGGTTGGCCGCCTCCAGCCCGGCACGCAGCCCCGCCGGCGCCTGGGTCTCGCCGGGCAGGAGCACGTAGGCCAGGTGCTGCGTGTCAGTATACAGGCCCATGTAGACGATCCCGAAGTCGGTGTGCAGCATGTCACCGCGCTGGATGACGCGCTTGTCGGGCGGGGTGCCGGCCGGAATACCGCCCTTGCGCGAGATGGACACCGACGGTTGGAACCACTGTCCGAAACCGAATTCCGCCACTCGCTGTCGCATCCACCAGACCACGTCCTCGGTGGTCGTCACGCCGGGTACTATGACGCTGTTGGAGAAGGCCTCGGCGATCACCTGGTGGGCCATGCGCATGACGTGGCGATAGTTGTCCAACTCCACGGGCAGCTTGGTCTCCAGCCAGCCGACGACCACTTCCTCGGCGGGCCTCACCCGGGCTGAGTAAACAGGACCGAGGGCTCGCATGAGGTTGTCCCGCTCGGTCGCCGAGATGCCGTCTGCGTGGCTGAACTCCTCCGACATGTCGATGCCGATAACGCGCGGCTGGCGCTCCTCGACTATGGCCCGCAACCCCTGCCACTGGCTGTCGTTGTGTGTGGGATACGGGTTGAAGATCCCCTCATAGTCGAAGCGTCCGACGGATATCCGCTCAACCGGCTGTCCCTCGCCGCGATCATGAAAGACGAGGATCGTGCGCCGACGCGACGAGTAGGTGGTGAGGGGCACGAGCGAGGCGAACACCGGATCCTCGAAGTATTCCCTCGAGACCACCACCCACATGTCGACCCCGGCGCGACGCATGACCGCGGGCAGGACGGTGGCATAGCGTTCCTGGAGGCGGGCACGCACGATGTCGTTCTGCTCACGATGGGTGAGCACCCGGTTCACCGGCATGACGCCGCGGGCGTCCTGCGAGAGTTGCGCGACTGCAGGCGTCGCCACCAGGCACGCGGAGATGACGGCGCCGGCGGCGAGCAGTGTGGTCCTGGTTCGACGATGCATCAATGGCCTCGGGTTACGTGCGGCACGTCGGCTATGCGGAGCATGGGAGTAGCGGACGTACCCATGCATCGGGCGGAACTATGGAATGAAGCCGGACTTCTGCCAATCGATCTGCGGCGAACGATAGAAGTTCACACCCAGCGCGCTCAAACGTGGGCCGTGTGCGCCCAGACGGGTGCGGAAGCCTGGCCAGGATCGCACGGCTGGTGCCGACCAGGCCACCTCGGCCACGGCGACGAGGCGCGGGAAGGCCATGAACTGGAAGTCTGATGGCCTGTATAGCGTTTCCGACCAGAGTGGGGCCTCGACGCCGAGCACCGAGCGCTCCGGTACTCCGGGAATCTGGGTGGCCGGATCCCAGTCGTAGCTGTCCCTGACCTCGATCAGGCCGGCCCACTTGAGGCCGAGCGCGGTCTCGGCGTCGTACTTCTGGTCCAGGTAGACGCGCGTGTTGGGCGACAGGATCACCTTGCCCCCGCGCGCCGCGTGCACCGCCGACGAATCCTTCTTCCAGTGCTGCACGATCGTGCTGGGGTCCAGTGCCGCAGGAGCGATCTCGCCCCAGCCGATCATCTGCTTGCCCTGCGCCTGCACTATTCCCTGCACACGCTCCACGAAAGTGATGTACTGCTTGTGGGTGAGCTTCTCGACCTCATCGCCGCCGATGTGCAGGTAGGGGCCAGGTGTGAGCTCGGCGAGCTCGCGCAGGATGTCGGTGATTACCGCGTAGGTGGTGTCGCTCTCCACGCACACCGTGCTGAAGCCCACCCTGGTTCCGGTGTAGATGGGCCGCGCCTTGTTGTCACAGTTGAGGGCCGGGATGGACGCGAGGGCGGCGTTGGTATGGCCCGGCATGTCGATCTCCGGCACGATCATGATGTGCCGGCGCGCCGCGTAGGCCACCAGGTCGGAGTACTCCGCCTGGGTGTAATAACCGCCCGGTCCGCCGCCCACCTCGCTGGCGCCACCAATGCGTGTCAGCTCCGGCCGGCTGCGTATCTCGATGCGCCAGCCCTGGTCGTCCGACAGGTGGAGGTGCAGGCGATTGAGCTTGTAGAGCGCCATCACGTCCACATAGGCCTTCACCGCGTCCAGCGGCAGGAAGTGTCGGGTCACGTCGAGCATCGCACCCCGCCAGGCAAAGCGAGGTGAGTCGACTATGCGCACGGCAGGTATTGCCAGCCCGCGATTGAGTGCCGCCCGGTACTCGACCGAGGTCGGCAGCAGTTGACGCACGGTCTGTACGCCGTGGAAGAGGCCGGCAGGGCTGTTGGCGGCGATCACCACGCGATCGGTACCCACGACAAGGGTATAGCCCTCCTCGCCCAGTGATGCGTCGGCGCCGGAGAGTGTGAGATGGATGCTGCGCCGCGGAGCAGCAGCCCCGGCCGCGAGCCGACGCGTGGCACCCACGGATGGCGCGAGCAGATCGGCGAGTTGGCGGGCGACGTCCTCCACTGCCGCGCTGGCGTTGGCGTCCATCACGATGGTCGTCGCCGTGTCGACCGGAAAGCGTCCACTGGCGCGAGTGACCGAGGTGGGAGCGGGTATGATGGCGAGCGTCGTCGGCGACTGCGCGGAGGCGGCCGGGCCGATCGGGACGCTTGCGAGGAGCGCGGCGGCGAGAACGAACGCGGCTGGTCGGATCGTCGGCATGGCGGGGCGGCGGGACTGTAGCTGGCGCGGACGACTGTGATCTGCAAGTCGCGGGTCGCGGCAAGGATTGTGTGAACGTACGCCGCGACGCGCCGGAGTATCAAGCCTGTGCGGCTGCCTGGGGCTGCCAACGACAGGATTCGTCCCCGGACTGGATGACGCCGCAGACTGTGACCGACCTGCTGCCTGATGGGGTCGCGGGCCGGTTGTGCTTTCTGCCATGCCATCCGGCAACGCACGAACATCCAGACGATACGGTGTGTGGTACAGGTGTATAGATTTCCATGGATAGTGTGGATGCGGTGGAGGATCCGCCTGTCCTTGCCGCATGCTGTCCAGAGACCCAGACCCATCGCACCATGCCTGAAACCACGTCCACCGGCAAGCCAACCGGCTCCACTTCAGGGTCAGCCACGACTTCCTCCCCACCGGCTGGAGCGGAGCCCGGAGTTTCCCCCGGCGGCGATTTCAGCATCACTCGCGGCAGCGGTCGCTTCCCGTCGCACGGTCGGCGCGCATCCGACGCCGTCGCTTCAGAGGGTCGTCAGTCGCGTCCCAACGACCGTATGCTCAATCTCCTTCTGCTGGCGGCCGAGCGCGAGGTACGCCTGGGCGTAACGGTGACAGTTGACGGGGTGGTGGTCACGGGCACGCTCATCGGCACGTTGGCCTACTGCCGGGCGTTGGCTGATCAGTTCGCTTCGTCCACAGGTGGCACGGAGATGGACGACATGTTCGCCGAGTCGTTCCGCGACCTCGTGGACGATGCGGCCGGCGTTGCCCGCGGCGATCGTCGGGATCCGCCGGACGCAGCTTCCTACGCTCGTTCGGTGACCTTCCTCCATCTATCCGACGCACGCTACGTGGGCCCGTCGGGATTGTTGCCGCTCGGCCGCAACGGCCTCCTCTGGCGCTGTCCGGTCAGCGACATCAGCAGTTGGAGCATCGGCGACCTGACGTCGCGGTAATCGCGGCACCGTCATCGCCGCGCCGGCCGGAGCACGGTCATTCCCGCGCAAGCGGGAACCCTTGGCGTCCCCGCGCACCCTTGTCAGCCGGGCATCGTCATTGCCGGCACCGGCCGGAGCACCGTCATTCCCGCGCAAGCCGGAACCCATGTCGTCCCGCTCCTGATCACCTCTCCCTGTCCGGCCCGCCGGTACGCCCGGAGCATGTCCGCACGAGGGAACAGATTGCCCGCGCTACCGTACATGTAACAGCAGCGTTGAGCGCGCTTCCCATTCGTACCGGCTACCGCACGGGAGTGGCGGCAGGTCCGGCGGCTGAAGCGGACGCTACTGATTGTCTTTCCGCCCGACGGCGATGATCTTTTCATCGGCACGGCCCCTCTCGCTCCCGCATCCAGGGCCGCGCGCTGCGCTATCCCCATCAATGGAGCACGAATGTCCGTGACCCGACGCCATCCCTCACGCCGCTTGTTACCGGCTGCCGCGGCGCTCGCCGTGGCTCTGCCGGCGCTGGCCCTACCTTCCGCCGCGTTCGCCCAGAATGCCGGCGAGCTGAACATCTACGGCAACCCGGCGCACGTCACGCCGGCACCCACGAGTCCGGAGATCACCGTCAAGGATCTCCAGGTGCGTCTCTACCAGTTCGCCGACGATTCCATGATGGGGCGGCAGGTGGGGCATCTGGGCAATTACAAGGGCACGACCTACATCGCCAACGAGGTGAAGCGGCTGGGCCTGGTGCCGGCCGGAGACAACGGCACCTACTTCCAGGTGCTGCCCTATCATCTGAGGAAATTCACCCCCCATTCGCGGCTGACGGTCGACGGGAATCCGCTCGCCTGGGAACGGGACTTCGTGCCCGTACCGGGCAATCGTGCCCCGCGCGCGGTGAACGACGCCCAGGTGATCTTTGGTGGTGTGGAGGGTGACACGACGCGCCAGATAACGGCGGCCCAGGCTGCCGGCAAGTTCGTCGTGCTGCTGCCGCCGCCGCCAGGAGCGACACCGCAACCTCGTGGTCGGGGGCGCTTTGGTGCCGGCCCGTCGCGCTTCGCTGACGCGGTCGCCGTGGCCACGGTGAATCTGGACGGACTGGACGCTGCGGCCCGCGCTGCGATCAACGAGCCGGACGTGGCCACGCTGGGCAACTTCGGTCGGTCTGGCCGCGGCGGTGCTGCCAGCGACGCTCCCGTGGACTCGATCGCTCTCCTCAAGGCAGCGCTCAACGCGGCGTCGCCGGCGGCCACGCTCCGCCTCACCCGCGCAGCGGCGGCGCAACTGTTCCGTGGCACGTCCCCGGACGCGCTGCAGCCGGGCGCGACTGGCGGCCTGGTGACGGCCACACTGGACTACGTGGAACTGCCCACGGAGTGGGGGCGGAACGTCGTTGCCATCATCCCTGGCAGCGACCCGGCGCTCAGGCACGAGTACGTGGCCATCGGCGCCCACAACGACCACGTCGGGATGCGCTCCCCGGTCGACAAGGATTCGCTCAAGGCGTTCAACGATGCGCGCAACCGCATGTTGCTGGCGAACGACATGATCGCCCCGACGGCCGCCCAGTTGGCGACCATCCGCGTCAACATGGACAGCATCCGCAAGATCCACCCCCAGGTCCGGCTGGATTCCATCGCCAATGGTGCTGACGACGATGGTTCCGGCTCGATGGGTGTGCTGGAAATCGCCGAGAAGGTGATGGCGATGCCGGTGAAGCCCAAGCGCTCGATTCTCTTCGTCTGGCACACCGGTGAGGAGGCAGGACTGATCGGCTCGGCCTACTTCACCAACAATCCGACAGTCCCCATGGACTCCGTGGTGGCGGCGATCAACATCGACATGATCGGTCGTGGTCGCGAGGGTGACCTGCCGGGTGGCGGCCCCGACTATCTGGGCGTGGTGGGTTCCTTCTTCGACTCGAAGGACCTTGGAGAGATGGTGGCAGAGGTGAACAGGAACTCGAAGCAGCCACTCCACTTCGACTACCGCTACGACACGACTCTCACCTGGACCGGCTACAACAACATCTATGGCCGGAGCGACCACTACAACTACGCCCTCAAGGGTGTGCCCATCGCCTTCTTCTTCACCGGCCTGCACGGTGACTACCACCAGCTGAGCGATGAGCCGGAGTACATCGACTACCCGCACTACGCGCGTATCACGAACTACATCAACGACCTGCTGGTCGAGATCGCCAACGGCCCCCGTCCGCGCATGAACGGGTCGAGGCCGGCCCGCGCTCCTCGTACCTTCACTCCCTGATCGATCTGCGACCGTGCCACCTCAGGTCCCGGACGGGATTGACAGGATATCCGGATTGACGCGACGCAGGCTCAGTCGACCGTCATCGTAGCCGGTCGACGAGCCCGGATGGAGTTCTCGGTCATCCTGTCAATCCCGTAAATCCCGTCTGGCCGTCTGTCCATGACCAGTGAACGACAGAGGACCTCCCCGTCGGCCGGGGAGGTCCTCTGCGTTGGAACGGACTACGCGTCGCTACGACTGCTTAACGACTGGCACTGGCGAGCTCCCTTACTGCACCCGCCAGCTTCTGCACCTTGGCCGCATCGCTGGATGAACTTGCCTCACCCTCGATCTGGGTTGCCACGGCGTCGAGCGCCGCCCGCCGCTGCGCACCCGAAGCCTCCTCGGCGCTGTCGAGCGAGTTGCGCACGGCGGCGATGCGTGCCGAGGGAAGGCCGTTGGACCGCTCGAGCTGGTCGACGTAGGCACGGGCCAGGGAGAAGCTCGCCGGCCAGACGTAGTGCGGCTGTCCCTGGGCGTTCAGGTAGTCGAGATGGACGCTACGCGCCGCATCCAGTTCGTTCTGCGAGAGGAAGGCGCTCGGAGTCAACTGGAAGATGTCCAGGCCACGAGCGATCTCGGAACTGACCAGTACGCCGTTGTACCAGTAGACCGACCAGGAGCCGCCCATCACCATGTGCGTCGAGTCCACCGGACCGCGGTCGAAATAGGCGATCTCGTGCGGGTTCTTCACGTCGGTCCAGTCGAAGACGGAGATGCCGCCCTGGTACCAGGCCTGGACCATCACGTCGCGTCCCGGAATGGGAATCATCGAGCCGTTGTGGGCGACGCAGTTCTCCTCGGCAGTCTGGGCGGCGGGAAGCTTGTAGTAGCTCTGGAACACCATCTTCCGGTTCTCGAGGGTGAAGATCGCGTCGGCACCCCACTCGGGCTTGTCGGTCGCGCGGCACTTGGGCTGCCCGCCACCGCCCCATTCGTCGGTGAAGAGCACCTTCGTGCCGTCGTTGTTGAATGTCGCCGAGTGCCAGTAAGAGAAGTTGGAGTCGGCCACGGCGCCGATGCGCACGGGGTGGGCCGGGTCGCTGATGTCCAGCAGCAGGCCGTAGCCCTCGCAGGCACCGCCAGCGAGTCCGATGGCCGGGTAGACGGTGATGTCGTGGCACTGCGTGGGGCCCGGTCGCGGTCCGTTGCCACTACCCGCGGGCCCGCCCATCATCTTCGCGATGATCCCCGGCAGCCCGGCGCGGAGCGCGGCACTGTCGGCCGCCGTGGGTGCTCCGGTGCCGCCGCGAGCCTGCACGATGCTGTCCAGCATGGGCGTCGTGAAGGCTGGAGGCAATACCATCTCGGAACCCATGACGTTGGCGGTGAAGCCACCGCGGGCCCGAGCCGCAGCCGCTGCCCGTGCGGCGGCCTCGATGTCGGCTGGCGCCTCGCCGTGACGCGGCGGCGCCACGAGGTCGTTGAAGATGCGTGGTGAACTCACGATCGCCGCCTGCTCCGGGTGCGCGACCGGAACCTTGATCACCTCGATACGGAAGAGCGCCGAGTTGGGATCCTTGTCCGGCGTCTCATGGCTGCAGCCGAGAAGCTCGCTGGGCGAACGGACGCCTGCCGAGCCGGAGATGTAGACGTAGACGTTGTCCGGGTCCTTCGGGTCGGCCAACACGGTATGGGTGTGGGATCCGCGGCAGGTCTGGACGTTCCCGACATTCACCGGATGCTTGATATCACTGATGTCGAAGATGCGCAGGCCACGCAGCCGCTCACTGCTCACGGTGTCCTTCACTCCCTCGCCGCCGCAATCGATGCGCCCCGAGAGGCCCTCGCCAGACACGAAGAGCAGGTTCTTGTAGACCGAGACGTCGCTCTGGGAGGCCGGACAGAAATAGGCCGTCTCCAGCCTGGGATTGCCGGGATTGGAGATGTCCCAGATCTGGTAGCCGTTGTAGCTACCCTGGATCGCGTACTTGCCGGTGAAGGCGAGGTCGGAGTTGGTGATCCCGACGAACTTCTCCGACGGCGGCGTCTTCGAGAGCACCTTCAGGTTCCAGTACGCCTCAGCGGCGTCCATCATCCCCGATCTCAGGCCCACGCGAGGGTCGGGGCTGGGCGCGGTGGCCGATGCGCTGCCAGCGTTGTTGGTCTGCGCAGTGGTGGTGGACGGAATGCACGCCGCCGCGGCGAGCGCGCCGGCGGCGAGCGAGAATCGCAGTGCGGGAACGAAATGCGATCGCGTCGCCTGGCGGCGCGACGGGTGGACGAATGCCATGTCTGGGTCCTCTGGTGGGTCAGGGTAGGGCATGTGGAACTGCGACTGCGAGCTTCGGTCCTGGCTGCTGCGTACAGCTTGGGAGTGTTGTCAGGGCGCCTGATGGCTCAGGGTGAGTACTTCTCCATGGCGAGCGCGAACAGCATCCGCTCCATGCGCGCTATCTCGGTGGTCTGGTCGACGTTCACGTCAGAGGCGAACTTGAACACCAGCTCATCCTGCCCAGCGCCGTATGAGCTGAACAGTTCATTGACCATCGTGAGGGCGCCGCGATGGTGCTGGATCATGTAGGTGAGGAAGAGGCGGTCGAATTCCTTACCTCTCGACTCGTCCAGCTGTTTCATCTGGGCATCGGTGAGCATTCCGGGCATCAGCATCTCGTGTTCCATGCCGTCGTGCATCATCTTCATTCCGTGGGGCTTGCCGTCGGGTACCGGCTGCAGGCGGTCCCTGAGCCAGCGCTGCATCGTGGCTATCTCATCTTCCTGCGCGTTGATGATCCGTTCGGCAAGAGTCTGGACGGTGGCGCTGGCGCCGTGGGTGGGCGCCATGCGGGACATCTCGATGGCCTGCGCATGATGGCCGATCATTCCCGTCATGAAGGCCACGTCCGCCTCGGTATACGGATGGCGCGCACTGTCCGCGCGGGCGCGGGCAATCGCCGCCGCCTCTCCCTGCTCGAACGCCGCTCCGGCCGGTGCTGGCGAGGAGACAACCGCCGACTGGTGATTTCCGCCGCCGCAGGCGGCGAGCGCGGCCGCCATCAACAGCGCTGTCGAGTATCTCAGGTAGTTGGTCGCGGTCATACGGATCACTCTCTTCTGGATGCGCTCTCGCTCGCGACATCCGGTGAGCTTCAATTTCACGGACAGAAAAAGCTACGGTGCCGCCTGGCACGCTGGAAAGGGCTGCATCGATCGTGCTGCGTTTCAACGACCGGGCTCAGCCATCAGGCCATGGACGTTCCGACACGGTCAGGACAGGAGTTGTGGAGAACACGACGACAAGGGTAGGAACGGACAGAGAAACCCGATGACCCCGCGTTGGTTCCAGGGCGTCACCAACAGCCGTTCCGGTGCCCGTCGATTACATGGCCTTCGTTCGCGGAGCCGCTGCCGCGACGACCGATTCCGGAGATGTCAGACACTGAAAGGGCGATGAACCGCTGGCGCTTCGCGGAGATCTGACGCACACTCAGAGCGTCCGGATGCATCGTCCCCGGTCGCTCTGTCGCTGGAAGCACGGCGACGCGGCCGCCGCTCACGCCTACACCACGCGCTCCGTGAATCGCATCAAGCACCCATCGTCCCGCTCGCTGGGCATCATGGCCGCCACGGCTGGCCTAGTGGCCGTGGCCGCCTGCGCCCCGGCCTCCGACAACGCGACCGACAGAACTTCTCGCACACCCTTCCCGGACGCGGCAGCCACCGCAGCGCAAGTGGTTGCCGCCGCCCAGGTCATCGACTCCGTACGCCTGTTGCAGCAGATCCGCGACCTCAGCGCCGACTCCATGGAGGGCCGCGCTCCCGCTTCGCCGGGCGAGGTGAAGACCGTCGCCTATCTCACGGGCCAGTTCCAGTCCATAGGGCTCGAGCCCGGGAACCCCGACGGCACCTGGGTCCAGAACGTGGACCTCATTGGCTACACATCGCGTCCTACGGCGTCCTTCGCCGTCGCCGGGAAGACGATCCCGGTGCGCTTTCCCGACAACTTCGTCGCCAGTTCGCGTCACGAACGCGCCGAGACGAAGGTGACCGACTCGGAGATCGTCTTCGTCGGTTATGGCGTGGTCGCGCCCGAGTACGGCTGGGACGACTACAAGGATGTGGACGTGAAGGGGAAGACGATCCTCATGCTCATCAACGATCCGGCAGTGCCAGCGGCCGGCGCTCCGTTGTTCGACATGAACCAACTGGACTCGACGATGTTCCGCGGCAAGGCGATGACGTACTACGGCCGCTGGCCGTACAAGTACGAGATCGCCACCGGGAAGGGGGCCGCGGCGGCTATCATCATCCACGAGACGGGACCGGCGGGCTACGGCTGGGACGTCGTGAGCGGCAGCTTTGGCGCCGAGCAGTTCGACGTGCCGTCGGACGACGCCGGGAAGCGTGTCCCGGTGGAGGGTTGGCTCTCGCTCGACCGAGCGAAGGCGCTGCTCAGTGCGGCCGGCTACGACTTCGATTCGCTCAAGGCAGCGGCTGTGCGGAAGGACTTCCGGCCGGTCGTCCTGCCCAATGCCACTGCCAGCTTCGACGTGAAGATCGATTCACGTCGCGTGCAGTCGAAGAACGTGGTGGCGAAACTGCCCGGCGGTGCCAGGCCGGACGAGTACGTGATCTACACCGCGCACTGGGACCACCTGGGGCGCGACACGACGCTCGCGGGCGACCAGATCTTCAACGGTGCGCTGGACAACGCCAGCGGTGTCTCGGGAATGCTGGAGATCGCCCGCACCTTCTTGGCGCTTCCCGAGCCGCCGGCGCGTTCGATCCTCTTTCTCGCAGTCACCGCCGAGGAAAAGGGACTGGTGGGTGCCAAGTACTACGCCGAGCATCCGCTCTATCCACTGGCGAAGACTGCCGCCAACATCAACATGGATGAACTGAATCCGTGGGGTCGGACCAACGACATCGTGGTCGTCGGCCTGGGCAACAGCACGCTGGACGACGTGCTGACGCGCGTACTGGACGCGGACAAGCGGGTCGTGAAGCCCGACGCCGAGCCCGAGAAGGGGTTCTACTACAGGAGCGACCACTTCGAGTTCGCCAAGCAGGGCGTACCGGCGTTGTACGTGAACGGCGGCACCGATTTCGTGGGTCGGGACTCCACCTACGGGATGCGCATGCGCGATGCCTACACGGCCAATGATTACCACTCGCCGAGCGACGAGGTGAAGGACGACTGGGACATGGGCGGCGCGGTGGAGGACCTGCGGGTTCTCTTTCGCGTAGGCTATCTGGTAGCCCAGGAAGCCGACATGCCGCAGTGGAAGCCGGGCACCGAGTTCAAGGCGAAGCGCGATTCGATGATGGCGAAGCCGTGAAGACATCGCATCGACGATGCGGTGACGACAGTGCCGTGTGAAGCGGGTTCACCCTGCGGGTGAGCCCGTCTGCGTTCGACGCCTTGCTCAGTCCTCGCCCAGTTCGCGGGCGAGGACGCCGGCGAAGCGGCCTACCTCGTCACGCTCGGGATGGAGTTCCGGCACTGGCCAGGGCGCGTAGCCGCGCGCCCTGAAGAAGTCGACGTCGTTGGTGACCGTGAACAATGTCGGATAATCCCGCGCTACCGCGAGCTGCTCGATCGCCGTCAGGAGCGCCCCCTCCAGCCCGCTGCCTGCATGGTCGGCATCCACCGCCAGCGAACGTATCTCGGCCAGGCTCGGGGAGTACTCGCGCAGGTGCGCGCAACCCACCACGCGTCCGCCGTCGTCGGTGGCGACGATGAAGTCCGTATCCTGCTCGGCCACCCTGGTGGCGGTCACCGGCAACAGGTCGCCGTCGGCGACGTGCGTCTCCACGAGGGCGGCGATGGCCACGGCGTCGGCGGTAGTGGCGCGACGGATGGTCGGCGCCGGCGGGTTCGGTTGCCTTGTCTGGTTCATGGTGGTGTCTGGCATGGGCGGGTCAGCTCGAATAGTAGGCGGCGTTCTCGTCGATGTAGCCCTTCGTCAGGTCACAGCCCCAGGCGGTAGTGTCAGCGTTGCCCACTCCCAGCGCAACCTCCAGCTCCACCACGTCGGCGGAGAGCGCCGTGCGAACGATCGCCTCGTCGAAATCCAGTCGCAGACCGCCGCTCACAACCTGATATCCGTTGATCCACGCATCAGTAGTGTCCGGATTCACGGTACAGTCGAAGCACTTCCCGACGGCCATCAACAACCGGCCCACGTTGGGGTCGGCGCCGTGCACCATCGTCTTCACCAGCGGTGAGTTGACGACCGACTTGGCTATCCGTCGCGCCTCGCCGTCGCTGGCTGCCGAACGAACATGGACGCGGAGCAGACGGGTAGCACCCTCGCCATCGCGGGCGAGGAGCTCGGTCATGCGCACGCAGCCAATGTTCAGCGCCTCCTGGAACGCGTCGTGATCCACCGCGCCCGCCAGGCCGTTGGCCATGATGACGCACGTGTCCGATGTACTGGTGTCACTGTCTACCGAGAGCATGTTGAAGCTCTCGCCAACTGCGGTACGGAGCATCGTGTCCAGCGTCGTTGCGTCCAGCGCTGCGTCGGTGAAGACGTAGGCGAGCATGGTGGCCATGTTCGGCTCGATCATGCCGGACCCCTTGGCCACCCAACTGATGATGGCGTCGCCAACGCTGGCGGAGATCGCTTTCGGGTACGTGTCGGTGGTCATGATACCCTGCGCACCCACCAGCGGGTCGCCCTGCAACTCGGCGCTCATGCCGCGCAGTCCCGCCTCGATCTTCCCTATGGGCAGCCGTACGCCGATGACACCGGTGGAACTCACCAGCACGCGATCGGCGCTGGTGCCCAACTCTGCCGCAGCGGCGGTGGCCATCTGGCGGGCATCGTCCACGCCACGCTCACCGGTGGCCACGTTGCTCACCTTGCTGTTGACGACGATCGCCCGAAGCACGCCGCGCCGGATCGTTTCGCGGCCCAGGATTATGGGAGCACCGGGAAAGTGGTTGCGGGTGAAGACAGCGGCCGCGGCTGCGTCCACCTCGCTCACGAAGAGCGCGAGATCGCGGGCCGTGGGCTTGAGGCCGACGTTGCGACTGGCGGTCGTGAAGCCGCGAGGAAGGATGGGAGTGGTGTGGAACACTGTGCGGCTGGTGGGCATGGCGGGCAGGATGTGGTGGTGGCGAGAAAGATCGCCAGTGCGGAGCGGAGATGCCATGCACGTCCTGGTCGGGCAACGAGGAAGTCGCTCGCACCATGCATGGAACGCCCCGAACCGTGTACCAGCACGGATGGTCCGGGACCCTGCGGCGTCGCGGAACGAACTGCGGGGCGGTGCGTGGCGCAGCAAGAAGGCGCATCGTAATTTACCGCTCCACGGTCGTCGCAAGGCGGACGACCAGCTCACATCGCGGGCGATGTCGCGGGTGCGGGCGCGGATCATCCGGTGCGGCTGGACGCACCGGCTACTCAAGTCCTCAGAAGCGGGGAAGTGATGTCAGGCAGAATGTTCGTGGCCACGCTGGCGCTACTGGCGGCGCTGGGTTCGTCGGCAGGGGCGCAGCCAGGGCGGGACGCCGAGGTGCTGAGAGGCCTCGCGCCAGTCGCAGCGCTGTCCAGGACGCCTGCCGGACGCGCGGCGCTGGGAGCGAACTACGCCGTGACTGGCGGCATCCAGACCGGTGATTGGCGTCAGCCCACGTTGCTGCCCTTCGCCGAGCAACAGCAACTGGCGCTTCGGGACGTGGTCAGTACCTACGGCAATCTCGCTCAACTGGCGGACGGGCTCGGAACCACGCTCGGCGCCGCCTACATCGCCCGCGCCCACTACGTGGACCGCGACAGCTTCACGAGTGTGTCGCAGGCCGTGGCTGACGTCATCGCGTATACGGTCACTGCGGCGCGGGCGAACTCCACCGCTGGCAAGTATTTCTTCGCGAACCTGACGGTGGACGGGAGTGCGCCCGTGCCGCCGGCTGTTGCGGCGATCATGGATTCGACCGGCGGCAGGCCGGACATGTTCGGGCATGCGTACGGCTTTCCCGCCGGCTCGGCGGGTGCTGGCAGGTATGGCGATGCAAGGCCCTTCCAGACCCAACCTTCTGTCACGAGAATCTCTGGTCGGGACTATTTCGGGACACCAGCGGACAACCTGGTCTACAACCGCGGGCCGATGGCGGACCTGACCAACAGCCCATCGTATCCCAGTGGCCATACGACATACGGCTACGCCGGCTCCATCCTGCTGGCTCTCATGGTTCCGGAGCGCTACCCGGAGATGGTGACACGTGCGGCCGAGTACGGAAACCATCGCGTTCTCGTTGGTGCGCACTATGTCATGGATGTCTTGGGAGGTCGAGCGGTGGCGCTCCACGCGATGGCGCACCTCCTGGCGAACGATCCGGACTATGTCGGGCAAACGCTCAAGGGTGCGCCGGCCATTGCCGACTTCCGCGCCGCGCTCGCGAAGGCGCGGGCGGATGTGAGGGAAGCCCTGTCGGCTGCGTGTGGCAGGAGCGTCGCCGAGTGTGCACGGGAGGACATCGGTCGCCTGAGCGACCCGGCCGCCAACAGCGCCTTCTACGCGTCGACCCAGACGTACGGGCTCCCGGTCGTTCATCAGGAGACTGCAAGGATGCTGGAGGACGTGGGGAAGATCGCGCCGGAGGCCGGATACCTGCTCACGTTTGCCTTTCCGTCGCTCACCCTGGTGGAGGCGAACGACATCCTCACGAGGACCCAGGGCGCCGGCGGGGGTTTTCTGGACGACGGATCGGAGTTCGGGGTGTACTCGCGTATCGACCTGTACGCTGCTTCGCAGTACGCGGCAAGGGTGGTCGCCGGGAAGTAGCTGGTCGTTGGGGGGCGGGGTTTTCCCGAACAGCTGCGTTCACGCGGCCGGTGGATCCAGAGCTTTCCTGGCATTCTGGAGTGCGGTGATGGCGTGCTCCCGAGTGACACTCGGGTAGTTCTCCAGGAACCGGTCCAGCGGATGCCCCGCCTCGAGATACTCGATGAGCGTCCGGACGGGCACCCTGGTCCCGGCTATTACTGGCGCGCCAGCGGATCGGTCGGGCCTTCTGGTGATGAGCGATGGGGAGAGAGTTGGCATTTGAGGCTCCCTGAGTAGGAATTTGAGGATGCAGCGACCGTCCGGGCGCGTTCGATGAGGTTGATTGCAGACCAGCATGTCCGGTGATGAGGGATCGGGAAGGGGAGCAGCCGGAGCTCCCTGTCCCGACCGTCTCAGAACCCCCGCGCAGCACGCACCGAGAAGTTGCGTCCCGGGCGGAACAGCGTGACCGGATCCAGATGTTCGCGGAAGTTCCGATCGAGCAGATTGTCGACACTCACGCTGAGTGTTGTTCCCGCCAACCGCGCACCGGCACGGAGGGTGAGGACGCTCCAGCCCGGCGTCGGCTGTTCGCCGGCCTGGAGGGCGTTCCGACGCTGCTCGGCGCCGGCGCGACCCTCTACTTCGATCCAGCCGCCCACGTCGGCGACTACGGGGAGTACGCCGGCCTCGGCGTTCGGGGCGAAGCGCAGCGTCATCGTGCCGGTGAGCGGCGCGATCGCGGCGAGTGGCGTGCTGGTCTGCAGGTTCTCGCCACGGGTATAGGTGGCGGTGCCGCGGAGCTGGAACGCTGGTGCCAGGTCCATCCTGAGCGCTGAAGTGAGGCCGGTGAGACGGGCGTCCTGGATGTTCACATACTCGCGAACCGGTTTGCCGCCCACCGAGTCGCCGGTGACGAGCGACGGCGTTATGAGGCCGGTGAGATCGTTGCGGAATGCCGTGACGCTCAGCGAAGCCTCATGCACGTTCAGCGCGTGGACGGCGCCGTCCCAGGTAAGGCCGGCTTCCACCGTGCGCCCCTTCTCCGTGCTCAGCTCAGGATTGCCGCGATAGACGAAACCATCGGGGCGGGCGGCGGTGCCGAACAGTTCTGTCGGATCTGGAATGCGGTATCCCAGGCCGGCACTGGTGCGCAGGCCGAAGCCAGCACCCAGGATCGCACGGCCGCCCAGGTTGCCGGTGGCCACTGTCTGACTGGCGTTCTCCCATCCGTCGGCACGCTTGGTGATATGGTCGGCGCGTGCGCCGGCGCTCACCGTGAATCGCTCGGCGAGTTGACGTTCACCCTGGGCAAAGAGGCCAAGGTCCAGGATGCGCACATCCGGCCAGCTATGATAGGTGGTCGTGGTCGGTTCGCTGGACACGGCGCCCATGCCGCCGGAACTGCTGTTGGTCACCCACCGGGTGCCCTCGGCGCCCCACTGCACGGCCTCGATACCGGCGTCAATGTGACTGCGCGAATCGGGACGGAGGCGCAACTGGGCACGGGCCCCGCTGGTGGTGGAGTACGAACGGGCGTCGGTGGTGGAACGCATGGTCGCGCCGCCCATCGCCGGCATGGTGCCACCCATGGGCATCACCATGTCCATCAACATGTGGTGATCCAATCGCTGGACGTAGGCGCGCGCACTCACCGCGTCCACCAGCCCCCGCCCGCGCTGCCATCCCCAATCCAGCGCCGCCATCCGACGGTCTTCCAGCGGAATGGACCCGCCGGCCATGGACGGCCAACCGATGTCGCGGCCGGAATAGGCGCTGAACTGGGCCGCCAGACGCTGTGCCGGCGTGAGAGCCATGCCGCCCTTCAGGTCGAGCGTGGCGGCGCGGTACGACGAGCCGGCGACGCTGGCGGTCGGCGTGCGGTAGTCACCGTAATTCTGGCCATCCAGTTGCAGCGCGGCATCGAAGCGCCCGCGGCGCGTCCATATCCCCGCGCCGGCGGTACCGCCGGGAATGGCGCTGGAAGCGCCGAGCCGGACCTCACCAGCTACCTGCCCGTCGGCAATGTCCAGCGACGGATTGCGTGTGACGACGTTCACCACGCCGCCCACGTTCCCCGAGCCGTAAAGGGTGGAACCTGGCCCGGCGAGTAGTTCGACCCGCTCGACGCTGGACGGGTCGATGGTCGCCAGCCCCTGGTCCATGCCAAACGTGCAGGCGCGGTTGACGCGGGCGCCGTCGACCATGAAGGCGAGCCGTTCGCCGCCCAGTCCGCGGACGCTCAACTTGCTACCCCATGCACCCACGCGGCTCGTCGTCACTCCCTCCATTCCGTCCAGCGACTCGGCGAGCGAGGTAGCCGCCCGCTCGGAGACGACCGAGCGGTCGCTGGTGGCCATGGCTAGCGCGGTCCCGGCCGCCAACTGGTTGGGCGTGGCGGCGACGACGCTGATCGTCGAGAGCAGGGCAGGGCGCGGCGTGAGCCGGATGTCCAGATCCGGGAGGCCGGTGGCGGCGAGATGACTCGAGATCTCGGCGCTGCCCAGGCGCCGTGGCTCGTAGCCGATACGCTGGATGAGCAGGGTGAATTCGCCTATCCGGCTACCGTCCCGGCCAGTGGCGACATTGGCAGGGATGAGCAGGCGGCCGGAAGCATCGCCGCGGGCTACGACCTGGTGCTCCGTTCCGGCCGCAAGTCGGGTGGCCTGCACGGCGTCCAACGGTAGCCCTGTCGCGGCGTCGCGAACGAGGATGGTGAATGCGGCGGAAGGGGTTGCCTGTGCGGTTGGCGCGGGCTGCTGGGCGATGGCTGATCGCGGCGCAAATCCTGGCGCGAGCGCCGGCAATGTCGCTGTGAGCGCGATGGTGCGCAGTGCGCGCCAACCGTGCCGTGTGAATCTGTTGCGGTACATGGATCCTGGCTCCTCGAATGGAGATCGCACTGGAAGCGCGGGCGCACCCGGGGTGAGGTGCACACGAGACTCTGAAGTCGGATTGAATGGCCGCGGTGTGAGCGCGCGGCGTGTCAGACTTCGTGAGTGGGAGGAGCGGTGGCGAACGGAAGGATGTACGCCTGCGTGACGGGCAGGATGCTCGGCGGCGCCGCTGGCCGGTGAGCATTGTCGGTCGTGACCGTGGCGGCGAACAACAGAGCCGGACTGCGGCTCGCCAGCGGTGTAGCCGCGGCGGGATGGCAGTCACCAACGCAGGTGCAGGCGCCGTTGTGCTCATCGCCATGCTCGGTGACCGGCTTGCTGGATGAGTGGTGGTGCGCGGCGGCTGCCATGAGCGCGGCCGACTCCGACTCCGTTGCCCCGGTCGAGGTGCCGAGGTGCATCTCGCACGGCGGAATGGCGACGGCGCGCATGAACGAGAGCAGCACCAGCAACATCAGGAACTTGCGACCCGGAACTACGGCGCGCAGGGCTGCCACGTCGTACCGGCGCTGGGATCGGTTCGACTGACCTTCCTGAGAGGCGGCTGGGCGAGGGACACGGCTGCTCATGCATTGGATTCTAGGCAGGCTCAGCTTCCGGCGTAGTCGGGGCGCGACCGCCAACGTGTACGGTATTCCCTCACGGCGCGCAGCAACGGAACGAAGCCGTTCCCTGGTGTGCTCTCGGCGCGCTCTCGTCGCGCGCTAACGTGAATGTGCGACAGCCACCTGCTCCGCCTGCCAGAGGTGTCGATGCTGGTGACGAGGGAGTATTGAAAGGGCGGCGAACAGATTGTAACGCGCCCGCTCGCTGAACGGCGATGTGAGCTTCACTGCCTGTATCGGAAGGCCGTCGCCTTCACTCACACATCTCTGGAGCTCCAACTGCAGTTCGTCGAACTCGGCGCGCAGGTCGGCTGGGGTGGCAGTGTCCAGAGGGACGAACGCGGTCGGCGTCTTCACCTTCATCCGTACCGGTGGACCCATCGTACGCCATAGAATCCAGCCGAGCGGATCGCGATGGTAATTGCGGGGGGCGGCTTGGCCGAGCGTGCGTGCTGCGGTGATGGCAGTGTGCAGCGGAGGCAGGAAGGCGCGCGAGGTCATGTTCAGGTGAGCGACGCATTCGCTCACCGACCACCGAGTCGGATCGGCGCGCACAGGCCAGAGGTCGTCTGGAAGACGGGTGTCGAGTTCCCGGAGCCGATGCGAGGCCTGGTCAAGCTCTGTCGCTATTGCTCGCAGTTGATGGTGCATCGGGGGCCGGTGACAACCATGGGTTGTCTATCGTGTCAAGGTCAGGGTAGTCGACCAGTTGTACCGCGCACGATCTGATCCTCGCGCAGCCGGCCGCCGATCCACGCGTAGGGCATCACCAGCGCCAGCGCGAGCACGTGATACCAGACTGGCACCATATCCCAGAGGGTAATTGTGCCGACGATTTTGAAGGCCAGGCCCAGCACGCCAAGGATGAGGGCGTGGCGCATGGGATGCGATGGAGCCAGGCGGGCCGTGAGATAGCAACCGGTGATGGCAAAAACGGCCACATAGAACTGGGTGAACAGCAGCAACGGCACGCACGGTTCGGGTGCGCGCGAGAGGAACGGACCGGCGCTCGCCGGACATGGTGCCGCTGCGGTACGTGACGCGATCACCCGTGGCATGCGCACGCTGCCGACCGAGCTACGGCGCTCGCTCACGTGGGACCAGGGCTCCGAGCTGGCGGAGCATGCACAACTTCGGATCGACGCGGGTCTGGCGGTCTACTTCTGCGACCCGCGCAGCCCGTGGCAGCGGGGCACGAACGAGAACACGAACGGGCTGCTGCGGCAGTACTTCCCGAAGGGTACGGACCTGAGCGCGCACAGTACGGCCGATCTCGCGGCCGTGGCACTCGCGCTCAATACACGTCCGCGAAAGACACTCGGCTGGCACACCCCTGCCGAAGCACTGAACGACCTTCTACAATCGGAGCAAACCGACACTGTTGCGACGACAGGTTGAACCCAAGCTGGCTCCCCCGGTCCGTGTGGTGCAGGAGGCCCGAGGCGGGCCTCCGATCACCAAGCGCCGAACGCAGCGCGTCGAGCGCGATCTCCCGCTCCAGCGTGTCCCGCATGGCCCAGCCGACGACGCGCCGGCTGGCCAGGTCCAGCACGATACCCAGGTAGAGCCAGCCCTCTCGCGTCGGCACATAGGTGATGTCCGCCACCCACACCTGGTTCACTCCGCAGACGTCGGTCACCGAGAAGCGACGTGCGAGCGTGTTCGGAGCCACCGGACGGCCATGCCCCGAATCGGTCGTCACCGGGCGTCGCCTGGATGCGCGGCGCGCCCGCAGGCCCTCCTCGCGCATCAGCCGGGCGACGCGCTTCTTCGCCACCCTCCTACCGGCAGCGCGGAGATCCTGATGTACTCGTGGCGCGCCATAGCGTCGCCGGCTCCTCTTGTGCGACTCCCGGATGTCGATGCGCAGTCGCTCGTCCTCGACCGCACGCGTGCCCTGGGGTCCCGCCTTCCGAGCCTCGGCCGCGTAGAACCCGCTCACGCTCACATCCAGCGCCCGGCACATCAGCTGCACCGGGTAGCGGCCCTCCTCGGCAGCAATGGCTGCGTACTTGTCGCTCCTCGCAACTCCTTCGCGAAGTACGCCGCCGCTGTTTTTAGAAAGGACACCTCTTGCTGGAGCCGGACGTTCTCACGCTTCAGCCGACGCATCTCTTCTTCCTCACTCGGCAGCCGACCCTGGCCAGGGAACACGTCGCTCGCCGGCGTGCCCGTGGATGCTCCCCGAGCCTCTGCCTGTCGCCTCCACGCGCGGAGCATGTCGCCGTTCTCCCCGAGCTCACGCCCGATCTGCGTCAGCGGCACTCCGAGCGCTCGCTGCTCATCGACCCGTCGCAGCGCCTCCAGCTTGAACTCGGCGCTGAAGGAACGGCGCCTTCCCTTCGTCTCGCTCTTCTCGTTCGTCATTGGATACCTCCGTCCCCCAACCATAATCAGGGGTAGGTTGGTGTCCATCAAATCGGGTTAGGTCCAATCAGCGGTAGGGAGCGGGCCGCGCTGCAGCCGACACGAGGGTTGCGAACAGCGTCTCGATGTCTGCGCCCGCGTGCTTGGCGTCAGCACTGTTCTCGGGCCAGGAAGTCAAAAGGACGGAGCCGAGGTGCAGTTTGCGAATGATTATCCCTCCTCTAATTCGTCTGTGCGGGCGGTGCTGCGGCGTCGACAGGTGGGGCAGGTCGCGCTCGGTGCTTCTGCGCGAACGGTGAGACGAAGCTCACCGTCTTGCTGCCGGACCTGCTCAAGACGGCATCCGGGGATGGCGTACAAGGGAAGCGACATGCATCCTGATACCTCGCTCATCTTCGACCTTGCCGGGCTCAGCCGTCAGACCTGGGCCAACCAGGAAAGCTGCGGGAGAGCCGCCAAACCCGGGACGGTTCCGCGTCGGGCGATGGCTACATCCCGGCAATGACGCGCTTGAGGAGAACCTTGTCGTCGTTCAATACACCCTACTCCGGCCGAGACGCGGCTCGCCGTACCGCTCGATGACGGCACCATCGCCACGGCCGGGAGTGCTACCACACTGGCCTTGATTCAGGCACTCATTCCGCTGGGGCTCAGAGCCGTCGAGGAGGCCCTTCAGGCGGAGGTCGCCGCCCTGGCCGGTGCTCGCTACGCCCACGACGACGGCCATCCCGACGTCGTGCGCTGGGGAAGACAGGCCGGCTCGATCTACCTCGCCGACCGGCCGGCTGCCCTGCATCGCAGGGCGACCGGCTTGAAGCTGCCGCTCTCGGTTCCGCGCGTTCGTGACCGTGCCGCCGGGCGCGAGGTGCCGCTGGCGGCTTATATGCAGTTGCAGACGCCGCGCGCCGCAGACGTGGGGCTCTTCCGCCGCGTTCTGGGCGGAATCTCCTGCCGTGAGTACGAGGCCGCGGCCGAAGCTGTACCCGAGGCGTTCGGGCTCGCGAAGTCGAGCGTATCGCGTCGCTTCGTCCGGGCGAGTGCGAGGGAACGGCATCGATTGCAGGAGCGGCGGCTCGACGACGCCGAATGGCTCGTGCTCATGCTCGACGGGAAGTCCTTCGCCAGGGAGCAGATGGTGATCGCTCTCGGAGTGACTACCACGGGGGAGAAGCGGATCCTGGGGCTCGTACAGACG
>JACDJA010000230.1_pt1 | contig 72710 bp, 80 predicted proteins | sample 7449241 | NCBI WGS metagenome assembly JACDJA01 (sample SAMN14253289, study PRJNA609438) | sludge metagenome | isolation source: initial anaerobic sludge | collected 2018-12-20 | reverse complement strand
CGTTCGTGCCGGCTCAGTTCAACGAGCTGGAGGTGATGCCCAAGGAACGCGAGCTGATCGAGATCTGCAAGCAGGAGAAAGCAGTAGGTCGCAAGACCCTGGTCTATTCGGTCTACACCGGCACGCGCGACACCACATCGCGCCTGAAGGTGCTGCTGGAGCAGGAAGGCTTCAAGGTGGCGGTACTGCGCGCGAGCGTGGATGCCTCCCGCCGGGAAGACTGGATCGCCGAGCAGTTGGACCGTGGCATCGACGTGCTCATCACCAATCCCGAGCTGGTGAAAACCGGCCTGGACCTGCTGGAGTTCCCGACCATCGTGTTCCTCCAGTCGGGCTACAACGTGTATTCGTTGCAACAGGCCGCCCGGCGCTCCTGGCGCATCGGCCAGAAGCAGCCGGTGCGCGTGATCTACCTCGGCTACGCCAACTCCTCGCAGATGACCTGCCTGGGGTTGATGGCCCGGAAGATCATGGTGTCGCAAAGCACGTCGGGCGACGTGCCGGAATCGGGGCTCGATGTCCTGAACCAGGACGGTGATTCCGTCGAGGTGGCATTGGCACGACAACTCGTGGCGGCATGATTCATGCCTCTCATGCCGGCGGCCCATGGTCGCCGGCATTTTTCCTGGCAAATCGGGAGCCGATGGATTCGCTTTGTTTGCTGCGGCAGAGGGCCGGCGCGGCGATGGTGATGGCTCGTTGTTTCAGGACACCGATCCATGCGCCCATCCCGCCAGCCCTTCCGTATCGCCGGACGCAGCCACCTGATCCGTCTGCCCGGCTTGCTCCTGGCCGCCATGGCCAGCGGCTGCGCGATGACGCACACCGTGCCGCCAGCACCGGCATCCGAAGCCACCGACATCGCGCCCGAGGCCGTGGCGGAGTTCGTGCCAGTGACGCGGTATGGCCGCTACACCCTGGTCGAACTCGCGCCCACGGCGGCCCAGCACGACCTGTTGCTGCAGGTGGTGGATGTGGATATCCCCGGCACGCTGGGCGCCACCGTCGGGGATGCCCTCAGGCACCTCGTCCTGCGTTCCGGCTACCGGCTGTGCGATGAGCAGTCCGCCGATCTGCTGGCCTTGCCGCTGCCGGCGGCTCACTACCGGCTCGGCCCGGTCCTGCTGCGCGATGCGCTCTTGACACTGGCCGGCCCCGTCTGGGATCTGCAGGTCGACGACGGTGAGCGGAAGGTGTGCTTCATCCGTAGCCTCAGGGAGGCTCGTACGCCGCACGAGCCCAAGCCACCGGAAATCAACCGTTCGGCGGAGCCCCCTCCGCTGATCCGGGAGGTTTCGCCATGACCATCCGGGACTCAGCGACGGGCCAGCGCACGACGCTGCTGCGGGTCACGACCGCAACCTGGTTGTTGCTCGTCAGCGCGGTGGTGCTGGTGGATCACATGGCCTTGTCCGGGCTGGCGGAACAGGCTCAGGCCTCCGCGCCCACCGCGCAGGTGTCCCTGCTCGAATCCAGACTGGAGGGTCTCTCGCATCGGATCGAACAACGCCACACTCAACCCGCCGCCTTGCCGCAGGCGCGCTACGAGCAGGACACCGAGGCATTAGACCAGCGGCTGGCGGCGATCGAGCTGGCGCAGGCCCAATACGCCGCCACCGATGCGCTGCACGCATTGGAAACCCGCGTCACGCGACTGGAAGCCCGCCCGGTCTCGCGCCAGCCCAAGCTGCCCGCACCACGGCCATCCCAACCCGTGGCGGCCCAACCCCAGCCTGTTGAGCCTTCATTCCGCCTGATCGGAGTGGAACTGCGTGCGGGAGAACACTTCGTGTCGGTGATGCCTGCCGATGGCACCGGGCTGGCCGATGTCCGCCTGCTGCGCGCCGGCGAGTCGGAGGGTGGCTGGCGACTGGACGGGATCGAGCGCGATGGCGCCGTCTTCCGGCAGGGAGACGAGATCCGCAGGCTGCCCATCCCGCCCCGATAAGGAGGCCCACACCGATGGTCCCGCGCCACTTGACCCCGCCGTTGCTGGTTGCATTGCTGGCCGCCTCCGCCATGCAGGCGGCGCTCGCGCAGCCCACCGGCGCAACCACCGCGGCCAGGACGGCGCCGAGCCGTGAAGTGCCTGCGGCCATCGCTCACAGCGACGAACAGCGGGCGCAGGACTGGGGGCTGCGCACGGATGAATGGACGCGCTATCGCGAGTTGATGCAGGGGCCGCTGGGCGTCTACTCGCCCAGTCTCGACCCGCTCACGGCCCTCGGCATCGAAGCACGTTCCGACGAGGAGCGCCGCCGCTACGCGGAATTGCAGGTTCGGGCCGAAGCCCGGCGGGTTGAGAAGACGCTGGCCTACCAGCGTGCCTACGACGCCGCCTGGCAACGGATCGCGCCGGGCATGGCGAGGATCAACCTACCCGGTGCCAAGCCGACCGGCGCGGGCACCGCCATCGCATCAGGCACCGACCGAACCGCCGTCTTCGTGAAGGATGGCTGTACCGCCTGCGACCAGGCCGTGCAGCGGCTGCAGGCGTCGGGCGTCGAGTTCGATGTCTATGTCGTCGGCAGTCGCGCCGACGACGCGCGCATCCGTGAATGGGCACGCCGGGCCCGTATCGACCCGGCGAAGGTGCGCGCCCGGCACATCACCCTCAACCACGACGGCGGCCGCTGGCTGTCCCTCGGCCTGCAGGGCGAACTGCCCGCCGTCGTGCGCAGGGTCGGCGACCAATGGCAGCGACAGTAGGCCTCGGGCGTCTCGCGCTCCTGCTGCTGGCCTGCTGGCCACTCGGCCAGGCGAAGGCCGGGGAGGTCCCGCCGCCGGCCTACCAGTTCGCGGCACAGCGTGCGGGCATTCCGGCGGCGGTGTTGTACGCGGTGGCCTTGCAGGAGAGTGGCACCCGGTACCACGACCGCCTCGTGCCCTGGCCCTGGACGCTCAACGTGGCCGGGGCATCGCATCGGTTTGCCACCCGTACCGAGGCCTGCGCCGGCCTGCACCAGGCATTGCGCGACGTGCCGCGCACCCGCATCGACGCCGGCCTGGGCCAGATCAACCTGGGCTACCAGCGTCACCGCTACGACCACCCCTGCGAACTGCTCGATCCCTATCGGAACCTGGCGCTGGCCGCGCAGATCCTGCGCGAGCAGCACGCGCCGGGCCAGGACTGGCTGATCACGATCGGCCGCTACCACCGTCCCGCTGGTGGCGCACCCGCTGCGCGCTACCGCCAGAGTGTTGGCCGCCACTTGGCCCGCGTACTGGGCGAGCCAGCGCGGGGCTCGGATACCCGGAGAACCCTGCCATGAAGCCTCGAATCTTCCGTCCGGCTACGCGGTGGCTGATCGGCTTGCTGCCGCTCGTGTCCGTGCCAGCCGCTTTCGCACAATCGCCGCCCTTGATCGTCGTCGAGGATCACGGCGGTGCCTCCGCGCTGCCTTACTACCGGGCCCTGGACCTGCAACCGCGCACCGGAAGCAGGCCATCTCCCAGGATCGAGATGCCACGCCTGCCCGAAGGGCCTTCTGGCGAGGCGGCCATGCTGCCGGTGCGTTCTGCCCATTTGGCCCCTGGCGATGTGGCTCCCCGAGCGATCCAGGCGCCGGGGCTCACGCCGATGTTCCTGGTTGGTGATGACCAGCGCTCCCATGCCTGGCTGCGCCAGCGTGCCCCGGCGCTGCGCGAGCTCGGGGCCGTGGGGTTGGTGGTCCAGGTCGAGTCACCGCAGGCACTGGCGTCACTGCGTGCCCTGGCGCCCGGGCTGATGCTGGCACCGGCGTCCGGGGACGAACTGGCCGAGCGCCTGGGGCTGCGCCACTACCCGGTGCTGGTGACCGCCACCGGCATCGAACAGTGAGAACTGCCCGATGGCCCAGCCGCACGCCGTCGAAGTCCTGCTGCGGCCAGCGGTGGAGCTATACACCGTTGCCGTATGCGCAGGCGCCGCGGTGGTGTGCGTGGTGGCACCGTGGTCGCTCGCGCTGAATCCGGTACTCGGCCTCGGCAGCGCGCTGGCCTTCCTGGCCTTCGGCGCGATTCGCCTGCGCGACGCCTGGGCCATCCTGCGCTACCGCCGCCACATCCGTCGTCTGCCACGCTACGTGATGACGAGCCGCGACGTGCCAGTGAGCCAGTACCGCCTGTTCGTTGGGCGTGGCTTCCGCTGGGAGCAACGACACACCCATCGGCTGACGCAGACCTACAAGCCCGAGTTCCGGCGCTACGCCGAACCGACGACGTTCTACCGCCTGGCGCGCCGCCTGGAGGAGCGGCTGGAGTTCGCGCCGCCGCCGCTGCCTAGGCTGGCGCGGGCATTGGCCTGGGACAGCCCGCTCAACCCGGTCCGGCCGTTGCCGGCAGTGGGGGGCATGCCGCGCCTGCATGGCATCGAGCCGCACGAAACCGACGTCACCCTGCCGCTGGGCGAGCGTGTGGGCCACACCCTGGTGCTCGGTACCACGCGCGTGGGCAAGACGCGCCTGGCCGAACTGTTCATCACCCAGGACATCCGCCGCAAGGTCCATGGCGAGCACGAGGTGGTGATCGTCTTCGACCCCAAGGGCGATGCCGACCTGCTCAAGCGCATGTATGTCGAGGCCAGGCGCGCCGGACGCGAGGGCGAAATGTACGTGTTCCACCTGGGCTGGCCCGACATCTCGGCACGCTACAACGCCGTGGGCCGGTTCGGGCGCATCTCGGAAGTCGCCACCCGCATCGCGGGGCAGCTTTCCGGCGAAGGCAACAGCGCCGCGTTCCGAGAGTTCGCCTGGCGCTTCGTCAACATCATCGCGCGCGCCCTGGTGGAACTGGGGCAGCGCCCGGACTACCTGCTGATCCAGCGACACGTCGTCAACATCGACGCGCTGTTCATCGAGTACGCCCAGCACTACTTCGCCAAGAACGAGCCGAAGGCCTGGGAGGTGATCGTCCAGCTCGAAGGACGCCTCAACGACAAGACCATCCCGCGCCACATGGTCGGGCGAGAGAAGCGGGTGGTGGCACTGGAGCAGTACCTGTCGCAGACGCGAACCTATGACGCGGTGCTCGACGGCCTGCGCTCTGCGGTGCGCTACGACCGCACTTACTTCGACAAGATCGTCGCTTCGCTGTTGCCGCTGCTGGAGAAGCTCACCACCGGCAAGATCGCGCAACTGCTCGCGCCGAACTATTCCGACCTGTCCGACCCGCGCCCGATCTTCGACTGGATGCAGATCATCAGGAAGCGGGCCGTGGTCTATGTGGGACTGGATGCGCTGTCCGACGCCGAAGTGGCGGCGGCTGTCGGCAACAGCATGTTCAGCGACCTGGTGTCGGTGGCGGGGCACATCTACAAGCACGGCATCGACGATGGCCTGCCGGGGGCATCGGCCACTGCCAAGGTCGCCATCAATGTCCATGCGGACGAGTTCAACGAACTGATGGGCGATGAGTTCATTCCGCTCATCAACAAGGGCGGCGGTGCGGGCATGCAGGTCACGGCCTATACGCAGACGCTCTCGGACATCGAGGCGCGCATCGGCAATCGCGCCAAGGCCGGCCAGGTCATCGGCAACTTCAACAACCTGTTCATGCTGCGGGTGCGCGAGACCGCCACCGCCGAACTGCTGACACGACAACTGCCGAAGGTGGAGGTCTACACCACCACCCTGGTCAGCGGCGCCACCGACAGTTCCGACATCCACGGCCCGACCGACTTCACCAGCAACGCGCAGGATCGCATCAGCACGTCGAGCGTGCCGCTCATCGAGCCTGCGCACGTGGTCGGCCTGCCCAAGGGGCAGTGCTTCGCCCTCATCGAAGGCGGTAACCTGTGGAAGGTCCGCATGCCGTTGCCGGCGCCCGATCCGGACGAAGCCATGCCCCGGGACCTGCAACAACTGGCCGGCTACATGCGCCAGCACTACGCCGAGGCGGGCGAATGGTGGGAGGGCAACGGGCTGCCCCGGTTGCTCGACGACAACGCGCTGCCAGCGTATCTGGCCGAGGAAGTGCAAGAAGGCACGCCGGATGAAGAGGCGCCATCGTGAAAGAGCCCGCCGCGACCGCCGAGCGACAGCAGGCACGCCAACGCGGCTTGGTCGCCAGCGTGGTCACGCTGCCGTGGCGCCTGTTCGGCGTACTGGTCGCCTCGCTGCTGCTGTCCATCGTCATCGAATGCGTCGGCATGCACCTGTTCTGGCCAGACCAGGGCTGGCGCCACGCGCAGGGCATGCTCGACTACGAACTGAACCAGCTCTCCACCCATTTCACCCGGAGCGCCGTCATGCAGGAGCCGGGACGCACCGCGCGCTGGCTGGTGGAGGGCGCCTACGAGTGGGTTTTCGAGAGGACGGGCTTGCTGGATTGGATACACGACGCCTCGGCGCAGGCCAGCGCACCCAGCCGAGGCGCGCACCAAGACTTCCGCTATTACCTCGCCCAGGTCTATGTCTGGACCGAGAGCTATCTGATTGCCGCCGGCTTCACCGTCCTGACGTTCATCGTCCGCCTGCTGGTCTTGGTGCTCACGCTGCCGCTGTTCCTGCTCGCGGCCTTCGTCGGCCTGGTCGACGGACTGGTTCGCCGCGACATCCGCAAGTTCGGCGCCGGGCGGGAATCGGGCTTCGTCTACCACCGGGCGAAGGCGGCCTTGATGCCGCTGGCGGTGCTGCCGTGGGTGACCTACCTGGCGCTGCCGGTGTCATTGCACCCCTTGATGATTCTGCTGCCTGCAGCGTTTCTGCTGGGGCTGGCGGTGAACATCGCGGCGGCGAGCTTCAAGAAGTACATTTAGCCGATTGTTGGATCAGGACTACACACTACGAGCTTCATCGACCCCCGAGTCATGGCCACATAGAGGTTCTGGGCACTCATACCCTCGACATTCAGCAGCACCGCGACTTCGGCTTCCAGCCCCTTGAGCAACAGCGTGCTGCCGACGGCGCGTTTGGGTAGCGGGCGCCCCAACAGCCGGTTCTCTTCCCGCACGCGCCGGGCCGCTTCTGCCAGAGGGACGGCCCCCGACGAGGCTTCCCGGAGCGCCTTAAGCACCCCGTAGAGGATGGCCGGCCTATGCACACGTACGTTCGGCAGTGCCCGCAGTTCCGACAACAGCGCGGCGGCCGCAGCAAGAGAGGGCGCGCGCCCGAACGCCAGTGCGCGGCTTTCTGTCTCGTTCGGAGGATTCCTTGCAGTTCCCTTTGCCAACGACTCCAGGCGCCGCGTCAACTCCGCCACGCCCACATTGGTCATGACGCTCTGCGCCAGCGCCAGTAACTGCGCGAGAGCATTCGGTGCCCCCGCATCAAAGTTACTAGCGAAGGCGATGAGGTCTTGCAGATCGACGGCCTCGACCGTCGAAGCGCCCGGCGTCTGGCTCGCAAAGTTCTGCTGTGCTGCTCGGTTGCGGCTATCGGCGATGATGAGCACGCGCCCGTCAGCGGTTGGCGATGCCGTCCTCGCAGCGGCTAGGCGCTGGGCATGGTCGTTGGGTGGTACGGCCTGCATCCAGGTCACATGCTCCGGTGGCCCACTACGCAGGTCCACCGACTGCCCCGCCGCCAACAACCGGCGAGCCTCCAGCAACCATTGTCCCAGCGCTTCCGCGCCGGCGTTGCGCCATCGCCAGGGCGTTGCCAGTTCCCCGACTACAGGAAAATGCGCGCACACGTGCTGGTTCCAATCGGCCAGTGCATTGCCCCGGAACCCGAAGATCGCCTGCATGGGGTCGCCCAGCACGCAGGTCGGCAAGATCAACGAGAGGAAATAGACGATGTAGTGCTGAGGCACCGAACAATCCTGGTACTCATCCACGATCAGATGCGCATACGAGGCTTTCAGCACCTCACTGACGTGCCCGGCCTGCAGGAGCTTCCAGGCGGCGTCGCGGATAGCCGGGTAGTCCCGCGCAGGTGCAGCCAGCCGCAGAATCTCCGGATCGTGGGCGCTGCGGCCCGAAAAGGTCGAGATGAGCCGGATGGCCCAGCCATCGATCGTGCTCAATCGATAGGCGCTGGCTGGCACACCGGCGCGGTCCAGCCGGCCACGCAAGGCCGCGACCCCGGCATTCGTGTGTGTCAGCACGAGAATGGGCTTGTTGCCCCGATGACCGGCAAGCGCGTGGGCAATCAGCTGTGTCTTGCCGCAGCCGGCCGGTGCGGTGACGGTTCCGCGTTGGATTGCACGAAGGTCGATTTCAACGTGGTCCATCAGCGGCCCACCCGAATACCCGGTCCATCAGCGCACGGAAGCCCTGATCGCAAAGATGCAGGTCCGGTGCAACGATGGTCCTCGCCACGTCCTCCATCCACGAGATAGACTTGAACCAGCCCGCCTTTCGGATGCGCGCTGCCTGGCCAAGGATAGCCCTGTGTTCGACCGGCAGGAGGCCGGTGTTCTGGATCTCGTCCCAGATCTGCTGGAAGGTGAGCGTGTTGTTCGAGACGGTGCGCAGGTGTTCGACGATCAGGTCGCCATGCAATTCGTTGGCGTAGCTGATCAGCCTCTGGCAGGCAGCCGGCGTGAGACTGCCGAACAGCTCGTCCTCCAGCGCCCGGCCCGCGCGGTAGGCGACGACGGTGCCACCGTTCTCGACAAAAGCCTGCTCGACCGCAGGTGTGGGCTTCTTGTCGTCGTCGCGCAGCACCATCACCCGGTAGCCCAGAGACTGGAACGCGGAGGCCCGGGCATACGGTCGATCCGGCTCCCCGCCACCGCAGTCGACGAGGGCCACACCCAATGCAGCCAGTGACGCATTCCCCTGGTCAAGCCTGTATAAGTCCAGCCCGCGCAGCAGGCCTATCTCGCTGGCTCCCTCGCACACGACCACGGAGCCAGCCAGGAAGGCCTCGGGATAGAGGCGGATCGTGCTCTGGATGTCATTGTCGGCGCCGACCAGGCGAGCCTCGTGGCCGAAGGGGCCGCGGCGCAGCACGAAGAGCTGGCCGCCCGACAGTTCTCTCAGTGCCACGGGTGAGTGGGTGGTGAGAAAAACCTGCAGCGGAGCAGCAGCCTCCTTAGCACCGAGGGAGCCCAGGAACCGCGCGATGCGGTGCGGCTCTAGCCCGTACTCCAGTTCATCCGCGAGCACGATCGTCGCCTGACCGGCCGCCTTGCGCTGCAGGCCAGCGACAAGCAGACGCGTGGACCCGACGCCTAGGCTGCGAAGCGGGATGCCGCTCTCGTTATGCAGGGAGATGGTGCCACCACCGAACGACACCGAATGCGAATCTAGCAGCGCCTTGGCCTTGGCACCGATGTGGACGCCCAGCTCCTGAGCGGTAGTGGTGACGATCCCCAGCGCTTCTCCCAACTGTTGTTCGGCCTGGTCTCCGAAGGCACTCCGCGCATCTCTTGCGGCCTTGACAAGGGCGGCCGAAGCGTCGGCTCGCTCTTCCGAGATGCGGTTCAGTACCGAGCCGCGCTGCCATCCCAGGTTGAAGTCCGCCAGCGCGCCGATGCGAGTGGGCGCCAGGGCGACGCGATCCTTCCATGCGAGCGTCTTGACGATGCCTTGCTGTGCGGCGCGGTCGGAGACAAGGGTCCACGAAGGCTCCAGGTCACTAGCGACCGTCAGGTTCAGGCAGAGCACAACCTCCACGCCGGCAGAGGGCTCGTCTTCGACGACGCCAGTGTTGGCGTGGTATCCGCGCAGGAATACACCAAAGCCCTCCAGCGTCCTCATGCTGTCATCGAGGTCGCCGAGCGTCAGCGTGATGCTGATTGGGGTTGTGATGTCCAGGCCGAAGAAGTCCGCATCCGAGAACTGGACATTGCGTCTGGCCCCCAGGCATAAGTCGATCGCGTCCAGCACCGTGGACTTGCCGCTGTCGCCCGGGCCGATCAGGCAGTTGATGCCAGGCGTCGGGCACCAAGTCAGCAGTTGGATGCCGCGGAAGTTGGAGATCTCGATTTTTCTGATTCGTGCCATGCCTATCCCCACGCATTGAAGCCGATGCCACTGCAATCGCAGCACCTCACTATCCGCTCGGGCCGCCTGCCGCAGTCCAACATCAAGCGACGCTACCTCCTAACTTATGCCTTCGCAGCCTCTACCAGCACGTCCTCCACCGAACGCGCCACGACGTACTTCGCCGGATTCTCACCAACCGCCAGCGCCTCAAAATGCGCCTCGCCGCAGGCGATTTTTGCGCGCTCCTTGTTGCGCAGGTCGTCAGTGAACAGGCTGCCTTTGGTCTCCACCACGAAGTACAGTCGCTGCGCTCCACCTTCCTCCACCAGCACGGCCCAGTCCGGGTTGTAGGTTCCCAGCGGCGTGGGCACCTTGAACCAGCCTGGCAGCTTGGCGTAGAGCTTGATGGCGTCGTTCTTTTCCAGCGCGTCGGCGAAGTCGCGCTCGGTGGTGGAGTCGTAGACCACGTGCTCGTAGATGGACTTGCCCGTGTCCATCAGCATGTTCTTCAGGTAGCCGGTCAGCTCTTCCCGCTCGAACAGTTCCTGTGCATAGACGTGCTGATCGCCAAGCTTCTGGTACTTGATGCCGTCGACCAATGCCAGGCGCTTGCAGCGGTTGATGGTCTCGGCGGTCAGCTCGATGAACTGCTGCGGGTTGCGCTTGAAGTCGTCCAGCCGCCCGCAGCCGCTCAGGATGGTGACGATGCTCCGGCGGGTGAGCTGGGTGCGATCTTGGAGGTCGGTGAGCAGGTCCGGCAGTTCGATGTCCGTCTCATCCAGGACGACGGTTGCCGCGCCCGCTTTCTCCGTCGCCTCCACTCCGGCCTTGCCGATGGCGATGTCGGCCTTGCGCCATTGCAGGCGGGCCTTGGGGATGGCCGGGGCTTGGCGGAGCGAATCAATGCAGTTCTGGATCAGTTTCTCATTGTCGAACTGCACCCGGTAGGTCGTCTTGTGCTTGATGCGATCCCAAAGCTCCTTGAACTCCGGGCTGAGATAGACGCCCTTGCGCACGGCAACCTGCTTGCGCTCGTCGGCGTTCTTGATCTCCAGGCGGCCCGACACCTTGCGCAGTACCTCGGCGATCTGACTACGCTGCGCGTCGAACTCCGTAGGCAGCGCCAGCGTTCCATCCTTCAGCGCCGTCTTCAGCGAGTCCTGCACCTTGCCCTTGGCGTCGATGTGTCCCGCAGCCTTCAAGTGCTCCCATAGCACCTTCGACTGTTCGACACCCAGGGGCACGGTCTGGCCATCGGCCGCCGTCACGGCGATAGCAGCGAACTGGTGTTGCTCGACGATGCCAAACCGGATGCCGGTATCAGCCTCGATCTCCTTCTGCAGGTTCTCGGCGAATTGCTCGTAGCTCTCGGTGGCGATCACGGTCAGGGTGTTGACCTCGAAGCCGCGCACGCGCTCCCCGTCCTGGTTGACCGCGAGGCGCAGCCCCCGGCCGATGGTCTGCCGGCGTTCGCGCTCGGTCTGAATGTCGCGCAGCGTACAGATCTGGAAGACATTGGGGTTGTCCCAGCCCTCCTTGAGCGCCGAGTGGGAGAAGATGAATTTCAGCGGCGTATCGAAGGACAGCAGCTTCTCTTTCTCCTTCATGATCAGGTTGTAGGCACGCTCGGCGTTCTCGCGGTTGCTCGCGTTGTTTTCGCTGGTGTCGGTCCAGCCGCCCTTCTTGTCGATCGAGAAGTAGCCGTTGTGGACTACATCGGCAGCAGAGGTCAAATCAATCTCTTCGAACAGGCTCTGGTAGGCCGGAAGCTTGGCTGCACGGCGATACTCTTCCTCGAAGATGCGCGCGTAGGGCCCTTTGATCGGGTTGCCGTCCGCGTCATAGGAGCGGTACTTAGCCACCTCGTCGATGAAGAACAGCGACAGCACCTTGATCCCGAGCGGGCGCAGCCGTTTCTCCTTGTCGAGGTGCTCCTTGATGGTGCGGCGGATCATCTCGCGCTGCACGGCCAGGGCATCGACATCACCATGCGCTTGCCCCACCCTGAGAAAGGTTTCGCCGCCGGGGTAGCGCAACTCCAGAAACGCTTCGTCCTTGGCAGTACTGATCTCACCGACGCGAAAATCGGCGTAGATGGCGCGCTTGGCGGCCTGTTCCAAGTCATCGCCATCGGAAACGGTGACTTCTTGCCGTTTCACGCCACTGGCGGTTGCCACGTCGAGCTCCACGCGGGCGGAGATCGTCCCGCGGCGGTTGGCAACCGACACCAGCCGAACGAACGGTTTGTTGTGGGCGTTCTCAACGGTGGCCGATGCCACTTCGATCTGCTTGACCAGCCTGCGCTCATAGGCATCCACGGCATCGAGCCGGAACACCATGTGATGCTTGTCCACGTGGGTCGCGGAATAGCGCAGGGTGCACAGCGGATTCATTGCATCTAGTGCGGTCTTGCCAGCCCCGGTCAGACCGCCGTCCACGCTCTGCGGCTCGTCGACGATCACGACGGGCCGCGTCGCCTTGATCAGATCGATGGGCTTCTCGCCGCCGGTCTTTTCGCTGTCCTTGTAGAGGTTGTTGACGTCCTTCTTGTTGATGGCGCCCACCGTGACCACCATGATCTGGATGTTTGAGCTGGTGGCGAAGTTGCGCACCTGGCCGAGCTTGCTGGAGTCGTAGAGGAAGTAGTCGAAGGGCACGCCGGCATAGAGCCCCTTGAAGTGCTCCTCGGTGATCTGCAGGGTCTTGTAGACGCCCTCCTTGATCGCCACCGACGGCACCACGATGACGAACTTGGTGAATCCGTAGCGCTTGTTCAGCTCGAAGATGCTGCGCAGGTAAACGTAGGTCTTGCCGGTGCCGGTTTCCATTTCGACGGTGAAATCGCCCGAGACCAACGCGCCGGAAGGCGGCAATCCCCCACGCAACTGGATGTCGGCCAAGTTCTGGTGCAGCTCGTCGTCCAGCAATGTGAGGCGGTTGCCGACGCCCAGGTCCGATTCAGCCACGCCGAGCGTCATTTGCTGCGGCCCTGTGCCGGTGGCTGAATCGTCCGCAACGGGTGCCTTCATGGTCACCGTGAACTCGGTACGGCACACCTCCTGGCCGCGGAACAGATCGCAGACCGCCTCGATGGCCTGCAACTGGTAGTCGAGGTTGGGCTCGAAATGCAGTTTCATCGCCACGCCCTCACAGACTGCGCACGTTCTGGATGCCGTGCTGCTCCAGAATGGCGGCCAAGTTGGTCTTGGCCACGTCGTCGGCGAAGGCGCTGTCGCGGAACACGCAGGTGGTGTCGCCCGCCGGCTGAAGTTCCTCGTGCCAGGCGACGATGCCTTGCGCCAGCGGCTCCACATCGTCGCGGGTGATGTGCTCGGCGAGGCAGGCCATCAGCACGCCGCCGCCCACCGAATGCACGTCCTTGCCATGGATCGAGCGCTTCTCAATTGGTACGCACAAGTCCAGTCCCAGCTTGAGCAGCAGCTCGTAGAGAATGTCCGATTCGGTGCGGCCATCGACCAGATGATCCCGGTGGGCGAACAGTGTCTGCTCCAGATCGGCCGGGTTAGGGTTCCAAGCGCGGATGTTGGAGGTGTCGAGTTTGAAGACGCGGAAGCCCACATCGCCAGTGAAGAGCGGGTCGGCCTCGCGATGGCGCTTACCGGCGCTACGGATACGGGCGCGGGTGACGTCAGCGATGGTCTTCCAGCCCGACGCCGCGGCACCGTCCAGAGGCTCGGGCAACTGCACCAGGATGCAGCGGCGCTTTCCGCCGTCCTCGGCATTTTGGGCAAACACCGCGTCCATGGTCGTCCCCGTGCCGGCGAAGAAATCCACCACCAAATCCGCGGAATCCGGTGCGGTAGCCAGTTGAAGAATGCGGCGCATCAGGCGCGTGGGCTTGGGCGTGTCGAAGACCACGTCGGAGTTGGGGAAGGTCACGGCCGCGAGGAGTTCTTTCTTTGCTTCCTGTGTGTGCCCGACTTCGTCATAGGTCCAGAGAGTTTGAGGGACACGGCCAGATTTCACTTCACTCAAGAAGCGCTTAAGGCGAGGCATGTTGTTGCCATCTGCCCCCCACCAGATGCGTTTGTCCGCGTCCAGTTCATCAAATTTGGCCTTGGAGACACGCCAGTAGGTTCCCGGTGGAGGGCCGTCGATTACCCGACCAGATGGGCAGGTAACGGCGTAAGTTCCTTCACCGTAAAAATTGCGAGCAGATAGATCTCCCGACGTCCAAGGGCCGCGTGCGTCGTCATCAGGATTTGCGTATCGCGCTTCCATTTCTTCGGTACGCGGCAACAGGCGCGGCGTCCAGACCTCCGCGTTCTTCGCATACACCACGATGTAGTCGTGGTCTTCGGAGAAATGCCGTGCGGAGTTTTTTGGCGAAAACACTTTCTGCCAGATCACCGCCGCGACGAAGTTCTCTTCACCGAACACCTCGTTCATTACCGCCCGCAGGTTGTGAATCTCGTGGTCGGCGATGCTGACGAAGATCACACCCTCGTTGCGCAACAGGCTGTGCGCCAGCTTCAGGCGCGGATAGATCATGTTCAGCCAGTCGGTATGAAACCGCCCGCTGGCCTCGGTATTGCTGCTGATCTTCTGCCCGCCTTCGACCTGCCCAGTCAGCTCTAGATAATTTTTGATGTTGTCCTGGAAGTTATCCGGGTACACGAAATCCTTACCGGTGTTGTACGGCGGGTCGATGTAGATCAGCTTGACCTTGCCGGCATAGCTCTTCTGCAGGAGTTTGAGCACTTCGAGGTTGTCGCCCTCGATCATCAGGTTCTGCGTGCTGTCCCAGTCGACACTCTCCTCGGGGCAGGGGCGCAGGGTGCCGGTCGAGGGGGTGAGCGCCAGTTGCCGCGCGCGCCGCTTGCCATGCCAGTTCAGGCCGTATTTCTCGTCAGCGTCGGTAACGGTGGCATCGCCGACCAGCGCCTTGAGCACGTCCACGTTCACCGCCGTGCCATTCTGCCCCTCGGTGATGAGTTCCGGGAACAGCGCCTTGAGTTGCTCGATGTTGCTGGCCACAAGGTCTGCGGACTGGGCCTCCGGGCTGGTCGCATCGATTTTCTGCATCTTTTTCTCCGCCATTCTTTCAATCTTCATAGCTGTTCGCGTGCTGCGGCCAATTCGACCAGCACGCGCTTGAGCGCGAGGTTGAGCTCAACCTGTCGCGCCAGTTGTTTTTCTTTGCCCGCCTGCGTGCGCAAGTGGGCCGCCTCGGACTCCAGCCGTGCGCATTCCTGCAGGGCAAGGCGGCGAGCTGCAGCCTGCTCCGGGCTGTCGGCCGCCTTGAACATCCCGGTCAACTTCGCCGCCAACAGCGCCTGCGCGCTGTCCATCCACCCCTGATACAAGGCGAAAAGCGAGGACCGAGGCTGGCGAGTCAAAGCGATGGCCTGAACGAATGCGGTCAGCGCATCGAGAGACGGCGCGTCCTCGGGCAACGACATGGACACCATGCCGCCGTCCAGCACCACTTTGCTCGCTTCGTTCTGTGCCCAGCGCTTATGTGCGAATGAGAGCGTCATGCTCTGCCCGGAGTACAGCAGCAACAGGACCGGATAGGGGACCGCGCGGTGCACCAGCTCGGCGAGGCGGGCAGCGTTCGCTGGCTTGGCTTTGTCTTGCCCGGGCTGGCTGCGCAGCGTCACGGCAAGCACCGCGATCTCCAGGTACACGCGCTGGTCGTCGCGATAGTCGGGCACGCCGATGGTGTTCGGCTTGAGTGCCGCGACCCACTGTATCTCCTCGACGGTATCGGCGATCAGTCGTTTGTCGGCGGCCGTGGGGGCTCCGTTCTCCAGCAGCAGCTTCTTCGGCACGCGCTGATCGACTCGGCAGCCGTCGGGCAGACCGAGCGAGGCGATGAATCCTGGTACGTCCAGCAGCATGGTTCGCGTCACACCCTCGCACGAGCACGCGCCTGGACGCGGGCTTCAAGCACGGCGCGTACCTCGGCGTAGAGGTGGGCATTCGCCTGCTCGCGGTCGGCGAGCACCGCAGCAAGCGCATAGGGCTCTTCGCCATCGCGGCCGTTCGACCATGGGCTGTCCTGGCGAGTCACCACCACGAAGATCTTGTTGTCGTTCGCAAGCGCCTGTTTGAAGCTCCAGCGAGAAACCTGCAACGTGCCGTTCTTGCGTGCGTCGTTGGACAGCCAGCGACCGTTGCTGCGCTCTCCCATGCCTTGCTCACGGTTCCGACGGAAAGCCTGAGTGACCTCGTCCAGGCCACTCGCTGTTACCACGGAGAACCACAGCTTGCTCATGCGGTAGTCCAGCCGCGTGGTACGGACGGCTGGACTGTGCGCCAGGGCAACCGTTATCTCCCGCGTACGGCGACCGCCCGCCCAGAAGCTGTCAGGTAGCGGCAGCTCGAAAAAATGATGCTGGTCGTTGCCGATGCGCTCTTCGGTCAGCAAGGTGACGGTGTGGTCCAGCGAACGAAAGAGGGCAGCATCCTCGACACACCCATAGCCGATCAGACGCAGCAGCTTGTCGCGCCCTTCACCGTTGCCGTCGGGGTTGAGCAAGGTCTCGCAGGCTTGTGGCCAGCTGGCATGCGCGCCGATCAACGCACGCAACAGGTTCGGGGTGGCATTCGGCAGTTCGGCCAGGATCCTAGCCGCCTTATGCGCGACGACTGGGGCAGCATAGCTCGTCCCAATGTCCTCGCTGAACCCTGATCCGCCGGCAAAGCCGCCGTTGAGCGAGACCACGCCCAACCCTGCATGCCGCGGACGTGCAACCGCCCGCATCAGCGCGACATTGCCGGCATGCTCGACGACATCGGGTTTGATCGCGCCATTGATCGATAAGCCGCATCGCGTGAGCGGAAACGGCTGGTCAGTTCGCGCCAATGGTTGATCCTCAAGGGCGTTCGGATGCCGCTGCGCGTCCCTCGTCGCTTCGTTCTGCGCAATACCGCCTACCGTGAGCGCGTTCAGGGCAGTGGCCGGATCAAGCAAGCGCGCGGAGTCGGCAAGCAGATAGTCGGGATAGCGTTCTCGCGCGTCGTCTGGCAGCTCGGAAAGGTGCAGGTTGCCGGTGGGCACCACGAACAGGACACCAAGCTCTCGCGTCAGGCGATCCAGGGTGTAGGCCAGGCCGCGAACGTGGCGCCCGTCATAGACCTTGTTGAGATCGCCATAGCTCAGATTGAAGACACGACACCCGTACTGGCCGTGCAACTCGCGCACAGCCTCCTCCACCGCCTTCTCGACGAACTCGGTCTGGTCGTTGCCGTCGTCATTGAAGACCTTCCCGGAGAAGAGCCGGAGCTGCGGGACGAAGCGCCCGTCGCGGATCGCAGCCCCCACGTCCCCATACAGCGCCAAGCCGGCGACAAAAGTTCCGTGCCAGGGCTCATCGTCATGCGGGGTCCGATGGGGAGAAAGGTAGCCTTGTGCATCGCCCACTGCCGGCCCCAGCAAGGGGTGCCCAGGCGTCAGTCCCGAATCGAGTACCGCGACGGACGGAGCGCCGCCATCTGGAGGCAAGACAGCGGGAAACTGGTTGACGTCAGTGAGCAGCAACTGGACGGCAATGCCGAGTCGCGGAGGAAGGTCGACCGTGCGCACGTCGCGATGCCGCAGGACCCGATCCGCTTGCTCTCGCGTACAGCGCATCCGCACCATCAGGAGGGAAGGCTGCGTGAGGCTATCCAGCCGCTCTATGCCGTATTCCTGCAGCCAGCGGGAAAACGCCTCCATAAGCGCCTGGCGTCGATCCTGCCGCTCCTGGGGCCATAGTTCGACGTCGAGCGTGAAGGGCTCCTCGACGGGAAACCCCTGCTCGCGCAGCGCTGCGCCGGTACGATCCTGGGGTGTCCAGTGGTCGAAGTCCTCGATGACGAACAGAAGCTCCTTGCGCGTCACGATGCCGTCGCGGGCGAGCGTGCTAAGACGACTCTCGAACTCGGCGAGACCTTCTTCTGTGGCGAAGGCCAGCACGATCGACTCGTCTTCCTGGCTGACGATCTCAACACCGGGAATAGCGTCGAATGCAGGAACGCTCTTGTCGCCAGCACGCAGTTGAATCTTGAGGAGCTTTCTGTCGTCGAATCCTCCCAGATCTTCTGCGGCGATCCGCTCCCGCGCCACGACGAGCTTCTGCGCCAACATCGCGCCATGCGCTCGGGGGTCGGCCGGCGGCCGAACACCGGGATGTCGTCTTGGATGCCGTTCAGTCGACGGCGCCTCTCGCTGCAGGCGCAGGTGCTCGTAAGCCACAGTCTCTTCCCCCCCCAACTCAGCCCTTATGGCGGTATTCGCGAGCCAGCGCGGTATCGATGTGGGCCTTCTCGAGGAACTCCCGTCCGGACAGGATCATTTCCTTCACCGCCCGGCGCAGTACGCGCTCGATATCGGCATGGGACATTCCTTTGAACTGCGAGGCAACCTGGCCGTCGTCCGCCTCGAAATTTCGTCGAATGCCGGACAGCTTCAATGACAGCAGGCGTTTGATCTGCTCCAGACTGGGCAGCTCGAAACGCAAGATCTCGTCGAAACGCCGCCACACCGCCTTGTCCAGCAGGGACTCGTAGTTGGTCGTGGCGATGAGGATGCTCTCCCCACGGTAGCCGTCCATCATCTGCAGGACTGCGTTCACGGAGCGCTTCAGCTCGCCGTGATCGGCGCTGTCGCCACGATCCTTGGTCAGCGCATCGAATTCGTCGAAGAGCGCCACTACCGGCTGACTCGCCACGTAGTCGAACACTTTGCGCAGATTGGCCGCCGTCTCACCCAGGAAGGACGAAATAAGCGAATCGAGCCGGACCAGAACCAGTGGCATCGACAAGCTGTGCGCGATGACCTCCGCAGCCAGCGTCTTGCCGCAACCCGGCGGCCCACAAAACAAGAGCTTCTGCGCGGGATGCATCCCAAAGGATCGCAACACATCGGCACGGTTGTGCTCCATCAGGATCTCATCCAGCGCCGACTTCGTGGCGTCAGAGAGGATGATGTCCTTTTCCTCTCGAACCACGGCACGCTCTTCGAGCAGCGCCAGACCATTGTCCTTGTTCGTGGGCAGATTGGTCACGGCATGCAGCCTGCGGGAGCCAGGACCGGGTTTGGCCTGATCGCCGTATAGCAGGTGCTCGAGATCGTTGGCGAGCAGATGATGGTTCTTCTCGCGCTCTTCCTTGATGACCGCTTCGGAGGCGGAACGGAATCTGGCGAGATCCCCTTGTACGCCGGATTTGATCAGTTGCCTGAGCAATTTTCCGCTAGCCATAAATGTCCCCTAGATTCTTCAACGCATTCTCTCGGTAAGTTTCCTGTTCACTCTTGGGACAGCACTACCATGAATGCCAACACTTCAAAGTCATTGCTTCCGGCGAACTCGCCTTTGATGGCATGCGTGCCGCCCGGCGAAAACAGACTGGCCACTGCGCGTTCCTCGTTCTTGCCAACCACCGACGCTACGCCTGCTGCGAGCAGCTTTTGTGCATGGCGCATGTCTTCGCCGTGCTTGGTGGCCTTGTCGAAGCGAACGCAGGCGCCAGCGTCGGGCAGGTCGCGACCCAGCGCCAGGCGCTTGAGCCGGTCGAGAATGCGTTTGGCCTGGGTGTAGGGCAGCAATACGGCGCCGTCGTCGCCGACGTGGACGAGGTAATGGGGTGCCAAGGGGTAGTCCGATTCCTTGGCTTTGTGTGCCGCCGGGCCCTCGGCGCGCAGGCAAAAGATCACACCAGGCGGAATGTCGGCGTCGATACTGGTGGTGACCGCGTAGGCCCCCAATGGCTGATTATCCAGCTTGCCGGGATGCGCCTTGAGGTGCTGGGCCAGATCGATGCGGAAGTCGGTGAGCGTCAGGTCGGTAATTGATACGCCGGTGGACAGGTCTTCCAGATCGATTACCGTGTCCTGCAACTTGAGCAGCTGCTTGCGCCGGTACTCCAGGTCGTTCATCGGGTTGCCGGACTGCTGCTCGATGAGGTTTTCCTCACCGGTGGCGGAGACGTCGAGCAGCACCATGCGGCCGCTGACACGCTGTTCCAGATTGATGTATTCCTCCAGCTCCATGTTGGGCCAGAAGTTGACCAGCTGGATGCGTTCGTTGGGCGAGCCGATGCGGTCGATCCGGCCGAAGCGCTGGATGATGCGCACCGGGTTCCAGTGGATGTCGTAGTTGATCAGCCAGTCGCAGTCCTGCAGGTTCTGGCCTTCGGAAATGCAGTCGGTGGCGAAGAGCAGGTCCAGCTCGCCCTCGTCGGCCAAATCCGCTGGCCGCTCCTTGGAGCGCGGCGAGAACGCCGTAAGGATGGACGCCAGGTCCTTGCGCAGACGTGGCAGTGTGCTTTGATTTCGGCCCGCACCGGTAACGAGCGCCGACTCGATGCCGAGCGTGGCCTTCGCCCACGGCGCCAGTTGCGCGTAGAGGTATTCGGCGGTGTCCGCGAAGGCTGTGAAGACGATGAACTTGCGGTTGCCGGCATTGATCGGGTTGCGGCATTTGTCCTCGATCATGTTGCGCAAGGCGGCCAGCTTGGCGTCCCGAGCAGCATCGACCTGCTTGGCTGCGGCCAGCAGGGTGGCCAGACGGTTACGGTCTTCGATCAGGTCTTGTTTCCAACGGATGAGGTCGACGTCGCTGAGCAGTACCTTGACCTTGCGCCCGACCAGCAAGGTCTCGAAGGCGGGGTCATCGATGTCGACGTCGGCGATGTCGATTTCCTCGATGTCGGAAGCAGAAGCCTCAATGCGTGCGAGCGTGGTCTCCACGTCGCGAAGCTGGCGCTCGACGGTCAGGGTGAACGAGGACACTGCGCTTTCCATGCGCTTGAGCACGTTGACTCGCAGCAGGTGGATCAGGCTCTCTTCGCGGTCCACCTGGCGGAAGAAGCTTTCGCCCCCGCGGATCTGAGTGCTGTACTTTGCGTCGTAGGCGGCTTGTTTGTGGGGCAGGACGTAGCGCAATGGGGCATAGCTGGCCAGATTGAGCCGCCGAATTTCTAGGTTGATGTCCCGGATGCTGCGGAACTCGCCGGCACGGTCCACATCGGCCTTGATGTTGATCGGTGGCAGACGATCCGGGAAGCGGCCTGTCTCGCTGGTGCCGTAGTACTTCTCGATGTGCTTGCGCGAGCGAGCGATGGTGAGGTGATCCAGTAGGGTGAAGTAGTCGAAGCCCAGCATCTCGACCAGCCTCGCGGGTGTCTTCTCGGACTCGTCGAGGTTCAACCAGCGGTTGAACTGGGTCTGCGCCTTGCGGGTGGTCGCCTCGATACTGGCGATGCCGTGTTCCAGTAAGGCGTTGTCGTCGCCCTCCGTGACGAAGGCGATCTGGTTGCGCAGGTCGGCGAGGCGGTTATTGACGGGCGTGGCCGACAGCATTAGGACGCGCGTCTTGACACCTTCCTTGATGATCCGTCGCATCAGACGGTCATAGCGGGACTCCTTGCCCTTGTGCGTGGCCTTATTGCGGAAGTTGTGGGACTCATCGATCACCACCAGGTCGTAGTTGCCCCAGTTCACGTGCGACAGATCGATGTCGCCAGACGTGCCGCCGTCGCGCGAGAGATCGGTGTGGTTCAGGACGTCGTAGTTGAAGCGGTCGGCCGCCAGGACGTTGCGCTTGTCGTTGGCCTTGTAGAGCGTCCAGTTATCACGCAAGCGCTTGGGTGCCAGTACCAGCACGCGATCGTTGCGCAGCTCGTGGTACTTGATGATCGCCAGGGCCTCGAAGGTTTTGCCGAGGCCCACGCTGTCGGCGATGATGCAGCCGCCGAAGCGGTTGAGCTTGTCGATGGCACCGACCACACCATCACGCTGGAATTTGAAGAGCTTCTTCCACACCACCGTATTGCGGATACCCGTGGCGGACTTGACGATGCGCTCCTCGTCCATTTCATCACCGCTGTCGCGAAACAGATGATGCAAAATGAGTGCGTACAAGGAGAAGGGGTCGCGGTGCTCGCCAATCGTGCGCAGTGCTTCGAGCAGAGCTTCGCGCCCGCTACTGGCGTCCGTGGATTGAGTTCGCAGAGCGGACCATTGATGATCGAACCACTTGGCGAGCTGCGCAGCTTCGTCGGCCGACTCGGAAGCCTGGATCAAGCTCAAAGGGTTTCCCGGAGTCACGCCGAGTCCATCGGTGCTGAAGGCAAAGGAACCGAGGACCGCCTGCTCCGGCAGCCCATGACCATTCCGTATGACTGCTGCCCCTTGCGGCACCGGGCCCGCAGCTCGCCGCAAGTCGACCTTGTCGCCGATCCATTTCGCACACTGGTTGGCCAGCCACCGGACCTGTAGGCGGTTGCGTGCGGCACGATCGCCTTCGACACCTAAGAACCCCAACTCAGCGTCGCCGGAAGGCAGAACGAGCTGGACGCGTTCCAGCGCCGTGAGCGCATCTCGCAGCTCTGCAAACGCGAAGAGGGAGAACGACGGGGTCACGCAGCCGAGCTGGTTGCCTTGCTTTAGGTGGGGGCGCATCAGGTCGATCACGCGGTCTACGCCCGTGTTGTGGATCAGTTTCATGACCGGCGCCCCCCTTTCAACAGATCATCCCCGCCTTCTTGCTGATCGCCCGACGACTGCTGCCGGATCCAGCCGTCGATGTCTGCACGGGAGAAGCGCCATATCCCGCCCACCTTAAAGGCCGGAATCTTCTTGGCTGCTGCCAAGCGATAGACCGTGCGCTTGCCCACCTTGAGATAGGCAGCCACTTCATCGAGGGTCAATATCTGTCCGGGCTCGTCTTTCATTGCTTCCCCACCCGGTGAGGGTGGCACAGGCGGCAGTGGAAATCCTGGCAAGTGTAGAGCAATCCGGTGCATTTCTGAACAGCTAAATGCGCAGTTTGCCGGCGCGAGGTCATCCAGTTCGAGGGGATAGCCCCACCACGGGGGCGAGCGCCACGTCGCGTCAAGCCGCAACCGCGGTGACGACCTCGGCCAGCGGAGAGAAGTAGGCGCACCGCGCCAGCAGGGTTTCCACATAAGTGGCCGGCCCGTCTTGCTCTAGCAGCCAGGTCTTGAACTACCGGCCTTTGTCCGGAAACGACGCTACGCCAACCATCGAGGCAAATCCGGTGCTCCGCCCGTTCCGATTCTTTGCGGCACAACCCGGCCCCACGCCGCAGCATCCCGCCATCCAGACGACTGCGAAACGGCGTGATGACACCCCTTGGCACCCCGACGACTCCCTGCCGCCGTGTGCCGGCCCTGGCCTTGGCGCTGACCATCGCGCTGGCCGGCGCATCGCCCGCATCGGCCGCCGACGGCCTAGCCTCGGAGCGTGAGCAACTCGCCGCGCTCACCCGCCAGCTCGATCTGATCGACCGCCTCGCCGAGCACGCCGCCCATACCGCTCCGCAGGAGCACACCCGCTACCACTTCGACCATGCCCGCCTGCGCAAGGACCTCCAGCGCGTCCGGGCGGGCATTCAGGACTACCTGACGCCGCCGCGCGCCCAGCCGCGCGACCCGGTCGAGCTGTCCGGTGACTATCGCCAGTCCAGCCCGCCCTCCGACCAGGAGGCACCCCAATGAACGCCGCCCAGGCCAGCGCCTTCCAGGCCAATGGCGGCTTCGCCCCCGCCGCTGTGGCCACGGTGGTGCTCGGCCTGGTGTTCGCCGTCCTGCTCCTGTGGGGCGTGTGGGCCATGCGTACCGCGTACACCGGGTGGGCCGAGCAGCGCCTGTCCCAGCGCCAGTTCCTGGGTGTCGTCGTGCGCTTCGTTTCGATGTACCTGGTGCTGACCTATTTCCTCCTGTCCTGACCACCACGAAAGGCCCTGCCGCCATGAAGACCCATCCGATTCCCCATCGCGTTGCCACCACCATCCTCGCGCCATTGATGCTGATGGGCCTGCCGTTGGCGGCCCGGGCGCAGGGCCTGCCGACCATCGAGGACCCCTCGCGCGGGCAGGGCAGCGGCATCATGCAGACGCTGCAGAACTACGGCTACGACATCGTGCTGCTGATCGCGCTCCTCGTGGTCGCCTCGATGTTCGTCGGTGTGTGCTACCACGCCTATACGCGCTACTCGGAAATCCATACCGGTCGCGCCACCTGGGGCCAGTTCGGTCTCACCGTGGCCGTGGGCGCGATCCTGCTGGTGGTCGGCATCTGGCTGCTGACCAAGGCCACCGGCGTGCTCTGAGCGGCGATGGCTGCCTTGAACGATATCGCGCGTGACGGGCTGGTCACCTTCCTACCGCACAGGCTGAACCGCCAGCCCGTGGTGGTGAGGGGGCTGACCGCCGACGAACTCTGGATCTGCGCCGGCCTGTCCGCGGTGGCGGGGTTCGTCGCCGGCGTGCCGCTGGCCTGGGCCACGCACAGCGTCGCCATGGTGCCGACCCTGGTCGTGGCCGGCGTGGCGGCTGGCGTGTTCGGTGGTGGCGGCTTCCTGCGCCGGCAGAAGCGCGGCCGCCCGGACACCTGGCTGTACCGGCAACTGCAGTGGCGCCTGGCGCTGCGCCATCCGCTGGCAGCGTCCTGGCTCGGTGGGCACCTTATCATCACGTGTTCGGGGTACTGGACCACCCGGCGCTCACGCGGAGCAGCCGCCTCATGAGCCGTTTCAGGAATGAAGTCCATCACCTGCAGGCCCATGTGCGCACGCTGCGCCTCGGCGCCGGTGCGTTGTTCGTGGTGGCGCTGCTGCTCGGTTTCGGCTGGTGGAGTGCGCCGAGGCAACTGACGATCCACGTGCCCCCCGATCTGCGCTCGGGCAGCACCCGCGCCTGGTGGGATGTGCCGCCCGAGAATGTCTATGCGTTCGCCTTCTACGTCTGGCAGCAGGTACAACGTTGGCCGACGGATGGTGAACAGGATTACCCGCGCAACCTCCACGCGCTGTCGGCCTATTTCACACCGGCCTGCCAGGCCTTCCTGCGCCAGGACTACGAGCACCGGCGCAGCAGTGGCGAACTGCGCCAGCGGGTGCGTGGCATCTACGAGATTCCGGGGCGCGGCTTTGGCGACAACCCCACGATGCGGGTAAAGACGGTTTCCAGCCGCGACTGGATCGTCACGCTCGATGTCAGCGCGGACGAGTACTACGGCGCCGAGCAGGTCAAGCGGGCCCTGGTGCGCTATCCGCTGAAAGTGGTGCGGCTGGACGTCGATCCCCAGCACAACCCCTTCGGCCTTGCGCTGGACTGCTATGACGGCGCGCCGCAGCGCATCGAGGCACCGTCGCCGGCAGTGCCTCCGTCCGGCACGCCCGGCGGCGGCCTTTCGCAGGGAGGCAACCCATGAAACACCACGTCTTCACCATCGTGGCGAGCCTGGCCCTCGGCTTCGGCCTGGTGCCGGACAGCCATGCCATCGAGATCCTGCGCTGGCAGCGGCTGCCGCTGGCCGTCCCGCTGGTCGTCGGGCAGGAGCGCGTGGTCTTCATCGACCGCAACGTGCGCGTCGGCCTGCCCCCGAGCCTGGGCGAGCGGCTGCGCGTGCAGAGCGCGGGCGGCGCCATCTACCTGCGCGCCAGCGAGGCCATCGCGCCGACGCGGCTGCAGCTGCAGGACGTGGAATCCGGCGCCATCGTGCTGGTCGACATCGCAGCCACGGACGCCCGGGAAGGCGAGCCGCCGCTGGAGCCTGTACGCATCGTCCTGCAGGACGCCGCCGAGGATGCCAGCGGTGACACTGCCGCCGGCCCAGCCCAGGCAGCGCAACCCGCCACGCGTCGGCAGACGCCGGTAGCCGTTGTCCTGACGCGCTACGCGGCGCAGAACCTTTACGCACCGCTGCGCACCGTCGAGCCCGTGGCCGGCATCGGGCGCGTGCCGCTGCGGCGCCCGCTCGCGCTGGACACACTGCTGCCAACGCTGCCGCTCAAGGCGCGGGCGCTGGCGGCCTGGCGACTCGAAGACCAGTGGGTCACCGCGGTGCGCCTGACCAACACCTCGCCTCACCGTATCGATCTCGATCCAAGGGTGCTGCAAGGCGACTTCGTGGCCGCGACCTTCCAGCATCCCGACCTTGGGCCGGCGGGCGCTTCGACCGACACCACGGTGGTCTATCTGGTCACGCGCGGCCGTGGCCTGGCCGAGTCCCTGATGCCGGTGCTCAGTCCCATCGATGCCGGCACGAACCTGCCGCCGGCCGCCGCTGCGGGGAGGACGTCCGATGAGGAGTAATCCCCTGTTGAAGTGGCTGCTGATTCCGATGGCATTGTTGCTGGTGTTCGTCGGTGCCAGGTTGTTCTCAGGCAGTGACGCTGCACCTGGCAAGCAGGATGTCTCGGGGCAGCTCACTCCCGAAGAAATGAAGGCGCTCGGCATCGCGGGCGACACCCCGCGCGATACCATCGCCACCCTGGTGGCGCAGGTCAAGCAGCTCCGCACCGAGCTGCAGACCGCGCTGAGCGACAACCGCCAGCACAAGGCGGAGAACGAGCGCCTGCGTACCCGCGAGGGTGCGATCGACCAGCGCATCCAGAACGCCCTCGACAGCGAACGCCGCCGCCTGGAACAGGAGCGAACCCAGGCCGCCAGCGACCGGCAGCAGACGCAAGGGCTGATGCAGGAATTACAGCGCCGCCTGGACGGGCTGTCCGGCAAGGGCGATGCCGCCGACCTGCCGATCGGCCTTGGACTGGACGGGCATGACGGCTTGCCGCTCAAGGATGGCGGCATGCGCTGGATCGAACCGGATGACGCCCGGCCCGATCCCAAGGGCGGTTCGAGCAGCCTGCGCTTGCCCGCCTTTCCCTCCAGCTTCGGCCCGGCCTCGCCGGAGCTTTCGGCCGCGGCGGAGGCCGTCAGCGACAGGACGGCGCAGGCCGTTGGCGGCACCACCCAGGCGGTCTATACGTTGCCCACCAACGCCACGCTGATGGGCTCGGTCGCCATGACCGCGCTGATCGGCCGCATCCCCATCGACGGCACCGTCAACGACCCGTTTCCCTTCAAGGTGCTGATCGGGGCAGACAACCTGGCGGCCAACGGCATCGAGATTCCCGACGTGGCCGGTGCGGTGGTCAGCGGCACGGCCTCGGGCGACTGGGCGCTCTCGTGCGTGCGTGGGCAGGTCCGTTCAATCACCTTCGTGTTCAGCGACGGCACCATCCGCACGGTGCCGGAGGACGACGGCAAGCGCAGTCGAAGCCAGAACAGCACCAGTCTGCTGGATGGCCTGGGCTGGATCAGCGATCCCTACGGCATCCCGTGCGTCTCGGGCGAGCGCCGCAGCAATGCCCAGCAGTACCTGGGATCGCAGGCGTTGATCACCGCGGCCGGCGCAGGCGCCGCCTCGCTCATCAAGTCCGACAACGGCAGCGTGGCCGTGGTCGCCAACAACAACGGTTCGCTGGGCACGGTCGGCATTTCGGGCAACGAGGCCATGGGCCGCATCCTGGCCGGTGGCGTGCGCGACATGGCCGACTGGGTCAACAAGCTCTACGGCCAGGCCTTCGCTGCGGTCTACGTGCAGCCCGGCGCCAGGGTGGCCGTGCACCTGGAGCAGCCGATCGCCATCGACCACGACGCCGAGGGGCGCCGGGTGAATCACCTCATGGGAGAAGCGCATGCGTCGGACCTGGATTGACCGCCCCCTTGTCCTGCTCGCCGCCGCGGTTCTCGCGGGTTGTGCCACCAGCTCGGAAAAGCTGCTGCCCCGGGGCGAGCACACCATGCTGGACATCTGGCAGCACGAGACTGGCGGCTACAGCGGCGGCCAGGCCGGCCGCCTGCTGCTCGACGCACGCCAGGACCTGCGCCGTCCGCTGACCGACGCTGACACCCTCGCGGCGTCCGCCCGGAACGCGGCCTACACCCGCACGGCAGCGAACGAGATCCAGCGACAGTTCCATCGACTGCCGAACCCCGATCTGGTGATGTACGTCTTTCCGCACTTGGCCGGCTCCGACCCGGTACCGGTACCCGGCTACAGCACCGTCTTCCCGCTCCACCAGCGCGTGCAGTACGCGATGCCGGGCGAGCGGCTGGAGGACTATTGATGGGCTGGCGACTGCCGTGGCCGCGTCGTCCGGCCCCCAGGCCAGTCCAGGCCGACATCGAGCCGGACGCCTGGGCACAGCATGTCGCCCGCCTCGCCGCGCACGGCATCGAAGCACCTGGCGCCGCCCTTGGGTCGAATCATCGGCGCCCTGCGGCGCAGGCCGACCACGCGGCGCTCTACGACGTGGCGCCGTCCTTCGCCGACCTGCTGCCCTGGGTCGAGTACCTGCCGGCCACGAATTGCATGCTGCTCGAAGATGGTCAATCGGTGGCGGCGTTCTTCGAGTTGCAGCCGATCGGTACCGAGGGGCGCGAGACCGCCTGGCTGTGGCAGGCCCGCGATGCCCTGGAGAACGCGCTGCAGGACTCCTTCGACGAACTGGACGAGAACCCGTGGGTGGTGCAGCTCTACGCGCAGGACGAAGCCGATTGGGACCACTACCTGCGCACCCTGGGGGCGTACCTGCATCCACGCGCGCAGGGCAGCGCGTTCAGCGAGTTCTACCTGCGCTTCTTCGGTCATCACCTGCGCGCGATCGCCAAGCCGGGCGGCCTGTTCGAGGACACCACGGTCACGCGCCTGCCATGGCGTGGCCAGACCCGGCGCGTGCGCATGGTGGTCTATCGGCGTACCCCGGACGCCGCATCGGCCCGGCGGGGGCAATCACCCGAGCAGGCGCTGGCGACGATCTGCGACCGCCTGGTCGGTGGCCTGGCGAATGCTGGCGTCAAGGCCCGGCGCCTTGGCGCGGCGGACATCCACGACTGGCTGCTGCGCTGGTTCAACCCGAATCCCGGCGCGCTGGGCAGCACGGCCGAAGACCGGGAACGCTTCTACGCGCTCGCCCGCTACCCGGAGGAACAGGAAGAAGGTGAAATCGAGCTGGCCAGCGGCGACTTCGCGCAACGCCTGTTCTTCGGCCAGCCGCGCTCGGATGTCGCGAACGGCCTGTGGTTCTTCGACGGCATGCCGCACCGGGTCATCGTCATGGACCGCCTGCGCTCGCCACCCGCGACCGGACACGTGACCGGCGAGACGCGCAAGGGCGGCGACGCGATGAACGCGCTGTTCGACCAGATGCCCGAGGACACGGTGATGTGCCTGACCCTGGTCGCCACACCGCAGGACGTGCTGGAGGCGCACCTCAACCACCTGGCCCGCAAGGCAGTCGGCGAGACGCTCGCCAGTGAGCAGGCGCGCCAGGACGTGCAGCAGGCCCGCGGCCTCATCGGCAGCGCGCACAAGCTGTATCGGGGCACGCTGGCGTTCTACCTGCGCGGCCGCGACATGGCGCAGCTCGACGCCCGCGGCCTGCAACTGGTCAATGTCATGCTCAATGCGGGCTTGCAACCGGTGCGCGAAGAGGACGAGGTGGCCCCGCTCAACACCTACCTGCGCTGGCTGCCCTGTCTGTTCGATCCGGCGGCGGACAAGCGGCAGTGGTACACGCAACTGATGTTCGCGCAGCACGCGGCCAATCTGGCGCCGGTGTGGGGGCGCAGCCAGGGCACTGGCCATCCGGGCATCACCTTCTTCAACCGGGGCGGCGGGACGATCACCTTCGATCCACTGAACCGGCTTGACCGGCAGATGAACGCCCACCTGTTCCTCTTCGGCCCCACCGGCTCCGGCAAGAGCGCCACGCTGAACAACATCCTCAACCAAGTCACGGCGATCTACCGGCCCAGGCTGTTCATCGTCGAGGCCGGCAACAGCTTCGGCCTGTTCGGTGACTTCGCCGCTCGGCTGGGCCTGAGCGTGCATCGCGTGAAGCTGGCACCCGGCGCGGGCGTGAGCCTGGCGCCATTCGCCGATGCCTGGCGCCTGGTCGATACACCGGGTCAAGTGCAGACGCTGGACGCCGACGCCCTGGACGAGGACGGCGACGCCCATCCGGCCGACGACGGGGATGACCAGCGGGACGTGCTCGGCGAACTCGAAATCACCGCCCGGCTGATGATCACCGGCGGCGAGGACAAGGAGGAAGCGCGCATGACGCGCGCCGACCGCAGCCTGATTCGCCAGTGCATCCTGGACGCCGCTCAGCGCTGCGTGGCACAGGCGCGCACGGTGCTGACCCGCGACGTGCGCGACGCGCTGCGCGAACGCGCCCGCGACGCCAACCTGCCGGATGCCCGGCGCGCGCGGCTGCTGGAGATGGCCGATGCGATGGACATGCTCTGCCAGGGCGCAGACGGCGAGATGTTCGACCGTCCGGGCACGCCCTGGCCCGAGGCGGACATCACCATCGTGGATCTGGCCACCTTCGCGCGCGAGGGCTACAACGCGCAGCTCTCCATCGCCTACATCTCGCTGATCAACACGGTGAACAACATCGCCGAGCGCGACCAGTTCCTGGGTCGGCCGATCATCAACGTCACCGACGAAGGCCACATCATCACCAGGAACCCGCTGCTTGCACCCTACGTGGTCAAGATCACCAAGATGTGGCGCAAGCTCGGTGCGTGGTACTGGCTGGCGACGCAGAACATCGACGACCTGCCCAAGGCCGCCGAGCCCATGCTCAACATGATCGAGTGGTGGATCTGCCTGTCGATGCCGCCCGACGAGGTGGAGAAGATCGCCCGGTTTCGCGAACTGTCGCCCGCGCAGAAGGCGCTGATGCTGTCCGCTCGCAAGGAGGCGGGCAAGTTCAGCGAAGGCGTCATCCTGTCCAAGTCGATGGAAGTGCTGTTCCGCGCCGTGCCGCCCAGCCTCTATCTGGCCCTTGCGCAGACCGAACCGGAAGAGAAGGCCGAACGCTACCAGCTCATGCGCCAGTACGGCATCGGCGAACTGGATGCCGCCTTCAAGGTGGCCGAGAAGATCGACCAGGCGCGTGGCATCGCATCGCCGCCGCTGTTCCTGCCGAAATGACCGGAGCGCGTCATGTCCTCGAAGCGAACCACCTTGCCGAGCCGGGCCCAGGCCATTCGCAAGCGCGCCGGGCGCCTGCCACGGCTGCACTGGATGGTGGCTGGCATCCTGGCTGCGGGCCTGCTGGGATGGCTCCTGTACCGCACGCCCGGTGCGCCGGCACCACGCACGGGGCCTGAGGTCGCGCAGGCGCATCCGGCCGGCCCACCCTGGCGTCACGGGCCAGCGGATGCGCGCTTCACCTTGACGCTGTACGCCGACCTGGAGTGTCCGTTCTGCAAGGCCTACTACCCGACGCTGATGGCCTGGATCGATGCCCATCCCGAGGCCAGCCTGCGATGGCATCACCTGCCGCTGGCGATGCACGATCCCGAGGCGAGTCGGCTGGCCCGCGTGGCCGAGTGCGCAGGCGAAGCGCAAGGCCACGAGGCTTTCTTCGATGCCATCGCATGGCTCTACCAAAACACCCGGGGCGATGGCCAGGGGCTGCCGGCAGACCTGACCTGGCCAGGCATGACCACCGCCATCCAGGCATGCCTGGACAGCGAGCGCCCCGCAGCCATCGTTCGCGCGCAGGCCGACGAGGCCCTGCGCAGCGGCATCACCGCCACGCCCACCGTGCGGCTTGACGACGGCCTGACCGGGAAAACGCTGCTGCTGCACGGCCTGGTCGAGGGCGATGCGCTGCTGTCGGCACTCGATCTGGTCGCGTCGCCGGACAGGCCGGACGCTCGTTCATTGGGGGCCGCCGACGCCGCCGGCACGGCGGTCCATGGCCGCCGTCATGACCTCGCCGAGACCCAGTAGTCGCGGAGCGCGCGCACGCTGTCCGATGGCGAAGGCATGTAGCCGCTCAGGTTGACGAGCCCGACGTTCATGCCGCGTTCGTCGGTGGTGCCCCTGAGCATCAGCCGTTGGAAGCGGCCGGTGTCCAGGCCATATCGATGCGGATCATCGACTTTCAGCGCCAGTAGGTGCAGGTGCGAGTTCCAGATGCGGAACTTCGCATGTTCGATGGCCCGTATCGCCTGCCAGGGAACGAAGACCCGCTGGGGGCCTTCGCGCGTGAGGCCGAGGGCATCGGCCACGAGGTCGGCGGGTGGGTCGAGGCGACGCAACCGCCGCACGAGTGTTCGCACGATCGCACGTGTGAGCGCCACGGCCAGGATGACGCCGCCCAGCGCAAGAGCGAGCACGACAGGGTCCGTCTCGTGGATGTCCTTGACGAGGGGCGGCAGCACGACGACCAGCAGAGGGAACACGATCCCCATCCCCATGACCAGCACTTCCCACCACGCGGCGCGCGCGATGGGAATGCGCAGCGTCGCCGGGAAGCGGGGCAAGGGCATGTGCCTGCCTCGCCAGCGCAGGCGGCGTCCATACTGTCGGACCAGGATCATGAGCCCCATGACGGAGGTGACGAGGAAGACGGCGGCAGCCAGTCTGGCGGGGCCAGGGTCCGCGCGCAGGGACGATAGCAACGCAAGCACCAGCGTCACGCCCGACACCAGGAGCACCGGCTCCACCACGAAGACGTAGATCCTTGTCCACCAAACGCTCCCTGCCTGCTGCTCGCTCATGGCCCTCCGTCCCGATCCCGCTTCGATGCCGCTCCCATCCTGGTCATCCACTCGCTGCGGTCGAAATACACTTCGTTGCGGCGAATCTTGCCCGCATGGTCCAGTTGTACCAGGCATACGCCGACCACGGTCAACACCTCGCCACCGACCGGGATGTCGGCACACCATTTGTTGAGGAAGCCATCCTGCATGGGGATGCCCTCGACCTGCGTCCAGACCCACGCCGGATTGCGCGCCAACAGGCGCTCGAAATAGCCCAGCAAGGCGGGCTTTCCCCGCAGCCCTTGGGGTACGGCAGGGTCGAGATAGAAGGCATCCTCCGAATAGAAGGCAGCCAGCCGCTGGGGATCGTTGCCGGTCCAGGCAGGCAGCCACGCCTGCGCAAAGCGCCGTGCCTGCTCCGCATCGAGGGCGTTCATCATGATGTGCCGGGCCGGTCGGGGACGCGCATCATCGGTGCGCCGCCTTGCGGGTACCGCTATCGATGGCCTTGAGCAGCGCAGCGCCAAGCACCGACTTGAGCACGCCGCCGAGGACGAAGGGGGCCACGCCCACGGCGATGGCTTTCTGAACGCCAACCATCGCGGCCAGCCAGGCGCCGCCGAGCAGCAGGCACAGGGCGTTGCCGATCAGCATCGCCGCGAAGGCCAGCACGACGCGCCCGCCATGCCAGCCGCGTTCGACCAGCCAGCCGGTCAGCGCGCCGGCCACGGGAAAGGCCAGCAGGTAGCCACCCGTCGGTCCCAGGAAGCGCGCCAGGCCTCCCGTGCCACCGGCGAACACCGGCAAGCCGAGCGCGCCCTGGGCCAGCCAGACGAGGATCGTCAGGCCACCCAGGCGCCAGCCATACAGTGCGCCGACCAGCGTGACGGCCAGCGTCTGCATGGTCATTGGTACCGGCACCATGGGCACGCTGACGTGGGACGACGCGGTGAGCACGAGGGTGCCGAACAGCACCGCCAGCACCTTGGTCGCGTTGGACTGTCCGCGCAGCCAGCGGGTTGTGTCGAGGGTCCCGAGGGTTGGGGTCGAGGTTGGGGTCATGGGTTCTCCTTCATGAATGGCGGAACTGGCCGCCGGGCGCATCCTTGCGCGGACACCGGAAACGTCATCGATCCTGCTTGCCCTGCAGGCAGATCAGGGTCTGCTGGCCGAGCGCCACCTGGGCTCGTCCCTGCTCGGTGACGCCGAAGACTTCGAGCTGGCAGATGGTCAGGGTGCGTCCGGAGCGCACCACCGTACCGACCGCTTCGAGGTAGTCGCCCTGCGCGGGGGCCAGCAGGTTGATCTTGAACTCGACGGTCAGCACGGAGCTGTCCGGTGGAAACAGCGTGAAGCCCGCGTAGCCGCCGGCCGAGTCGGCGATGGCGCTGGTGCCGCCGGCATGGAAGTAGCCATGCTGCTGGGTGAGGGTTTCGCGGAACGGCAACCGGATGCTGACCCGTCCGCGCGCAACCTCGTGCAGTTCGGCGCCCAGGTGGTGCATCAGGCCCTGGCGGGCGAAGCTGTCGCGGACGATTCGCTCGACCTGGGGATCGAGCGGCAAGGATGGGGCGGCTTGGGTCATGGTGCGGAGGTTCCTTCTCGCTGTGGGGATGCCTCGGGGTGGCGGCGGCCGATGAGGTTCATGGCCTTGAAGCTCGCGACGACTTCGCCCTGCTGGTTGATCCCCTCGACCAGGGTATGCACCATGCCGCGGTCGGGCTTGGAGCGCGATGGCGCCGCGTCGGCGATGGTCAGCCGCAGGTGCAGTTGGTCACCCGGGCGCACCGGCTTGAACCAGCGCACTTCATCGACGCCCGGCGAGGCCAGGCTTGCCACCGACGTCAGGTAGTGGTCGACGAACAGCCGCATCATCAGGCCGATGGTGTGCCAGCCACTGGCGATCAGGCCGTGGAACGGCCCGCGGGCCGCCGCCTCGGGATCGATGTGCATGGCCTGGGGATCGAATTGCCGCGCGAACGCGATGACTTCCGGCTCTTCGACCCCGATGGGGCCGTACTCGAACGATCGGCCCTTTTCGTAGTCCTCGAAGTAGCGTCGATCCCTCGGTGTCTTGAAATCGGACAGTGGCATGGCAAGGCTCCGGTGTCAGGAATGGGGGTTGAAGCGAGGCGGCCGCTTCTCCAGGAATGCCCGCATGCCTTCCTCGCGGTCGGGCAGCGAAAGGGTGCGGTGGAAGGCGGCCCGCTCGCGGCGCAGTCCTTCGTCCATGGGCAGGCTGGCGCTGGCACGCGCGGCCTGCTTGATCAGGACCAGCACCTCGCCCGACAGCGACGCCATGTCGGCGACGAGCCGGCGGCCCTCTTCGAGCAGGTGATCGGCGGGCACGATGCGCGAGACCAGCCCGCTGCGTTCGGCCCCGCGGGCGTCCATGCGGCGCCCGGTCAGCAGCAGGTCCAGCGCCTTGGCCATGCCGAGCAGGCGCGGCAGGCGCTGCGTGCCGCCCGCGCCGGGCATGGTGCCGACGCGAACCTCCGGGTGGCCGAACACGGCGTTCTCGGCCGCCAGCACGATGTCGCACATCTCGACCAGTTCGCAGCCGCCGCCAAGCGCGAAGCCCTGCACCAGCGCCACCACGGGCTTGGGGAACGTGCCCAGCGGCGCGCAGCAACCGGCGAAGTCGGTGGCCCGTGCCTGCTCCGCGCTGATGCCCAGCATCTCCTTGAGATCGGCACCGGCCGCGAAGTGTTCGCCTTCGGCGCGTAGCAGGACCACTCGCACGGAGGCGTCGACCGCCAGCCTGTCGAGGTGCGCGGCCATCGCATCGGTCAGTGAGCGGCACAGGGCGTTGCGGGCTGCCGGCCGGTCGATGACCAACTCGGCATAGCCGTCTGGGTGGGACGCGCATCGAATGAAATCGGAAGACATGGGTTCTCCTGCGAGGAACCGCCCGAAGTGCCGGGCCGTCATCGATTCGGCAGCGCCGGGCAGTACCTGCGAAGTCTGCTGCGCGATGACGCTTGCGGCCAAGCGCGAATATCTCAGGTGGGACTGAAAATTTCTCGCTGGAGCAACTGCCGACATCTTTGAAGAATGCCGGCCAACACATCGACAACGGAGGCGATTCCATGAAGGTCGTCCGTGGCCGGCAGGTCACCACCAACAGGCCCTGGGGTGCTGTCCCCATTGCCGAACTGTCGGGCCTGTCCGTGAAGATTCACTGGACCGACCAGGCCTATCGCTGGCACATCAACGACGGCGAGGAGGTCTTCGTGGTCCTGGACGGCACGGTGGACATGCACCATCGAGTCGATGGGCGGGAGCAGGTGATCGAGCTGGGCGTCGGCGATGCCTTCTTCGCGGAAGCGGGATGCGAGCACCGCGCGGTCCCTCGTGGCGAGGCACGCATCCTGGTCGTGGAAAGGGTGGGCAGTCCGTAGGTGGCGTCGGGCGCCCACAGAAATCTCAACGCCGGCTGAAAAAAACTCGCTGGAGCCAACGCCTTGCCCGGCCCAGAATCGATTCGCGGACGGGCCTCGTCTTTCCCTCAACGCTCCGGTACTCCCCGTCCCAGCGAATTCCCATGGAACACACCGCCTTCGTGGCGCTGATCGTCTACGCCTTCGTCATGTCGATCACGCCCGGTCCCAACAACGTGATGCTGATGTCCTCGGGCCTGCTGTTCGGCCTGGGCCGAACCTGGCCGCACCTGCTGGGCATCCCTGCGGGCGTGATGGTGCAGCTCGGGATCACCGGCGCCGGCCTCGGCGCGGTGTTCGCCCTCGAACCGCGCCTGCAGGCCGCATTGAAGGTCGTGGGCAGCCTCTACCTGCTCTGGCTGGCCGCGCGGCTGTGGCGCGCTGCCGAGCTGGAGGAGACCGAGGCCGGCCGGCCCATCGGCTTCATGCAGGCGCTGGCCTTCCAGTTCGTCAATCCGAAAGCCTGGCTGATCTCGGTGACGGTGGTGTCCACCTTCCTGCCGCCGGGCGAAGGCTACGCACTGCGCCTGCTGGTGGTCAGCCTGGTGTTCGCCGCCATCGGACTGCCCTGCATGCTGGTCTGGGCCGTCTTCGGCGCCGGCCTGCGGCCCTGGCTGCGCGACCGCGCCGTTGCTCGCGCGATCAATCGTGCGATGGCGACCCTGGCCGCCCTGACCGTTCTTCTCTTCTGGATCTGATGCCATGACGACACTCTCCCATGATCAACTCCGGGCCCATGCGCTGGCCTGGATCGACGACTGGAACCGGCGCGACGTGCCGGCGGTGTTGGCCGCCTACGCCGACGACGCACTGTTCGTGAGCGCGCTGGCGCAGCCCTATACCGGTGGCACGCGGGTACAGGGCAAGGACACGCTGCGCCGCTACTGGCTGGCCGCGCTCGCCGACAGGCCTGACCTGCGGTTCGAACTCATCTCGGCCATCTGCGACGTCGAGGCGCAGACCGTCGTCGTCCATTACGTGGCGCAGGCCGGCGGCAAGCGCACGCGCATGTGCGAGATCATGCGCTTCGAGAACGGGCGGCAGGTCCATGGCGAGGCCCTGCACGGCGTGCCCGCCGAGGAGGACACGCCATGACGGCGCTGCTGCGCGCCGTGTGGCCCGACGACGGCAACCGCTATGACTGGGGTGGGGTCTACCTGGGCTGGCGACTGCTGGAACTGCAACACATGCAGGTGCGGCAGGAATGGATGCCCGCAGGCGGCGCCGAGGCACCCCACTGGCACGCCAGGGCGCACCAGTTCTTCTATGTGCTCAGTGGCCACCTGCGCCTGAGCACGCCCGACCAGGACGTGCTGCTGGAAGCCGGTCAAGGCGTGCATGTCCCGGCCGGCACTCGCCACATCGCCGCCAATGGTGGCGACGAAGACGTGCAGTTCCTGGTGTTCTCCAGCCCCAGCACGCAGGGCGACCGCATCGAATCGACCTCGGCCGCCGAACCGGATCGCCATCGCGACGAGGAGTCTTCGTCATGACCGTTTTCGCCATCGCCCAACTCACCATCCACGACCGGACCGCCTACGACCGCTACCAAGCGCGCTTCATGGAGGTGTTCCGCCACCACCGAGGACGTCTGCTGGCCGCGGACGAGCAGCCTCGCACCATCGAAGGCACCTGGCCGCACCAGAAGCTCGTGCTCATGTCCTTTCCCGACGAGGCCGCCTTCCATGACTGGGCGGAATCGGCCGAGTACCAACGCATTGCCCAGGATCGCAAGGCCGGCGCACAGGCCGTGGTGCTGCCGGTCCAGGGTCTTGCTGTGAATGGCTGAGCCCATCGATATTCGCGCCGCCGACGGCTATGCCCTGGGTGGATTTGCCTGGCGCCGCCCCTGCGATCCACGACGCCCGCATCCGGTCGCGGTCATCAACGCGGCCACCTCGGTGCGCTGCCGGTACTACGCGCGCTTTGCCGACTGGCTCCACGGCCACGGATGGGACGTGGTGACCTACGACTACCGCGGCATCGGCGAATCGCGACACCGTGGGCTGCGTCGGCTGCAGGCCGACTGGATCGACTGGGGGCAGCACGATTTCGAGGGTGTGCTGCAGTACCTCGCCTGGCGATTCCCCGGCCAGCCGATCGACGTGGTCGGCCACTCCGCCGGGGGCTTCGTGATCGGGCTGGCCGCGTCCGCACACCGCGTGCGGCGCATCTTCACCATGGGGGCGCAGTACGCCTACTGGCGCGACTATGCGCCCGCCGTGCGTCGCGCCATGTTCCTGCGCTGGCACGTGGCCATGCCGCTGCTGGCGCGGGTGCTTGGCTACGTGCCGGCCAAGCGCCTGGGATGGATGGAGGACACGCCCAAGGGCGTGGCGCTGGACTGGGCACGCATGGGTCCCCGCTTCGAGGGCACGGTGCGCCGCGGCCGGGAGACGCTGGAAGGCGAGCCCGAAGCCGAAATGCTGGCACGGCGCTTCGGCCAGGTGCGCGCACCGATCCTGGCGCTGGGCATCGAGGACGATCCGTTCGGCACGGTACCGGCGCTGGACCGCCTGCTGGATTACTACACCGGCAGCGAGCGTCATCACCTGCGCTTGGCTCCCGCGGCCATCGGGCAGGCCGAAATCGGCCATTTCGCCTTCTTCCACGAGCGCTTCCGCGAGGCGCTGTGGCCCCTGGCGCTGAACTGGTTGCGCACCGGCGAGCCACCGGCCCGCCACCTCGGTGCACTGAAGCATCGACCTGCGGACGACTATCAGGCAGCGAGAAGTACGGCATGACTGTGGATGAGGCCCATTCACCAGGACTGGAGCGGAAGCGCTGGCCGATCAAGATCACATCAGTAGCGATTCTGCGGCTTGACTGAACGTGATCGTGGGGTGCTGGGTGCTCACTGGCCTGCACCTGTCGCGATCGTTCAATACAGGGGATGAAGCCCGGCCCAGAATCCATTTCTCCATCTAACTTGGAGAGCTGAGATGATTTTCAGATACACGATTCTCTACGTCGAAGACGTGGCCGCCTCGCTGGCCTTTTACGAACGTGCTTTTGCCATGGAGCGGGGCTTTCTGCACGAGTCGGGGGACTATGGTGAACTCGTTACGGGGGCAACCAAGCTGGCCTTTTCTTCCGTCAAATTGATGCGAACTCTGGGCAAGACACCCGGCAAGCCCGCACCCGAGATCCCGGTATTCGAGATCGCCTTTGAAACGGAAGACGTACATGCGGCCTATACGCGTGCCGTAGCCGCTGGCGCACAAGCCGTGCAGGAGGTCAGAAGTGAGCCTTGGGGGCAGACGACGTGTTACGTCACCGATATCAACGGTTATCTGGTAGAGATTTGCTCTCCTGTCCAGTTGCCAAGCGCAGGTTGACGCAGGAGTTCGAGGATGCTGGATTGCCGGCGCAACTGCGCCGGAGTATGGCCGAACCAGCGTACAAGCTCGCGGTTCATGTGGGCCTGATCGCTGAAGCTACATATGCTGGCTATTTCGGCAAGAGGTTCGCCCGACGAAAGCAGCCCGGCTGCCCGGCGCGCCCGTCCCAAGAGCTGCCAGTAGTCCGGCGGTGGGAGTCTTCTGCCCAGAAAGACTCTTTGCATCGTTCGGATGGAAATGCCCATCCTGCGGCAGACAGCGCCGACCGTTTCTCCAGACTGGCTGAGCGCCACGATGGCCTCGTCCAGATTCGTCCAGGCTTCGCACTGCTCGTCGAGAATTTCCCCGATTCGATCATGGTCTGCGGCAATCACCTGCATGGCGGGCGCGCTCACGCCCGCGCCCGGGCGCAACCTATAGCCTGTGATCGTGGTGCCGGGGAGCAGATCGACCAGCCGAGGCCGAACATCAAACCCGGTTGACACGATCTGAACCAAGCCATCCGCATGGCGGATGCACAGTACGTCTTGGCATCCGTCGGGCAGCACCAGATAGCGCTCGGCCCTGTTCACCGGGTAAACCCAGCGGTGGAAGCTGGCAATGTCTTGCATGTCGGGAAATTCACTCCAGGAACCGCCGAATGATCCGATATTCATGGTTTGCTGAATCGATTGGCATGATGGCCTTTGAGCCACTCGATGACATCGTCAGCATTCCGATCTGGCGGGAACACCGGATAGAACACATGCTCGATTACGCCATCGTGCGCAATCAGGGTCAGCCGCTTGAGCAGCGCCAGGCCTTGCACCTCGAAGACCGGCAGACCGAGCGCGGCTGCAAATGAAAGGCAATGGTCGGACAGCAAGGGAAAAGGCAGGTGCAGGCGCGCCACCGCCTCGCATTGGTACGCGGTGTCCTGCGTGGACACGCCGAACAACTGGGCGACGCCCAAGGACTTCAGTTCGGCGAAATGATCCCTGAAGGCACAGGATTGCGGGGTGCAGCCCCGTGCTCCTGGAATCTCGTCCCAGCCCGGAGGCAGTGCGACATCTGGCCGGCCCGTCATCGGGAAGAGATAAAGCACCGTGCGTCCGCGCAGGCGCGAAGGATCGATACGGCCACCATCCGTCGATGCCAGTTCAAGCGTGGGCAGGCGCATGCCCGCGAGGTGGCGGGCGCCGCCATCATCCTCCGGCTGCGGAAGACGCGACCAATCGACCTGCTGCAGGTTGTTCATGGCTTCACCACCGCTCGCTACCGGCCAGCCAAAGCACGTAGCTCTTCCAGCCGGCGGGTTCGGCGAAGCGCGCGTAGGCCCGGATGGCGTCGGGGTTGTCCTCGGGGACCAGCCAGCGCAGATGGATCCAGGCGCGTGATCGACCGGTATCGGCGATGGCCGCGATGAGCCGCTGAGCGAGTCGTTTCCCGCGCGCGGCGGGCAGGACGTACAGGTCGTCGAGTTGGCCGGACCGGCCTCCGGAGATCGCCTCGGGCAGATCGAAGAACACCGCGAACGCGACAAGTTCGTCGCCGAGAAAGCCACCCAGCACTTCCGCGATCGGATCGGCGATCAAGGCATTAGCACGGGCCAGTGCATTCGCCCCGGCTCCTTGCCCGTGGCGCATTTCGTCGCCATAGGCGGCCAGCAGGGAGGCAAGCGCAACGGCGTCCTCGGCAACGAGCCGTCGAAGCGTCACACCGTCATCCGACAGGGCGTGCTGATCGCGCGGGTGTGCGGCTTTCATGTGTGTCATGTCGTCAAGGCCTTCGGATCGTCGGCGTCATCCACCGGTGGACAGTGTTCGCGCAGCCAGGTGCGCAAGGCGTCGAGGCGTCGGTCCTCGCCCAGGGCGGGTGGATACACGAGGTGGAAATCCCCACCGGCCGGGACCTCATGGTCGAACAAGGGCTCCAGCAAGCCTGCCCGCACCGAGCGCTCTGCGAGTTGCGCCACCACCAGGCACAGCCCCGTTCCTTCGCTGGCCGCCTGCAGCGCGAGGCCGCAGGAATCGACCTGGGTGATCAGGGCGGGGTGTTGCGGACCGGCCGGCAGGGTCTGCAGCCATTGCTCCCAGTGCAGGCCATAGCGGGAAACGAACAGGTGCGCCTGCGCCAGTTGCGCCAATCGTCCCTCGGGAGTGGCGGCCAGCGAGCCGGCCCTGGCATAGACACCCAGGGTGCCGGCAAACAACGTCTCCGAAACCAGCCCGGGCCACGGCGGCTCGCCGAACCACAGGCCCACGTCGGCGGTGCCCGCCGCGAGATCGGCATGGCCTTGGACGGTGGTGATGTCGAGCGCGGATTCGGCGGTCCCGAACGGATAGGCGGCCAGCCGCGGCGCCAGCCAGTTGATGGCGATCGCCGGCAGCGTGTGCAGCCGCAGCGGGCCGTCCAGCCGTTCGTCCCGCAGCGTCTGAACCGAGGCGGCGATGTGGGAGAAGCCCGCATTCAGCGTCGGGGCCAGGCGGCGGCCGGCGTCGGTCAGCTCCACGGCGCCACCGACACGGCGCAGCAACTCGACGCCCAGCAGGTCTTCCAGCGTGCGCAACTGGTGGCTGACCGCCGAGGGCGTGACCGCCAGTTCCAGGGCGGCGTCCTTGATCGACAGATGGCGTGCGGCGGCTTCGAAAGCGCGCAGGGCATTCAGTGGTACGGGGATGCGCATGGGCCCCTCATCTTCCGCAAGGCGTCGGCGTCATCGTTCTGTCCCGCCGCATCCGGCGACGGCGGCCGACTGCCCCGCCGGGGCCGGGTCCCGCTGGGGGCGCCGCAGGTACCAGGCCAGCGCGGCAATGATCAGCGCGCCCCCGGCCAAGGCACCACTCCCGGGCGCCTCGCCGAAGGCCAGCCACACCCAGAGCGGCCCCAGCACCACGTCCAGCAGGCTGATCAGTCCCGCTTCTCCCGCCGGAATGCGCCGGCCTCCTTCGAGGAACAGCAGGAAGGCCAGGGCCATGGCGACGATGCCCAGCAGCGCCAGGCTCGACAGCGCCTTCGGGTCCGGAACCTGCCGCGACATGAAGGGCAGCGCCGCCACGGCGCAGAGCAGGCACCCCAGCGTGTTGACCTTCACGACGTCCAGCCCAGGATGGCTTTTGACGATGATCAGGAGTCCACCGAACGCAGACGTCATCAGCAAGGCAAGCACGCTGCCGAGGAAATGGCCACTGCCGGTCGGCCCCCCCACGACGATCGCCACGCCCGCCAGGCAGCATGCGCCAGCGGCGAGAACGCGCGGGGAAAGTGGCTCGCCCAGGATCAACCGCGCCAGGCCGGCAGCGACCAGGGGCAGGCAGGCGTAGATCAGCAGGACGTTGGCCACCGTGGTCAGTGTCAGCGCGGCGATGTACGCCACCGTCGCCGTCGATACGAGGAGGGTGGCCCCCCATCCAGCGGCACCGAACGTGCTGCCTCGTTCGCCGCGTCCGCGCAAGGCCAAGACCGCGGCCAGCGCCAGGCCCGCGAACAGGGAACGCCAGCCGACGATGGTCCATGCGTCCAGGTCCGTCAGCCGCACGAACAGCCCGGCCGAACTCCAGCAGACCGCCGAGAGCACAACCAGGACGAAACCGATCCATCGACGAGACACCCCACTTCCTCCCTGTCAGGACATTGAAGCCACCGGGCTTGCGCAGGCGGCAGCGGATCGAGGCTTCGCCGCCGGCGACGTGGTGCTTTGCGCGGGCCCGTCCTTGGCACTGCCCGCGTCGTCCGTCGTCCGCTCCTGCCCTCCGTGCCGGGCTTGCCCATCGACCTGCTCGCGCAGCCAGCCACGCAGGTTGTCCAGCCGTCGGTCCTCGCACAGCGCCTCGGGATAGACGAGCCAGAAGCCGACGCCCGCGCTCACGGGGTGGTCGAAGACCGAGGCCAGGCGTCCGAGCCGGACGGCGCTCTCGGCCAGTTCGCAGACGGCGATCGACACGCCAGCCCCATCGGCGGCCGCCTGCATCGTCAGTCCGCCCGAATCCACGCGGGTCACGACAGCCGGCTCGAACGGCCCGCCGGGCAGGCTGTCCATCCAGCGCTGCCAGGTGAGGCAATGCCGCGACACGAACAGGTTGGCGCGCGCGACCTGCTTGAGGCGTTCCCGGCGCGAGCCGGTGGCAAAGCCCGGGCGCGCGTACAGGTCGATGGTGGCCTCGAACAACAGGTCGGCCTGCAGGCCGGCCCACTGGCCGTCGCCATACCAGATGCCGGCATCGGCCACGCCGGCGGCCAGATCCACGTCGTCCTGCGTGGTGGAGATGTCCAGCGAGAAGCCGCGCCGCTCGAACGGATACAGGCTCAGGCGGGGTGACAGCCAGTTGGTCGCGAAGGTCGGCAGCATGTTCACGCGCAGCGGCCCGTCGCGCCGCTCCTCGCGCAAGCTGCCCACGCCCTCGGCGATCAGGGCGAAGCCCTCGTTGAGGCCGGGTGCCAGGCGGCGGCCGGCGCTGGTCAGTTCCAGCCGCGTGCCAATGCGGCGCAGCAACTCGACGCCGAGCATGTCCTCCAGCGTGCGCAACTGGTGGCTGACCGCCGAGGGCGTGACCGCCAGTTCCAGGGCCGCGTCCTTGATCGAGAGATGGCGTGCCGCGGCCTCGAAGGCGCGCAAGGCGTTCAACGGGACAGGGATGCGCATGGGGGATTCACCCTCCTGGAAGTCATTGGTCGTTCATGGACTCATTAAACCGGAAATCGTCGTCTCCACGCTCGCCGGCGCGTGGACCAAAACTCAACATCGTCTGAGATTTGCTCACTCGTGCCGACGGCGAACCGGCCGCACACTGACGCCATCGACAACCTGTACATCGGTGCGCACCATGCTCAATTCCCTTGATGATCGCGATGGCCTGATCTGGCTCGATGGCGAACTGCTGCCCTGGCGCGAGGCGCGCCTGCACGTGCTCACGCATGCGCTGCACATGGGCGGGGCCGTCTTCGAGGGGATGCGCGCCTATGGCGGCCATGTCTTCCTCAATGCGCCGCACTTGGAACGCTTCCAGCAGTCCGCCGCGCTGCTGGACTACCACCTGCCGTGGTCGCAAGGCGAACTGACACAGGCCATCGAGGCGGTGCTGTGGGCCAACCAACTCGACGACGCCTACATCCGCCCGGTGGCCTGGCGCGGCGCGGAGAGTGTTTCCATCGCTTCGCCGCGCGCCCGCATCCACGTGGCGATCGCGGCCTGGGACTGGCCCACGGCGGCGTCCCAGGGTCGCGCCGAGGAAGGCATCCGGCTGCAGCTGGCGAGCTGGCGGCGTCCCCGCCCCGACACCGCGCCCACCGCGGCCAAGTGTTCGGGGCTGTACATGATCGGTACCCTTGCGCGCCATGCCGCCGCAGCGGCGGGCTGCGACGACGCACTGCTGCTCGACAGCGAAGGCCGGGTCGCCGAGACCACGGCAACCAACCTGTTGATGGTCCATGACGGAGTGCTGGTGACCCCATTGCCGACCTGCTTCCTCGACGGCATCACCAAGCGGCACGTGATGGGACTGGCGCGCCAGCGCGGGCTGCGGGTCGAGGAGCGGACCGTGACGCTGGACGAACTGCGCACCGCCTCCGAGGTATTCACCGCCGGCACCTCGGTCGAACTGCAGCCGGTGGTGGCGCTGGTCGAGGATGCGGCGACCACCGAATGGCCCGTGGGGCCGGTGACGCGACAACTGATCCGGGACTTTCGCGCGTCCGTGACCGAGGCGAGCCAGGTCGGCCGGACCCTGCGGGAACGGGAGACCGGCTTGTTGGAACGGCGCCCGTGGCCCGCTCGCGTCGCCTCCGCCTTGCAGGCGCCGTAGCGCGCCATGGACCGGTACGCAGACGGACCCGCGAGAGGACAGGCACGATGCCATGCAGACTGGCTTCACACACGCCCCAGACAGTCGCGCAGTTGCGCGGCAAAGCGCGCCGCGTCCCCCGGTTCGAGCGTCGAGACCGTGACGCGCAGCGCGGGGGGCGCGGGCGCGATCGCGAAGGCATCGCCGGTTCGCACGGCCCAGCCGCAGCGTGCGAGGCTTTGCGCGGTGCGGTGAACGTCACGGCCTTCCGGCAGCGGAATCCACACATTGAACCCGTCGCAAGGCTGCCTGGCGGCGATGCCCTCGGCGCCGAGTGCATCGATCAGGGCCTTGCGACGCGTTGCGTAGGCGGCCTTGGCCGCATGCAGGCGCGCCGTGGCCGCGTCCGATCCGAGCAGGCCGCGCACGGCCGCCTGCAGCAGGTGGCTGACCCAGGTCGTGCCGGGAGCCAGTCGCATGCCGAGCCGTGCGGCGGTCCCCGCATCGGTAGCGATGAAGGCCAGCCTCAGGTCCGGGCCGAAGCCCTTGGACACCGAGCGCACCAGCGCCCGCCGCGTGGTGGCCGCTGGCGCGATGGAGAAGTACGGCGCCTCGGCCAGCAAGGCGAAGTGGTCGTCCTCGATCACCAGCACGTGCGGATGGCGGGCGAGCACGCGGCGCAGTTCGCGGGCGCGCTGCTCGCTCAGGCTGCAGCCGGTGGGGTTTTGCGCCCTTGGTGTGCACAGCACCGCCTGGGCGCCATTGGCCAGCGCCGCTTCCAGTGCCTGCGGGCGCATGCCGTGCGCATCCATGGCCACGGGCACCGCTGCCAGGCCCGTGCTGTGCAGGATGTTGAGGCTGCCGAGGAAGCACGGGTCCTCCACCGCCACCTTGTCGCCGGCGACGAGGTAGGCAGCCAACAGACGCTCGATCGCATCGACCGCGCCATGCGCCAGCACCAGACCGTCACCCTCCCGGAGATCCGCTCCGAACCACTGCCGCGCCAGCCGTTCGAGTGCCGGGTCGAGTACAGGCTGGCCATACAGCGCGGGCCGATAGCCGCTGGCTGCCAGCGCCAGCAATGGATCGGGCAGCCAGGCCGGGTCCGGATTGCCGCTGGCCAGATCCGCCAGCGCCGAGCCGGGCTGCAGGCCCTCCTGCTCGCCGAGACGCGCCGCAGGCCGGATCACCGTCCCGTTGCGCCCCAGCGTCTCTGCAATGCCTGCGGCCACCAGCTTCCGGTACGCGGCGGCGACCGTGTTGCGGTTGACGCCCAGTTGATCGGCCATCTCGCGCACGGACGGCAGGGTCTGGCCCGCGGCAAGCTGGCCCGCATGTGCCTCGCGGCGAATGCGCTCGAAGATGTCCGATGCGGTCTTTTCGGTCATTCCCGTTTGTCCCGTGACAATGTATATTTTGTCCTATGACAATGTTAGCAGCACGGAGAACCCCTTGTCCATGAACGCGCAGACGCATCCCTGGCCCACCGCACACAGCGTCGAGGACTTTCGGCGCAATCTGGCGGCGGTGCATCGGCGCATCGCCGATGCCTGCTCCCGCGCGGGACGCGATCCGTCCGATGTGCGCCTGCTGCCGGTCAGCAAGACCGTGCCGGAGGAGCGCATCCGTCTGGCCTACGCCGCCGGCTGCCGCGACCTGGGTGAGAACAAGGTGCAGGAGGCGCAGCGCAAGGCCGAAGCGATGGTGGATCTCGCCGACCTGCGCTGGTCGGTCATCGGCCACCTGCAGACCAACAAGGCCAAGGTCGTGGCACGCTTCGCCAGCGAGTTCCAGGCTCTGGACAGCCTGCGTGTGGCGGAGGCGCTGGACCGTCGCCTGCAAGCCGAAGGGCGCGCACTGGATGTGTTCGTGCAGGTCAACACCTCGGGCGAGGCCAGCAAGTTCGGCTTGCCGCCTTCCGAGGTGGCCGGCTTCGTCCGGGCGCTGCCGGGCTTCTCCACTCTGCGCGTGCGAGGCCTGATGACGCTGGCGCTGCTGTCGGCCGATCCGGCGCGAGTCCGTCCCTGCTTCGTGCTGTTGCGCGAACTGCGCGATCGGCTGCGCCAGGAGGCGCCGGCGGGCATCGGCATGGACGAACTGTCGATGGGGATGTCCGGCGACTTCGAACTGGCCATCGAGGAAGGCGCCACCGTCGTGCGCGTCGGCCAGGCCATCTTCGGCGCTCGCGCGACGCCGGACAGCCATTACTGGCCCGACGACGACCGGGCTGCGACATCGACCGCATCGGAGCAGACCGCATGAAGACCGCCCTGGCCCTGCGCCACATCCATTTCGAAGACCTCGGCACGCTCGAACCGCTGCTGCGCGAGCGTGGATTCGACGTGCGCTACCTCGACCCCGCGACGGACGACCTGGCCCGTGAGGAGGCCGCGGCAAGCGATCTTCTCATTGCACTGGGTGGGCCGATCGGCGCCTTCGACGAGCGGGCCTATCCCTTTCTTGCCGACGAACTGCGTCTGCTCGAACGGCGCCTGGCCAGCGGCCGGCCGCTGCTCGGCATTTGTTTGGGCGCGCAATTGATCGCGCGCCTGCTCGGCGCCGCCGTCGCCCCCATGGGCTTCAAGGAGATCGGCTTCGACGCGCTGACACTGACGGATGCGGGCCGCCGCTCGGTGCTGGCACCGCTGGCTGGCGTGCCGGTGTTGCATTGGCACGGCGACCGCTTCGAACTGCCTGAGGGCAGTGAACTGCTGGCGAGCACCGAAAGCTGCGCGCAGCAGGCCTACGCGGTCGGCGACCGGGTGCTGGGTCTGCAGTTCCACCTGGAAGCCGATGCCAGCCGAATCGAACGCTGGCTGGTCGGCCATTGCTGCGAACTGGGCCAGGCCGGCGTCGATCCGCGCACGCTGCGCGCGGATGCCGAGCGGCATGGGGCAACGCTGAAGGCTGCGGCCCACCGCACGATCGGCGCGTGGCTGGACCGGCAGCAGGACACGGGGGTGCGTCCTGAATGACGGTGACCCAACCTGTGCCCATCGATGTCATCAGCATCCAGTCCCAGGTGGTCTACGGGCGGGTCGGCAACAACGCGGCGATTCCCGCGTTGGAAGCCTGCGGGCTGCTCACGGCCGCGGTGCCGACCGCGCTGCTCAGCAACACCCCGCACTATCCCTCGGTCCATGGCGGTGCGGTGCCCGACGCGTGGTTCGCTGGCTGGCTGGATGACCTGGAGGCGCGCGGCATCCCCGCGTGCGCTCGCGTCGTGCAGGTCGGCTTCCTCGGCGCGCCGTCGCAGGCACGGATCCTCGCATCCTGGTGGTCGACGATGCGCGAGCGCCACCCGCAACTGCGCCTGCACCTGGATCCGGTCATTGGCGACTACGACCAGGGCGTGTATGCGGCGGCCGGCATGGCCGAGGCCTGGCGCACGTTGCTGATTCCGGAAGCCCACGGCCTCGTCCCCAATCGGTTCGAGTTGGAACACATCACCGGTAGAACGCTGCAGGGTCTGGCGGATTGCCGCGAGGCTGCCCGTGCGCTGTTGCGCGGCCCCACCCAATGGGTGGTGGTGACCAGTGTCCAGGATGATCCCGAAAGCGCCGTCGTCCAGACGCTGCTGGAGATGCGGGAGGGGGTATCACGCCTCTTCGAGCATCCCCACGTGCCCTGCGTGGTGAAAGGGGCCGGCGACTACTTCGCCGCGCGCCTGACCGGCCATTGCCTGCTTGGCATAGAGATGCCTCAGGCCGTCGAGCGCGCCTGCGGCGACACCGCCGAGCAACTGACCCGCACCCGGCGCCTGGGCTGGGAGGAGATGGCCATCCACGCGATGGACGGGAGTGTCCGGCCATGAACGCCTACCGCCTCGTGATTTCCCGGCATGGCCGGCTGCTGGGTCAGTTCGACAGCGAAACGCCCTGGGCGGGCGACGCGATCCGCGACCTGCTACAGCGCCTTCCCGAATGCGATGGCTATCGCACCGAATTGTTCGTCGCGCGCGAAGAGCGCCGCTTGCTCGAAAGCGGTCCTGGTGGCCTGAAGGTTCTCGGCCGCGAGCCCTTGTTCCTACCCTTGCCGATCACGGCGCTGCTGTCCGGCACGGCGCCCGAGGAGCCGCTCGCGTGAATCAAGCTCCCGGCCTCACGTACGCGTAGGTGGCGCGATGGAGCTGCGACACCTGCGCTGTTTCGTGGCAGTGGCCGAGGAACTGCACTTCACGCGTGCGGCGGTGCGGCTCCATATCGAGCAGTCGCCGCTGTCGCGCACCATCCGGGAGTTGGAGTCCGACCTCGGCGCCACGCTGTTCGAGCGCAATCGGCGCGGCACCCAGCTCACCTGGGCGGGCCAGGTGCTGCTGGAAGATGCCCGCCGCGTGTTCGCGGTGCTGGAACAGGCACGAACCAACGTCCGGGCCGCCGCCACGGGCTATCGCGGCATGCTGCGCCTCGCGCTGTCGGACGGTATCGCGCAGACACGCCTCGCGGCACTCCTGGCCCTGTGTCGGGAGGAGGAGCCCGATGTGGAAATCCGCCTGTTCGAGACGCCGCTCGCGTCACAAGTGCGCGGGTTGCGCGACGACACTTTCGATGCCGGGTTTGCGCAGTCCGACGAGGCTGGAGAGGGCATCCTGTGCGAGGCGGTCTGGTCCGATCCCATCCTCGTGGCCATTCCAACGCGCCATCCTTTGCTGGCCTTCAGGCAGGTCCCTCTGGATGAACTGCTGCGCTATCCCCTGATCAAGTGCCACCCCGAAGCATGCGAGGGTGCGTACCGGCAGATCAAACGACTGCTCCGGACGGCCGCCATCCAGCCCCGGATTGCCGAGCGGGTAGCGACACTGGAATTGATGCTGACGCTGGTGGCTGCGGGCTACGGACTGGGTCTCGCCACGGCGGCGCAGATCTCGGTCTGTCGCCATCCCGAGATCATCGCGCGGCCCCTGTCGGACCCGTCGGCGTGCATGACCACCTACCTGTTGCGGCCGGACAGCGAGCCTTCGGAACCACTGCAGCACTTCATCGAACGCGCCATGCTCTCGCGCGACGACAGTCCCGCCGTCGATCCGATCTAGCCCTGCGCAACCGCGTTCGTCGCGGCGCAGGCCTTCGTCGGGGACGCCGCGCAGGCGCCATGACAGCCATGGGCGACCGAGCAGCTGAACGTGCCGCCGCGTCTACAGATGCAGGGTTCCGCTGGCGACGGCCACGGCCTGGCCACCGACGCGCACCGTCAGTTCGTCGCCGTTTCGGGTCCATTCGACGTGGATCAGGCCATCGCGTCCCATCTCGATGCCTTGCTCCGCAAGGTAGCCACCCTGGAGCGCCGATGCGTGCCGGTGCCTTGCCAGGAATGCCGCGACACACCCGTTTCCAGACCCGCAGACGGGGTCCTCGGCCACGCCTTCGCCTGGCGCGAACGTGCGCAGGCGCAAGCGTACCGGCGCGTCGGCCTCGTGTTCGGCAAAGACAGTCACGCCGACGGCACCCGCTGCGCGGCAGCGTTCGGCGATGCGAGGCAGGTCGGGACGCAGCGACGCGAGGGCGGCGACGCTGCGCAGCTCGGCGATCAGCCACGGGATGCCGGTGGAGACGACTTCCACCGGCATCGCGGCCAGCATGTTCGCATCGCAGCCCAGCAGGGCCGACATTTCCCCAGGACCGACGGCCGTGCTGCGGAACTGCGGGCTGGCCTGGGTCATCCAGTAGATCGGCGAGCCCTCGGTCGGAACGACTTCGACAGGCACGATGCCGATGCCGCAGGCCTGCCGCAGCAGACTTGCATCGGCCAGGTCGCCACGGTGCGCACGCACCGCGCTCGCAGTGGCGATTGTGGGGTGCCCCGCGAACGGCAGCTCGCTGGAGGGCGTGAAGATGCGCACCCGATAGTCGGTGTCGGGCGATTCCGGGGCCAGCACGAAGACCGTCTCGGACAGGTTCATCTCGCGCGCGATCCGCTGCATGGTCCGCGCATCGAGGTCGTCGGCATCGAACACGACGGCAGCCGGGTTGCCCCTGAGCGGCTGGCTCGTGAACACATCGACTTGCAGGAAGGATTTGTTCATCGCTTCTCCAGGTTCGGTCGCACCGCCTGTGCTCGGTTGCGTGCGCGTGGCCGGGGACGAATCACGCGGCCAGGGCCTTGGCGCCGCTCGACGGCCTCCACAAAAGAATCCATGCGGCGAATCCGAGGAAGCCGATGCCCGCCAGGCGCGTGCAGCGCTGGCGCCAGACGGAAGTGCCCAATGCCCCGCGCACCCGGCTTGCGATGGCGGCATAGCCGGTCAAGGTGGCGCCGCTGAGGATCACGAAGATCGCGGTCAGGCCCATGAACTGTGGGATGAGCGCCTGGTCGGCCCGGATGAACTGGGGGAAGAAGGCGGTGAAGAAGAGGATCGACTTCGGATTGGATGTCGCCACCAGGAATCCTTCCTTCGCCAGCGCGAAGGCCTGCACCGGCCCTGCGTCATGGGCACCGGCGTCCGGCGGCCGCGTGTGTCTGCCCTGCACAAGCAGGCGAAGACCGAGGTACGCCAGATAGACGGCGCCGGCCAGCCGCAGTGCGGTCATCGCGTGGGCGGAGGCAAGCAGGAACAGGCCGACGCCCCACGCGGCCGCGACGGAAACCACGAGCAACCCCAACATGTTGCCCTGCGTCGACCACAGGCTCGCGACCACGCCCTGGCGAGCGCCATTGCGCATCGCCAGCAGGATGGCCGGACCGGGCGTAAGGATGGACAGCCAGGCCGCCAGGACGTAGGAAATCAGGAGCGGGATATCGGACATGGCGAACTCGGCGGGCTTCTTCGTCGGTTGTGAAGGAAGTGCACTTCGACGATAGCCAAGGCCATTCGAGCTGACCATTGAGCTTTTCTCGACGCTTGCTGAGACCTTCTCACTCGGCAATTCGACGCATCGGTCTTAAGGTTTCCAGCCAGACAACGTCACTCCGGATATCCGCGCACGCCACCATGAGCCACCTTCAGACCGTTCGCCTCTTGATGCTTCCCGGTATCGGCAATTCCGGGCCGGAGCATTGGCAGACGCGCTGGGCGTCGCGCCAGGAGCATGGCCGGCGATTCCAACCTGCCGACTGGGACAGGCCGGACCTGGCCGACTGGCTGCAGGCACTCGATGCGGCCATCGACGAGTGCGGCGCGCCCGTCGTCCTGGTCGCACACAGCCTTTCGTGCCTGCTCGTCGCGCACTGGGCATCGCGGCCGGGAATCGGGGAAAACATCCAGCATCGGATCGCCCAGGTCCGGGGCGCCTTCCTCGTTGCCGTCCCTGACCCCGGCGCACCGGCGTTTCCGGGCGAGGCGAGCGAGTTCGGCCCGCCACCGACCGAACCCCTGCCGTTTCCCGCGCTGGTGGTCGCCAGCAGCGACGACCCCTATGGCTCGCCGGAGCACGCCCGGCGCATGGCCATGGGTTGGGCAGCGGGATGCGTGGAAATCGGCGCCCTCGGGCACATCAATGCCGCCAGCGGCGTGGGCGACTGGGACACCGGCTGGCATCTGCTGCAGGCATTCGGAGCGGGGCTGCGCGTCCAGATGCCGGCATCGAATCGACCGGGAGGGTGAGCATGCGCGCGTATCGCTACCTGACCGGCATCGACGACGCGGCGTTCTGCCACCGCGTCACCGCGGCCCTGAACAGCGGCTGGGAGTTGTATGGCGCGCCGAGCCTGACCTACGACGCGGCGCGTGGCGCAGTGATCTGCGGCCAGGCCATCGTCAAGACCATCGAATCGACGACGTACAGCGAGTCACTGGACTTGTCTGTGCTCTGACGGAGATCCCCCCAATGGATGCATCGACCGCGATCCTGGGCTTCACGCTGACGGCGCTGCTGCTCACCTTGACCCCCGGCCTGGACACGGCGCTGGTACTGCGCACGGCCGCTGTGGAAGGGGGGCGCAAGGCGATGAGGGCGGGCGGCGGCATCGTGACCGGCGTGCTGATCTGGGGGCTGATCGCGGCCCTCGGGCTCGGCGCGGTGCTCGCGGTCTCCCGACTCGCCTACACCCTGCTGCAGATCGCGGGCGCGGCCTATCTGCTCTGGCTCGGCTGGAAGCTGATCTCTGGCGCGCGCAAGAGCCTCCCGACGCTGCCCGCAGACGATCCGCCGCTCGTGCGTGGCGAGCGCTGGTTCCTGCGCGGTCTGCTGACGAATCTGCTCAATCCCAAGGTCGGGGTGTTCTACGTGAGCCTCCTGCCACAGTTCGTTCCCGCCGACGTGCCGGTGGTCGGGTTCAGCGTGCTGTTGGCCGGCATCCACGCCGCGATGGGACTGCTCTGGTTCGCCGCACTGGTGCTGGCCACGCGGCCCCTGGCACGCTGGCTGCGCCGGCCCACGGTGATGCGCTCGCTCGATGCGCTCACCGGCCTGGCGCTGATGGGGTTTGGCCTGCGTCTGGCCCTGTCCAGGCCGACGAGCTGAGGTGCGAGCGGCATGGACATCGGAACCTTCCTGCTGCTGGCCGGTGCCGGCATGATCGGCGGCATCTGCAATGCGGTGGCCGGCGGCGGCACATTCTTCACCTTTCCCGCGCTGCTGGCTGCCGGCGTACCACCCGTGGTGGCCAACGCCACCAGCGCGGTGTCGATCTGGCCGGGGCATGCGAGCAGCCTGCTCGGCTATCGCAGCGAACTCGGGCGCCACCGCGCCGCGTTGCGGCGCAGCCTGCCCGTGGTCGGTGCCGGTTCGCTGGTGGGCGCCGCACTGTTGGTGTTCACCGGAGATGCACAGTTCAGCCGTCTGGTGCCGTGGCTGATCCTCGTCGCGACCGTTCTGTTCGCCCTGGGGCCCTGGCTGCGCCAGGCCATCGAGCGGCATGCTCGCGGTCAGGTGCCGCACCTGGTGGCTGCGGGGGCGGAGTTCCTGACCGCACTCTATGGCGGCTACTTCGGCGCCGGCCTGGGCATCATGCTGATGGCGATCCTGACCTTGCTGGGTGTGCGCGATGTCCAGGAGGCCAACGCCGTCAAGAATGCGATGGCTACCGTCGTGACCAGTGCCGCGGTGATGCTCTTCGTCGCCACCGGGTCCATCGCCTGGGCGCAAGGCAGTGCGGTCCTGCTGGGCGCGATCGTGGGGGGCTATGCCGGCGCGCGGTTGGCGCGCTGGATTCCGCCGCTGGCGCTGCGTTGGACGATCGTGGCGACCGGCCTGGCGCTCTCTGCGTACTTCGGGCTGAAGGCGGGCGCATGATGGATCGCTTGCAGCGGGCGCGCGACGCCCACGCCTGTGCGAATACGGCGCTCCCCGGCATCGCCAATGGCGCGCGATGCTGCTTTCCGCGGTCCGCTGCGTTTGCGGACAACGCGGCGCCGACCCTGCCTCCCGCCTGGATCTGCCAACCCGACTCGGCCGACGGGGTAGCGTGTCGATTCAGTTGGCGAACTTTCTGTGAGGAGTCCATTCGATGAATCCACTCGATGCACTGACTGCGCTCTGGTCGCTGGGCGGGCTGCCGCCGCAGGCGCTGGCCGGGATCGCGCTGACGGGCAGCGACCCGGTGTTCCCCTCGTCCTTCGCCGTCGGCACCGCCGCGCAGACCAGCATTGCCGCGGCTGCGCTCGCCGCCTGCGAACTGGGCCATGAGCGGGGTGCTCCGCGCCAGCGTGTCGCGGTGGACATGGCCCACGCCGCCGCCGAATGCACCGGCTGGTTCACGCTCGACGGCCAGGAGCCCGAGCTGTGGGACCCGTTCGCCGGCCTGTACCGCTGCGCCGATGGCCACGTACGTGTCCACACCAACTTCCCGCACCACCGCGATGGCGCGCTGCGCCTGCTGGGCCTGGACCCGGAAACCGCCACACGCGCCGACGCCGAGCAGGCCCTGCGGGGTTGGAAGGCGCTGGACTTCGAGCAGGCCTCGGCCGACCACGCGCTGGTGGCCACGGCGCTGCGCAGCTTCGCCGAGTGGGATGCCACGCCCCAGGGGCAGGCGGTGGCCTCGCAACCCTTGATGACCATCACCCGAATCGCCGATGCGCCACCGCGCGCACTGCCGCCCCTGGCGGCCGATGAGCGGCCGCTCGCCGGCCTGCGCGTGCTCGACCTCACGCGCATCCTGGCCGGCCCCGTCGGTGGGCGGGCGATGGCGTCGTTCGGCGCGGACGTGATGCTGGTCAACTCACCGAACCTGCCCAACATCGCCGCCATTGCCGAAACCAGCCGCGGCAAGCGCTCGGCGCACATCGACCTGCGCAGCGAGGCCGGACGCGAAGCGCTGTGGCGGCTCGTGGAAGACGCCCACGTGTTCTCGCAGGGGTACCGGCCTGGCGGCCTGGCCGCGCTCGGCTTCTCGCCCGAGGCCCTGGCCGCGCGCCGGCCCGGCATCGTCGCCGTGTCGCTGACCGCCTACGGCACGCAAGGGCCTTGGGCCGACCGGCGCGGTTTCGATTCGCTGGTGCAGACGGCAATGGGCTTCAACCACGCCGAGGGCGAAGCGGCGGGCGACGGCAAGCCGCGCGCGCTGCCGATGCAGATCCTCGACCAGGCCAGCGGCTTCCTGATGGCTTTCGGCGCCGCCGCCGCGCTGTGGCGACAGTCGGGCGAAGGGGGAAGCTGGCACGTGCAGGTGTCGCTGGCGCAGACCGGGCACTGGCTGCGCGGTCTGGGGCGCATCGAAGAGGGCCTGCGGGCCGGCAGGCCGGACCTCAGCCCCTGGCTCGCCGACGAAGTCTCCGGCTTCGGCCTGCTGCGCGCCGTGCGTCCCAGCGCGCAACTGGCGCGAACACCGGCCGGCTATGCGCGACCGTCAGTGCCGCCGGGAACGGATCGCCCGAACTGGTGAGAGCTTGTCCGCAAGCCGAGAGTTGATACGGCCGGACACCTTGAATGAGCAATATCCCAGGTCACCCCGGCGATGCATCGCGTGCCGCACCGATGCCTGCCACGTCAGCCTTGCCCTCCCATCTGCTGTGGACCATTGCCCTGGCGGCGGGCGCATCCGTGGCCAACAGCTACTACAACCAGCCGCTTCTCGGCGAACTGAGCCGGGAGTTCGTACTCTCTGCGGGGACCGTGACCTGGCTGCCTGTGCTCACCCAGGCGGGCAATGCCCTGGGCGTGCTGTTCCTGGCACCACTGGGCGACCGCCTGGAGCGCAAGTCGCTCATCCTGCGAACGCTGGCGACGCTGGTGCTCTCCCTGGTGATGACAGCCGCGTCCTCCGGCTTCGTTCAATTGATGCTGGCGAGCCTCGCCGTGGGTTTGTGCGCCACCGTGACGCAGCAACTGGTTCCCTTGGCCGTCCACCTGGCACCCTCCCACCGCAAGGGGCAGGTGCTCGGCGTGGTGACGGGCGGCATCCTGATCGGCATCCTGCTGGCCCGTGTGGTGAGCGGCTGGATGACCGAGCTCTGGGGCTGGCGGTCCGTCTTCGGCTTTTCTGCGGCACTGATGCTGGTACTGGGCTTTCGGCTGGCATGGACGCTGCCGGTGGTGCCACCGTCCACCAATCTCGGCTATGGACGATTGCTGCTGTCGATGTGGCATTTGGTGCGCAAGCACGCTTCCTTGCGCCAAGCTGTGGCCGTCCAGTTCCTGCTGTTTGCCAGCATGATCGGCTTCTGGGCAACGTTCGCGCTCTGGCTGGAGCGGCCGCCACTGCAGCTCGGCGCGGTGTCCGCCGGCCTGTTCGCGCTGGTCGGCGTGTGCGGCGCGTTGGCTGCACCGGCGGCTGGCCGTTTTGCCGACCGGCGCGGACATGACGCAGTCGTCCGTGCTGGCGCGGTGGGAACCGCAACGGCATTTGCCGTGCTGTACCTGGGTGGCTCATCGATCCCTGCACTCGTCCTCGGCATCTTCTTGCTCGACGTGACCGTGCAGTCAGCCCAGGTGGCGAACCAGACCATGGTCTATGCGTTGGACGCGGGTGCGCGCAGCCGGCTGAACACCGTGTTCATGGGCGCGATGCTGCTTGGCGGGGCCTTCGGCGCTGCTGCAGGCGGGTGGGCCTTCACTGCGCATGGATGGGCCGGGGTCTGCGCCTTTGGCATGCTTAGCGCCACCGTTGCGTGGGGCCTGTCTCTTCGGCAAAACCAATGATGACAAGTGAATTGACAAACCGTCTGCTGGTCGAAGCAAACCCTGACATGACGCCGATGCCATCTCAGGTGGTCATTTCGGGGTGCTCCGGCGGCGGCAAGTCGACCTTGCTCGGGGAGCTGCGGCGGCGTGGTCATGCGACCGTCGCCGAACCCGGGCGGAGGATCATCGCCGAGCAGATTCGACAGGGCGGCAACGCCTTGCCATGGACCGACATGGCGGCCTTTCTGCGGGAGGCGCTGCGCGTCGCCGCCATGGATCTCGAAGGCGCGGCACGGGACGCTGGTCCGGTCTTCTTCGACCGAGGGTTGATCGACGCCGCTGCAGCGCTTCAACGACTCTACGGGGTACCGTTGGCGCAAAGTCTGGGCGAATCCCGCCCTTATGGGCGGCTCGTGTTCCTCGCACCGCCCTGGCCGGACATCTATTGCGCAGACGAGGCGCGGCGGCACGGTTTTCCCGAGGCTGAGGCGGAATACGCCCACCTGGATGCAACCTACCGGGCACTCGGCTACGAAGTCAGGTTGCTTCCGCGCGCCAGTGTGGCCGAGCGGGCCGACTTCGTTCTCGAAGCGATTCATCGCTGCTGAAGGCGAGACCAACTTGCGGCGGTTGCCCTGGATGCTGATCCGAACGCGGCCCTGCAGCATGCGTACTCACGTGCACCGTTGTCGATGAGCACGCGACGACACGGGCGCGGGCTACTGTCGTCGACAGGTGATAGGTCGGAGAAAACTGCTGGACATGGCAACGGCCGCCCTGTCTGCCAAACCGCACGCAAGCGGAGCGTAGGGCAGAAACAGGAAGCGGGGCCGAAGGTGCTAGCCGAGCGAAGCGAGGGAACGATGGAAGCCCGACAGGGGCGAAGCCCCGAAGGGGGTTCGATGCAAAGCACGACAGCGCGACCGGTCATCTTCCTTGGCCGGGGAGGCCCAGACATCAATGCCCCCGTCTTTAGTCACGTCATCAGCTCACTTGCACCATTGGCTAGCCAGACTATATGATTCATATATGTTTCATATAGATCAAAGCACATGGGTATCGTGAACATCGACGACGATCTGCATGACCAACTGCGCAAGGCCAGCGCGGTATCGTGCCGGTCAATCAATGCGCAGGCGGCCTTCTGGATCAGGATCGGCATGCTGTGCGAAATGAACCCGACACTGAGCTTCAACGACATCGTCACCCGTGAGCTGCGGGCCGCAGGCGTTGTGGCGCAACCCATCAAGATGGGGTCGGCATGACCAAGCGCCCAGAAGAAATCGCGCTGATGGCCGAGTCAGGCCAGCTTTTGGCGCAGGTGTTCAGCCATCTTGATCGGCTGAACCTGATCGGCATGTCCACGATGCAGGTCAACGATCTAGTCGATGACTTCATCGTCTATGAACTCAAAGCGCGCCCGGCCAGCAAAGGGCAATACGGGTACGCCTACGCGCTCAACGCCTCCCGCAACCATGTGGTCTGCCACGGCGTTCCTTCCGCCAAGGACATTCTGCAGGACGGGGACATCGTCAATTTCGACATCACGCTGGAGAAGAACGGCTACATCGCCGATTCCAGCAAGACCTATCTGGTCGGCGAGGTGTCACACCAGGCGAAGCGGCTCGTGCAAGTGGCTTATGAAGCGATGTGGAAAGGCATCCAGGCCGTCCGCCCAGGCGCCACGCTCGGTGACGTGGGCCACGCCATCGAGCGGCATGCCCGCAGGAATGGCTATTCGATCGTCAGGGAATACTGTGGCCACGGCATCGGCCGTGAAATGCACGAGGAGCCGCAAGTGCTGCACTGGGGTAAACCGCGAACGGGTCTGGCGCTTCGGGAAGGGATGGTGTTTACCATCGAGCCGATGGTAAACAAGGGGCGGTCCGCCGTCCGAACAGAGGTCGATGGGTGGACGGTCGTCACGCGTGACGGGCAATTGTCGGCTCAGTTCGAGCATACCGTGGCCGTCACTGCGAGCGGTGTGCGCGTCTTGACGCTGCGCCCGGGCGAAAAGGCGTTGCACTGATTCAACGTAGTGGACAGGAACGCCTTGCGACGATCCAATGGCCGCGTCAAACAACGATCCGCCCGGCCAGCCGCTCATCGCGCGCACAGGCGCTCAATCGCTCCTCGGCACGGAACCACGGGTCGCGTTCGATCGGCAGGCCCAGCCGGCCGAGCACCGTCGCCAGTTCGCCCAGACTGACCCAGCCGATTTCCGGCGTCCCAGGCCCAGATCGCAAAGACCAAATGCGTGGTCATTGTCATCGCCGAGATCAATCTCGGTCAGCAGTCAAGCCACGTCGGCGTCCGGTGTGAACAGCTTGGCCACGAGACCGGATTGGCCCATACCCATCCACTGCACACAGTCAGCTTTTGGCAAGCGCGCAGGTCCGATCAGCGAGTCGGGGCGGACAGGGATGGTGAAAACGGGGCGAGGTGGTCTCCGCTTTGTTTGTCGCGTCGAGGACTGGTTTCGGTTCGACTGTCACCGGATTGGCTTCCCTCCGGTGTTGTCTCATGGACTCTCGCGCTGTTCCTCATACCGCTCGCGCTCGTCCAGCATGGCTTGCTGCGGGCATCGCCATTCTGACATTGGCCACCCGCGCCGCCGCGGCGGAAGTATGGGTCGTTACCGACTCGCATCATCCGGTCCTTGGCCAGGCTGACCGGCACATCATGCTGGATGCGGCCGCGGTGCTCGAAGCGGAGCTGGCCGACAACCTGCCCACCGATCCTGAGCGCGCCAGCGCCATCGTCCAGCAACGCCTGAAGCTGGGCGGTACAGACCTGCAGCGAAGGATCGGCACCGCCTACCAGGGCATTGCCGACGCCTGGAGCCTTGGCGTCACCAAGGTTCCGGCCATCGTGGTGGCTCGCCGATACGTGGTTTATGGCGAGACGGACGTGGGCCATGCGGTAGCCCGCATCGACCAATACCGGAGGACGCAGCCATGACGAGGCGTCCCTTCGCGCCATCCCGGCGCCAGCGGTTGGCCATCGCAGCGCTGTTGCTGGGGTGTTCCGCATCGTCCTTTGCACTGAACACCGCCACCATCGTGGCCTCCACCCTGTCGCCGGATTGCCTGGAGTACCGCGTCACCGGCATCTGCTACTGGCTCTATTGCACCTGGACGGGATGCACCGTGCGCACCTCGGTCAAGGTGCGCCACTACATCCCGGATGCCGTGGTGTCGAGCTACTCGAACACCGGCGAGAACCCTTGGGTCGAGGTGCGGGCGATGAGCCTGCCGAACCCGACCGCGAAGGCCGGCGGCGACGGCACCACCAACGAGGATCACGAGAACAACCTGGCGAAGTTCAAGAACGCCGACGTCATAGGCCATCCCGGTGGCCATGTGTTCAGCCAGTTCGCCAGCGCCTCCGGCTACACCTGCGAGGGCGCCGGCACCGCCTTCATGCCCTATCTGCTGAGCACGCTCGACACGATGGCATGGCGCTACAACATCCCCGAGGCGCTGTATCCGGAAGCACTGATTCCCGGCCGGCGCGAGATCGGTACGCGCACGGCCATGAATCTCTGGGGCAACGTCTATCCGCGTGGCGGCTTCCTGCACCAGGTGGATGACCACAAGGCCGCAGCCGTAGTCGCCCAGCGCGCGGGTGACATCGTGACGCGCCGCAACCAGATCCACGTCTACCAACCGCTGCTCGCCAGTTCGCGCGATGGCTACTGGCCGGCCGGTGCCCTGATGGAAACCGATGCCGCCACGGGCAAGTGGCAGGAGCTGACCCCCACGCTGTCCCGCAGTTGCGCGGTATTCCCCCACGGCAATGCCAAGGTGCAGGCCCGGCAAGGCGACTACGCCTGGGCATTGTGGCGTCCTTATAGCTGCTGCCAGCGCCGCGGCCAGATATTCCTCGGCAGCGTCGATTTCCTGTGAGGCCCGATGCCATGACGACTTCATTTCCGAACGCCCGTCGATTTCTGCACGTCGCATTGGCCGTTGTCGCATCGCTGTGCTGCTCCAGCGCCGGGGCACAGACCAGCGTCAATGAGTACGGCGTCCAGCATCAGGGCAGCGTGATCGGCGATGACGTGCTCTACAGCATTGGAGGCGGCCGCGCGGTGTCCATGAGCGGTGCGGCCAGCATGCACTCCATCGGTGTTGGCGTCGGCTGGAACAGCAACCTGATCTGTGGCGACATGAGCATCACCACCACGCTGCAGAACCAGTTGAACGGCATCACTAACGGCTTCCAGGCCATCATGTCCTCGGTGATCCAGAACGCCACCGCTGCCGTGGCGTCGCTGCCCGCCTTGATCATCCAGCGCGCCGACCCAGGGCTGTACAACCTGCTGACGAATGGGGTGCTGCAAGCCAGGCTGGATTTCGATCGCAGCAAGCTGACCTGCCGTGCCATCGCCAATCGCATGGCCGACATGGCGGGTGGGCAACTCGGCTGGGACCAGCTTGCCGAAGGCATGGCGCTGAAGCAGGCCCTCGCGAGCACCGATGCGGTCTCGGCGATCGACGACGCCGAGGCGAACCGTGGCAACAATGGCGTTCCGTGGGTCGGCGGAGACAACGCCGGCGGCGCGGGCCAACGCCCGGTGCGTGTGGTCGGCGACGTGACCCGCGCCGGCTACAACCTGCTCAATGGCCGTGGCGTCGGCGATGCCAGTTCGATTCCGCAAGCCAGTTGCGGCGGCAACATGGCCTGCCAGACCTGGAGTTCGCCCGATGCCGCCGCGGCCTGGGCCGTTCGCGTGCTGGGCGAGCAGGAACAGCGCACCTGCGATGCATGCACCAAGACCGTCACCACGCCGGGCGTTGGCCTGACCCCGCTGATCCAGGAGGAATACGAGGACAAGCTGCAGGCCCTGCAGGAACTGGTCGCCGGCAGCCGTCCAACCACGGCGCAGAACCTGCAGGCTGCGGGCAGCGCGTCGCTGCCCATCACCCGTGGCGTGATCGAGGCGCTGCGCGACGAGACGGACCAGGACATCCTGGCTCGGCGCCTGGCCTCGGAGGTTGCGCTGGCCAGCGTGCTGGAGAAGGCGCTGCTGCTGCAACACACGCTGCTGACCGGGCGCAAGGAGCCCAACGTGGCCGCCAACGAACTGGCCCAGAAGGCCGTCACCCATGAAAGCGACATCCTCGATCGTGAGATTCACAACCTGAAGGCAGAGCTGGAACTGCGCCGCGAACTGGCCAGCAACTCGCCGATGGCGATCATCCAGCGGCACAGCACCCGCGCCGCCGGTGCGCGTGGCATCTACGAGGGTGACCCGGTGCGCAATCGGGTCGATGAACTGCAGCGGCCGCCGTCTGGCGGAAGCCATCCATGAATACCGTGGGGCGGTGCCTGCGCTGGCTGTCCAGCCGGCGTGCCATCCTGGTGCTGGTGTGGGCGGTGTCGCTGCTGATCGCCGCGACCGCCGTCAATGTGGTCGGCATCCGCATTGCGGGCGGCATCGAGGGCTGGCAGCGCTGGATGGCGGCGCAATCCGGAGCCTTCCTGGCCTGGCGGCTATTGCTGTACGCCGCCACCGCCTGGGGTTGGCTCTGGATGCGCCGTCGCCTGCGCGCGCGGGAACCGGAGGGCGCCGCCGGGCAGCGGCTGCTGCGCGCGGAGGTTGCGGCCATCGTCGCCGTGATCGTGCTGGAAGCCAGCCTGCTGACGCAGGCACGGTAGCGCGAGGTTCGCCATGACGCTGTACACCACCGACTACCTGGAGTACTACCTGACGCTGGTGTCCTGGGTGGTCCACAACGGCATCTGGTCGGTGCTGGTCGCCAGCGGCGTGTTCGCCGTCCCGTTCCTGGCGATCGTCATCCAGGAATGGTTGAAGGCCCGCGCGGAAGGCGCGGATGAAGGCAACAAGGGCGTGCTGTCCTCGGCTCGCATCGAGAACCGCGTTTTCGTCGCCATCGTGGTGATCATGTTCGCGGGCATCCCCTTCATCGACGTCGATTTCAACACCATCCGCTACGATCAGTCGCGCTCGACGCAATGCCAGGTAAGCGTACCCGAGCCGACCGATACCGGCTGGTCGCAATCGTTCAGCACGATCAACAACCAGTCGGCCAAGGTGCCGGTGTGGTGGTTCGCCATGCACGCGATCTCGCGCGCGATCACCGGCGCCTCGGTCGCGGCCATTCCCTGCGGCACCGACCTGCGGCAGATCCGCATGGACATCGACGCGACCCGCATCGACGACCCGGTGCTGGCCCAGGAGGTCAGCGACTTCACCCGCGACTGCTATGGCCCCGCCCGCGCCAAGCTGTTCATGACCCGGCCCAGCCTGAGCGAGGAGCAGATGCACGACGTCACCTGGATCGGCTCCAGCTACTTCGTCGGCACCGCCGGCTTCTACGACAGCTACCGCTCCAGGACTCCTCGCGATGCCTGGCCGTTCGATGCCACGCGCGACGCCGGCCTGGCCCAGGTGCCCGGCGGGGGCGGCTACCCGACCTGCCGGCAGTGGTGGTCCGACGGCGGCCAGGGCCTGCGGGCACGACTGCTGGCCCAGGTCGATCCCAACCTGCTGACGCGACTGGCCGGCTGGGCGGGCTTCCTGAGCCAGGCCGAGGTCAACGACTCGGTGATCCGCGCCGTCGCGAGCCCTCGGCAACAGAAGCTCAACCGGGGGGCGGTCTACACGGACTACGGTGGCCAGATCGACATGACGCTGCCCAACATCGTCACCCGCGCCGCCAGCGACGTGGGGCTGGCCGTCGGATCACTGGGCTATTTCCCGGCGATGGACGTGGTGCGGCAGGCGCTGCCGATGGTGCTGTCCCTGCTCAAGATGGCGCTGGTCATCTGCATCCCGCTGGTGCTGCTGATCGGCACCTATGACCTCAAGACCGTGGTCACGGTGAGCGTGGTGCAGTTCGCGCTGTTCTTCACCGACTTCTGGTTTCAGCTCGCCCGCTGGATCGACTCGACGATCCTCGATGCGCTCTACGGCTGGGGGTGGGGCTGGAACCGGCCGCACACGAACTTCGATCCGCTGGTGGGCCTCAACAACACCTTCGGAGACATGCTGTTGAACTTCGTGATAGCCACGATGTTCTTGATCTTGCCCACGTTCTGGGTGGCGGCATTGGCCTGGGCTGGTATCCGTGCAGGCAACGTGCTTCAAGGATTGAGTACTGGCACGCGGGATGCCGGACAAGCCGGTGGCAGGGGCGGCGGCTTGATGATCGGTGCGGCCAAGCAGAAATAGCTCCAACCGCCGGTTCAATCGTCTTCGAATCGTGGATCTGGGTCATCGCTGTAGTTGATGGGGTCGTAGGCAAGGCTTTCGCGATGATCCAGCTCTTCGGCCTTGCGTCCGAGGAAATCATCGTCACCTTGCGGCGCTTGCTCCGCCATCCTGGCTGCCACAGCAAGCGCGACCAGCATCAGCGCCGCCCAGACCGCGACGTACAGCAACACCCCGAGGGTCGCCAGCTTGACCACCCGGACCAGCACCGTTGCACCGCCTGCCGGCAGTCCCTTCGCCATCAGCCATCGATGCACCCGACGCTCCGCGCCCAGGCAACCACCCCATACGCTGCCCAGCCAGCGGCCGAGTCGCGCTGCGGTGGTCATGCCTGCGGTGTGCTTCATGGTTGGCTACCTCATGGTCGTTCCACGGTCGTTGGGCAAGGCCGTGCCGGTTTCCTTCATGCCTGCCGCGCCGCGAATGCTTCGGCGGTCATGATCAGGCCGGGAAAGTCCTCTCGCATGGCGAGAATGTCCGCATCGCCCGTGATCAATGCATCCGCCTTGCCGACATGCGCGAGCACCAGGAACACCTGGTCCTTCTCGTCGCGGCAGACCGGCAGGTCTGGCCATGGCGCTGGCAGTTCCACCACATCGGCGTAGGGCAGGAAGTCCGCCAGCAACTCCTGCTGTTCCAAGTTCGACAGCTTGAACTTGGGATAGGCCAGGACGCGCAGCAGTTCACTGGCCGTCTCCCGGCAGACCAGCGGCTGCAACTGCTGTTGCTGCCAGGCATGGCGTATCCAGGCAAGGCGTCCTGCATTGAAGATCAACGCCGACAGCACGATGTTGGTATCGAGCACGACCCTGCGCATCAGCGCCGCGCCCAGGCCACGGCATCCTCGACGTCCTGCTCGGTGATCCCGAGTTGCTCCAGCTTCTCGCGCACGGCCTGGGCCTTCTGGACCCGCACCGGCGTCAGGATGATCCGGCCGCCCTCGACAGTCACGTCGAAGTACTCCGCTGCATCCACGCCGGATACGGCCGCCTTGGGCAGCGTGATCTGGTTTTTCGAAGTGAGCTTGGCAAGCATGGGATGCCTCCGTCAGTTACAAAGGAAATCTTACTTCCTTACTTCATTCTCGACAAGCATGCCGTCGGGCGCAGGGGTTTCAGGGCCTGCTGCGCTTTCAGCGCCGGTTGAAGCGGCCTGATCCGGTGAAAACACAGTGCCTGTTCCGCTCGATCCTGGAGCGCACCGGCTCCGCATTGATTGCGGCATACGAAGCCAACTGCCCCTATACCGAAGGGCTTGTCGAAGGCCAAAGGGCTGGGGAAGGAGCAAGGTAATGGCCTCAAGGGGAAAGGCCCTACCCGAAAGGCCAAAAGGCTCCTCCGGCCAGCCCATCACCAGGATGTCGCCATGCTTTCGCTGTTCCAGCGCAAACGGGTGCCGCTGGCCACCGCCGCCGCGCCGCCTCCCGTCGAGCCTGCCAAAGGGCTGACCCGGCCGCAGTCGGCCGCATCGTTGCTGGCGGAGCCGCGCCGGCAGCGGCTGCTGGAACACATCTGGCAGCGCACCTCGCTGTCGCGTCGGCAGTTCCGCTCGCTGTACCTCGCGCCGCTGGAGCGCTACGCCGAGCTGGTCCAGCAGTTCCCGGCCTCGGAGGCGCATCACCATGCCTGGCCGGGCGGCATGCTGGACCACGGCCTGGAGATCGTGGCCTACGCGCTCAAGCTGAGGCAGTCCCACTTGCTCCCGGCCGGCGCCTCGCCCGAGGCCCAGGCCGCGCAAGCCGAGGCCTGGACCGCCGGTACCGCCTACGCCGCACTGCTGCACGACATTGGCAAGATCGCGGTCGACCTGCACGTCGAGCAGGCCGATGGCCTGGTCTGGCACCCCTGGCACGGGCCGCTGCGGCAGCCGTACCGCTTTCGTTACCGGACGGATCGCGAGTACCGGCTGCATGGCGCCGCCACCGGGCTGCTCTACACCCGTGTGCTCGATGCCGGTATCCTCGACTGGCTGAGCGACTACCAAGACCTGTGGTCGGCGCTGCTGTACGTCCTGGCGGGCCAGTACGAGCATGCCGGCACGCTGGGCGAACTGGTCGTCAAGGCCGACCAGGCATCGGTGGCCCTGGCGCTCGGCGGTGATCCGGCCAGGGCCATGGCGGCGCCGAAGCATGCGCTGCAGCGCAAGCTGCTGGATGGCTTGCGCTACCTGCTGCGCGAGGAGTTCAAGCTGAACCAGCCCGGCGGCCCGTCGGATGGATGGCTGACCCAGGACGCACTCTGGCTCGTCAGCAAGACGGTCAGCGACAAGCTGCGCGCGCATCTCCTGTCGCAGGGCATCGAAGGCATCCCATCGAACAACACCGCCGTCTTCTCGGTGCTCCAGGACCATGGCATCGTGCAGCCCGCTCCGGATGGAAAGGCGATCTGGCGGGCGACTGTCACGAGCGGCACCGGCTGGTCCCACAGCTTTACCTTCCTGCGCCTGTCGCCGGCCTTGATCTGGGCGTCGGGCGAGCGTCCCGCACCGTTCGCCGGCACGGTCACGACGGAAGAGCCCCTCCCTGGCAATGAGACAGAACCGGTCATCGCCGGCATCGCGGCCACCTTACCGCCCCCAGGGGTGGCGGATCCCCCGGCCGGGATCGCGGACCCGGTCTCCGATCTGCTGTCGATGCTTGATGCGTCCGACGCAGCCACCGCCGGTGCATCGTCCGCCAGCACGGAACCACCATCACCATCCGCCGCCGCAGCTGCGGTAGCGACCCATTCGGCGCTGACCGGTCCTGCCACGATGCCGGCTCCCGCGAAGGCCACGCCGTCCGGGGAAGCCTTCATCGCCTGGCTCAGGCAAGGCATCGAGTCGCGCAAGCTCATCATCAACGATGCGAAGGCACTGGTGCATACCGTCGATGGCACGGCGTACCTGGTCAGCCCCGGCGTCTTCCAGCGCTACGTGCAGGAACATCCGGAGATCCAGGCGCTGGCCCGACAGGACGATCTGCACGACTGGCAATGGGTGCAAAAGCGCTTCGAGAAGCTGGGGCTGCACCGCAAACAGGACAGCGGCCTGAACATCTGGACCTGCGATGTCACAGGACCGCGCAAGTCGCGGCGGTTGCACGGCTATCTGTTGGCGGCGCCTTCGGCATTGTTCGCGGAAGTCCCGCCGGACAACCCCTACCTGTCCCTGGTGCGCGGCTAAGAGTCTCCTCGCTGCACACGGGAAGCGCGCCTGCCGACCCTATGTCTTGCATCGGCGATACCCCCTCATGCTCGATGGGCGGCCCAACCCTTGAAGGTGAACGCGCAATAGAAAAGGTCGATGTCCGTGAATCCAGCCTCGCGGAGCAGATCGACATCCTGCGCGGGCGAAAGCACGGGCAGCCGTTCCTTGATCGCCGCGATGCTGCCTTCGGCTTGACGCACGGGTACGCCGGAAGTAGCCGCGAACGCCGCATTGCGCGAGAGCCATCTGTCCCGACCGGGATCTTCGCCGGGAAAGCTGTGATGCGCGACGACAAGGGGCGCACCGGGCTTGAGTCGCAGGTGCATCTGCTGCAGCGTCTTCAGGCGCTCGGCTAGCGGCAGGAAATGCAGTGTCAGCAGGCAGGTCGCGCCATCGAAGGGCCCCTTGGGGGCGGCGTCGATATAGCCTTCGTGCAAGTGCACATGAGACGCCACCGGGCCCAGGATCGTGCGGGCGAGTTCGAGCATCTCTGCGGAGGGATCGACGCCGTCGAACTGCCAGCCGGGCTGCATCTCGGCGAAGGCCTTCAGTTCCAGTCCGCCGCCGGCGCCGAGCACCAGAATGCGCGCGTCCGAAGGCGCGCATTCGGCCAGTAGCACGCACGCCATCCGGTGCAGGTCGCGAAGGCCCGGTACGATCCTTGCGGTTCCCTCCGCATAGCCCGATACAGCCATCGGGTCGGAGAACGATGTCATCCAGCGCTGCCTTCCGCTTGCACGGTCAAGATGTTCTCGGGCCAAAGCAGTGAACGGTGAATGTGGAATCCAGTCATGGCACCGTTGCCTACGGCAAGCGATACGGAATGAGGAAACCGTGCTACGTCGCCGCAGGCAAATACGCCTGGCACTGAGGTCATGCTTTCGGAATCCGTGCGGATCTGGATGCCCATGGGCGATTCTTCCAGCGCACAGCCGATTGTCTCGGCCAAAGGGTTGGAGGGAGAGGTTCGCGTTGCAACAAAAAGGCCCGCAAAGCTCAGTCGCCTTCCATCCACCATTGTCACGTCAGCATGCCCCTCGATTTTGTCGATGCGCGCCTCTTCGATGACCACGCCTCGGCGTTTCAAAGTGGTCCTGATTTCCTCATTGAGTTCCAATGCACCGTTGACGAGCAAAGTGACATCCCCCCAATCCGTCAGCATCTCAGCCTGATGGATGGACATCGGACTGGCACCGACGATGCCGATTCGGCCTTGTCCAAGTTCATAGCCATGGCAGTACGGGCAGTGAAAAACCGTCTTCCCCCAGCGTTGCGCGAGCCCGTCAACCTCTGGAAGCTGGTCAGCCACCCCCGTAGCCAACAGAATGCGTCGCCCCAGTTGCGACTGACCATCAGCCGTCGTGACGGTGAATTCATCCGCCTGCCCGGTGATGGTTTCCACCCGACCTTTAAGCCAGGTCAGCGTTGGATAGGCCTCAAGCTGGCGGCGTGCGTTTGCGGCGATTTCACCTGGCGGCACACCATCCTGGCCGAGAAATCCGTGTGAATGGCTGGCGAAGCGGTTGCGCCGCTGGCCCGCATCGATCACCAGCACTGACCTGCGTGCGCGCACCAGTTGCAGGGTCGCGGCCATGCCTGAGTAGCTTCCGCCGACGACGATCACGTCGTGATTCATGATTTATTCCTTGAGTGTCGTAAGGCCGCATGCCGGCGTGCGAAGTCAGAGGCCAGATCGGCAAGGGTGATTTCCGAAAACCGCGTGAGCAGCAGCGCCTCGGCTTCGGCAAACGTGCCTTCGAGTGCCGCATTGACCGTCTGCTCGACCAGACACTCCGGTGTCTCGTTGCGGTTGCCGATGGCAAACGTCGCCGGCTCTCCCAGGGCTTCGTGCAACTGACGCAGGGTGACGCTGCCAAGGTCGGCGTGGATACGCCATCCTCCTGCGTGGCCTCGTTCGGAGGTGACGATTCCCGCTTGCCGCAGGTATCCCATCGTGCGTCGAACGACGACCGGGTTGGTTCCCAGGCACTGCGCCAGGGCTTCTGACGTAACGGGTCCGTCCTGCTCGGCCATGTGCAGCAACGCATGCAGGACAGACGACAGGCGACTGTCTCTTTTCATGAAACAAATGATGTTACGAAAAAGGCCGAGTGTCAAATGCGAGGTGGCAATGAACACCTGGCAAGTCACAGCCTTGACGTACAAGAACGTTGTTGACACCTCACCGCCATGACGGCATGGCTATTCGGTGCCGCTCTCTTCCTCGGACAGTTGCGCCTCGGTCGCGGCCATCAGCGTCGCGGCCGAGCACCCCAGCCCCTTCGCGATCCGCAGGATCAACACCAGCGTGGGCATGTGCTCGCCGCGCTCGATCTTGCCCATGTGCGACCGGGCGATGCCCGCCTGTTCCGCGAGCACCTCCTGCGCCAGCCCCTGCGCGGACCGGGCCTCGCGCACGGCAACGCCGAAAGCGCGCGCTGGCTCGCTTTCATAGGTTCTTGTCCCTGCGGGTCTCCCGCGTTGCACCGATCGCTTCTGCATCAACAGAAGCGTCACGCGCAAAGCGAATCTAAACCACGTTAAACTTATCTCATCGACCGGTCGCGCCCGGTTTTTCCCAGTGTCGGCGTTGTGCAGGTGACACGATGATCGCTCCCGATCCCTTGAACATTGCCCTGTCGGACTGCCTGGCCTATCCCCGGTTGTCGGTGCCGATGGCGGAACATCGCCGGCGCCATCCGGACCACCCCATTCGCCTTCATGAAGAACGCCTGGTGGATCTGCATCGAGGACTGCTCGCGGGGGCCTTCGAGGCAGGCCTCTGCCAGTCGCCCGCAGCACCGGAAGGCATCGATGTGCGCCCCGTCTGGCGCGACACGCTGGCATTGGCCGTGTCGGCCCATCACCCCTTGCTGGCCTTCGCGTCAGTGTCCCTGGAGCAGGCGGCCGACCACCCTTGGATCGCCCTGGATGGGCGCGGCTGTGTGGGCTACTGCGGGCAGATCGACTCACTGCTGACGGCGGCCGGCGTCGTTCCCTCGGCCGTCACGACGGCCACATCGTTCGGGTTGATGATGACCTTGGTGGCCGCCGGCTACGGTGTCTGCCTGGCACCCGCCGCCCGCATCGAGGGTCATCGTTCCCTTGGCGTTGTCCAGCGTCCCTTGCAAGAGGGCGCGCTGACGCTCACCACGTACTTCCTGAGCCGTCGAAGTACGGACAGCACCCACCTGGAGCCGTTTTTCCAAGCGCTCCAGGCAAGCGCCTGACCGAACTTCGGCGCGACCCTGGCTCGATCAATCTCCGGGCGTCGCTTCGGCGGCATCGGCAGCGACGGCTTCGCGCACCAGCCGCTGCACGCTTTGCCGGACCGGCTCAGGGAACTCGGTCGTCACGACCGGCTCGCTTGCCTGCGTGCACTGTGCGGCCACCAGCCGCGCGGCAAGGTGCAGGTTCGTTGGGTTGACGGCTTCGATGGCCGGCCGTGTCCCGAGCGCCTCGTACGAGCGCAGGAGTGCGTGGTAGATGTCCCAGGTGTCGATGCCCGGTGGCAGTTGCTTCAGCACGGACTGGACCAGCCTGCGCTTGAGCGGATCGAGCTGCCAGTCCGGCACGCGCTGCCCGCGATGCCCCATGTGGATCGACAGCAGGTTGCCGGCCTGGATCTCGTAGGTGATCCAGCGGCGCGACTTGCCCGCGAGCCTGGCGTAGTCCGCCACTGAGAGGTTGTGCGGCGCCTCGAAGGTCTCCAGCACTTGCTGGCGTTCGCGCTGCACCTCCGACAGGCGCGGCCGTGCGTACTCGGGCATGCGCACGGCCGACAACCGCTGCACCGATGCCGGCGCTTCGGGTTGGCCGGGCGCCGGCGCGGTCACGATCAGTTGCGGCGCGGAGAGGTCGACCACCGGCGGCTGCGCGGCCGCCTGGCCGGCGATGGTCGGCAGGCCCTGGAGCGTGATGGTCAGATGCCGGCTGGCAACCTCGACCTGGTTCTGCTCGAACAGGTCCAGGCGATCGGCCCAGTCCTGCATCATGACGCGGCGCTGCTCGACGTATTCGGCATGGTTGTAGGTCGCGCTGATCCTGTCCGGGTCGGCATGCGAGAGCTGGGCGTCCACCCATTTCTTCGGGTACCCGAGTTCGTTCAGCGCCGTCGAGATCGTGGCACGGATGCCGTGGCCGGTCAGCTGGTCCTCGTAGCCCATGCGCTTGAGCGCCCCGTTAAACGTGTTCTCGCTGACGGGATGCTTGAGGCACCAGTCGCCCGGGATCAGGTAGACCTGGGCCGGCTTGAAGTTGTCGAGCAGGTGGCGAACGATCTCCTGCGCCTGCACCGACAGCGGCACGATGTAGGGCGGGATGTCGATGAGACGCTTGCGCTTCTTCTTGGTCAGCAGCTTGCGCTGCTTGAGCCTGGCCACCGGGATGACCCACAGGCCCCGGTCGAGGTCGAACTGATCGGGCGTTGCGAAGCGAAGCTCGCCGGTGCGCACACCAGTGAGCATCAACAGCCGCAAGCCCAACTGCGTGTTCAGGCGCCCGCGGTACTTGCGCAGTGTCTGCAGCATGACTGGCAGCTCGTGCATGCGCAGGAACGGGTTGTGTTCGACCGGCGGCAATGGCAGCGCGACCACTTCCAGGTCCCTGGACGGGTTATCGCCCATGTTGGGAATCGCCACCGTGGCGTAGGTGAACAACTGGGTGAACCAGGTCCTCAGCTTCTCGGCCACCGACAGCGAGCCGCGCTTTTCCACCTTGCCGATGATGTCCAGCAGGTGTGCGCGGGTGATCTCGTAGATGGTCAGGTGCCGCAGCGAGGGGAACACGTCTTTCTTGAAGACGCGCCCGATCTGTTCAAGGCTGGTCTGCCGTCCTTCCTCCAGCGAGAGCCGGCGATGGGCCAGCCATTGCTCGTAGACGGCCATGAAGGTGTGCTCGCCGGCCAGGACGATCGCGTGCCGCCTGCGCTTGCGTTCGCTGTGCGGATTGACGCCCTTGGCGAGCAGCGAGCGGGCTTCATCGCGAAGCGCACGGGCGTCCTTCAGCGAGAGCGCTGGATACGTGCCGAAGGACATGCGGTCGCGCTTGCCGCCCCACGAGAAGCGGAAGTGCCACGCCTTTGCACCGGTGGCTGAAACAAAGAGGGAAAGGCCGTCTGTGTCGGCCAGGGTGTACGGTTTGCCGGTCGCCTTGGCCTGGCGAACCGTGAGGTCCGAAAGCATGATCCCAACTCCTTGAAAGCGAGTTGAGTGCCATGTTTCCCATCGGGCCCCGGCTCCCCCAGCAACAATGCGGAACTGGGAAGCTCCGCATTGCGATGTACCACCTAATGTACCGGTTTTGACCGGCTGTCAGTGGATTTCGCTGGACGTCACTGGATCGAAGATTCTTAAAAAATCGAACCGTGACAATGACTTGCAACACTCCATGGACGTCCCTGGAACACCATGGAAAGTTGAAGTGGAGCGGGTGAAGGGAATCGAACCCTCGTCAGTAGCTTGGGAAGCTACAGCTCTACCATTGAGCTACACCCGCCTGCGGTGTCTGCGCATGGTAACCCGGGATACGCGTGGTGGGAACTACGTCGTGCAACCCAATGG
>JACDJA010000229.1_pt1 | contig 72954 bp, 60 predicted proteins | sample 7449241 | NCBI WGS metagenome assembly JACDJA01 (sample SAMN14253289, study PRJNA609438) | sludge metagenome | isolation source: initial anaerobic sludge | collected 2018-12-20 | reverse complement strand
TTCGCGCACGCCGAAATGCAGGTTGCGGCCGGCGCGGCTCCAGCCGCCGCCGTCCGAGCCCTGTTCGTCCTCGCCGGGCACCGGTGGCACGTTGAAGTCGCCCAGGCCCTTGAGCGCGGTCTTGGTCGAGGGATCCAGATCCGCCGAACCACCGGAGAGCGACGGGAGCCTGGGCGCGATGGCGTTCATCACCTTGCCACCGGCGACGCGCGTGGCCATGCCCTTGGCGTCGGCCGGGAAGGTCGGGATGTCGGCATCCCAGCCGTCAGGCAGTTCGCCGCGCAGGCTGCGCTCGAGCTCCGCGGCCTCGGCGGGAAACGCCTGCGCATACGCGGCCAGGGCCTCGTTCCATCTGCGCTCGGCCTGGCCGCCGCGATCCAGAGCTTCGCGCATGTGCTTGAGTGCTTCGCCCGGCACCTCGAACGGACGATGCGCGGACCAACCCAGGTTGTCCCTGGTTTTCCTGACATTCTCGACGCCGAGCGGCGAGCCATGCGCCTTGTAACTGTCCTGCTCGGGTGAGCCATAGCCGATGTGGGTGCGCACCAGCACCAGCGAGGGTCGGTGGGTTTCCTTGCGCGCCTCCTCGATGGCCGCGTGGATGGCCGCGCAGTCGTTGCCATCGGGCACCTCCACCGTGTGCCAGCCATAGGCGCGAAAACGCGCCGCGCGGTCCTCGGTGAAGGTGATTGGCGTGCCGGCGGCCAGGGTCACGTAGTTGTCGTCATACAGCACGATCAGCTTGCCGAGCTCGAGGTGCCCGGCCAGCGAAGCCGCCTCGGCAGCGACGCCCTCCATCAGGTCGCCGTCGCTTGCCAGCACATAGGTGTGGTGGTCGACCACCGTGTGCCCATCACGGTTGTAGCGGGCGGCCAGCTGCGCCTCGGCGATCGCCATGCCGACGGCGTTGCCGAAGCCCTGGCCCAGCGGGCCGGTGGTGACTTCCACGCCCGGCGCGTGGTCGCGTTCGGGGTGGCCCGGCGTCTTGCTGCCCCACTGGCGGAACTGCTTGATGTCTTCGAGGGTGAGCTGGTAGCCGCTCATGTACAGCAGGCTGTAGAGCAGCGCCGAGCCATGGCCGGCCGAGAGCACGAAGCGGTCGCGGTCGGCCCAGCCCGGGTCGGCCGGGTTGTACTTCATGAAGCGCGTCCACAACACGTAGGCCATGGGCGCGGCGCCAAGCGGCAGGCCGGGGTGGCCGCTGTCGGCCTTCTGCACCATGTCCACGGAGAGGAAGCGCAGGGAGTTGATGCATTGCTGGTCAAGATCGTGTGACATGGGAACTCCTCGATTCAGTGCGTCCGCGGTCCGTTCGACGGCCGGGGGCTCCAGCGCCAGTCGCGCACCTCGGGCAGGTCCTCGCCGTGTGCGGTGACCCACTCGCGGTGGCGGGCAATGACGGACGCGTGGCGCTGCATGGCCGCCTCGACCTCGGCTTCGGCGCGCGCGGTGCGACGGATCGCGGCAAGCGCCAGCGTGTAGCGGTCGATGCCGTTCAGCACCACCATGTCGAAGGGCGTGGTGGTGGTGCCTTCCTCGCGGTAGCCGTGGACGTGGAAGTTGTCGTGGTTGCGGCGGCGGTAGGTGAGGCGGTGGATGAGGCCGGGATAGCCATGGAAGGCGAAGATCACCGGCCGGTCGGTGGTGAACATGGCATCGAAAGTGTCATCAAGCAGTCCATGCGGGTGCTCGTCGTGGGTCTGCAGGGCCATGAGATCGACGACATTGACGACGCGGATGCGCAGTTGCGGCGCCCATTCGCGCAGCACGGTCACGGCGGCGAGGGTTTCCAGGGTCGGCACGTCGCCGCAGCAGGCCATCACCACGTCGGGCGCGGCGCCGCCGTCGTTGCCGGCCCACTCCCAGGTGCCGGCGCCGACCGTGCAATGCCGCACCGCGGCGCCGATGTCCAGCCACTGCCAGGTCGGCTGCTTGCCGGCAATGACGAGGTTGACGTAGTCGCGGCTGCGCAGGCAGTGGTCGGCCACCGATAGCAGGCAATTCGCATCGGGCGCGAGGTAGATGCGCACGATGTCCGACTTCTTGTTGGCGACGAGGTCGATGAAGCCCGGGTCCTGGTGCGAGAAGCCGTTGTGGTCCTGGCGCCAGACGTGGGAGGTCAGGAGATAGTTGAGCGAGGCGATCGGCGCGCGCCACGGAATCTCCCGGCACACCTTGAGCCACTTGGCGTGCTGGTTGAACATCGAATCGACGATGTGGATGAAGGCCTCGTAGCAGGAGAACAGGCCATGCCGGCCGGTGAGCAGGTAGCCTTCCAGCCAGCCCTGGCAGAGCTGCTCGCTGAGGACCTCCATCACGCGCCCGTCGGCATCGAGGTCTTCGTCCACGGGTTCGGTCGCGGCCATCCAGGCTTTTCCGGTCACCTCGTACACGGCATCCAGGCGGTTGGAGGCCGTCTCGTCGGGGCCGAACAGGCGGAAGTTGCGCCGCTCGAGGTTGGCGCGCATGACGCGCGCGAGCCAGGTCCCGAGCACGCGCGTGGATTCGGCCTTGACGCTGCCCGGTGCATCGATGGCGACCGCGCAGTCACGGAAACCGGGGAGTTCCAGCGCCTGCAGCAGCAGGCCGCCGTTGGCATGCGGATTGGCGCCCATGCGCCGCGCGCCGGCGGGGGCGAGGGCGGTGATCTCGGGCTTTGGTCGGCCGTCCGCGTCGAACAGCTCGTGCGGGCGGTAGCTCCTGAGCCAGGCTTCCAGTTGCACCAGGTGATCGGGCCGTGAGAAGAGCTCGGACAGGGGAACCTGGTGCGAGCGCCACGTGCCTTCCACCTGCTTGCCATCGACCACCTCCGGCCCGGTCCAGCCCTTGGGGGTCTGGAACACCAGCATCGGCCAGCGCGGGCGCTCGGGTGGCTTGCCCGCTCCCGGCTTGCGCGCCGCCGCCTGGATCGAGCGGATCGCCGCGAGCATGGCATCCAGCGTGGCGGCGAGCTCCCGGTGCACCTGCATGGGTTCATCGCCGGCGACGAAATAGGGCTCGTAGCCGTAGCCACGCATCAGCTCGATCAGCTCGGAGCGCGGAATGCGCGCGAGGAGCGTCGGGTTGGCGATCTTCCAGCCGTTGAGATGCAGGATCGGCAGCACTGCGCCATCGCTTACCGGATCGAGGAACTTGTTGGAATGCCAGCTCGCCGCCAACGCGCCGGTTTCCGCCTCGCCATCGCCGATCACGCAGGCGGCAATCAGATCCGGATTGTCGAAGACGGCGCCGTAGGCATGCAGCAGCGAGTAGCCGAGTTCACCGCCCTCGTTGATCGAGCCTGGTGTCTGCGGCGCGGCATGGCTGGGCATGCCGTAGGGCCAGGAGAACTGCCGGAACAGGCGCTCCATGCCGGCGCGGTCCTGCGTCACCTCCGGCCACAGCTCGCTGTAGGAGCCTTCCAGCCAGGTGCTGGCATAGAGCGCCGGGCCGCCGTGGCCAGGCCCGGTGATGTAGATCATGTCCAGGTCATGCGCGCTGATCAGGCGATTGAGATGCACGTAGAGGAAGTTGAGACCGGGCGTGGTGCCCCAGTGGCCGAGCAGGCGCGGCTTGATGTGCGCGAGGCTGAGCGGCTCGTCCAGCAGCGGGTTGGCCTTGAGGTAGATCTGCCCGACCGACAGGTAGTTGGCCGCGCGCCACCACGCGTCCATGCGGGCCAGAAGATCGGCGGTAGGTTGGCGCATGTCAGGAATCCTCTCCGCCACCACCATGCTGGGGCGCCGACGGGGCCGTGGGGGCGATGGTCCGGTCGACGATGTCCTGCGCCTCGGCGAGCAGGGCCTTGAGGTGCGCCTCGTCGCGGAAGCTCTCGGCGTAGATCTTGTAGATGTCCTCGGTGCCCGAGGGGCGCGCCGCGAACCAGCCCCCATCGGTGGTGACCTTGATGCCGCCGATCGGCGCGTCGTTGCCTGGCGCCTTGTCGAGCACGCGGGTGACCTTGTCACCGGCAATGGTGGTCACATCGACCGCATCCGGGGAAAGCCTGGCCAGGCGCTGCTTCTGCTCCGGGGTCGCCGGCGCCTGCAGGCGATCGGCGAAGATTTCACCAAAATCGTTGCAGAGGTAGGAATACAGGATGCCGGCGCCGGCGCCTTCGCTGCGCGCGGCCATTTCGGCGGCCAGCAGTGCGGCGACAATACCGTCCTTGTCGGTCGTCCAGACCGATCCGTCCTGGCGCAGGAAGGATGCGCCGGCGCTTTCCTCGCAGCCGAAACCGAGTGATCCATCGAACAAACCTTCGGCGAACCACTTGAAGCCCACCGGCACTTCGATCAGTGGCCGTCCGAGGCGCGCGGCAATGCGATCGATCATCGCCGTGGTCACCACGGTCTTGCCTACGGCGGCGCTGGCGGCCCAGTCCGGGCGATTGCGATAGAGGTAGTCGATCGCGACGCTCAGGTAATGGTTGGGTGGCACCAGACCCACGTTCGGCGCCACGATCCCGTGGCGGTCGTGGTCGGTGTCGCAGGCAAAGGCGACGTCGTAGCGGTCCTTGAGGCCGATCAGGCGCTGCATGGCATACGGCGAGGACGGATCCATGCGGATCTTGCCGTCCCAATCCAGCGTCATGAAGCCGAACTGCGGATCGACTTCGCGGTTCACGATATCGAGTTCGATGTCGTAGTGTTCCGCGACGCGCGGCCAGTAGTGCACGCCTGCACCGCCCAGTGGATCCACACCCAGGCGCAATCCTGAGCCGCGAATCGGATCGAAGCGGATGATACTGCCCAGATCGGCGACATATGCACCGAGGAAATCGTGCTCGCGGGTGCTGTCGCGATGCTGCGCCTTGCCCATGGAAACGCGCCGCACTTCCTTGAGCTTGCCCTCGAGGAGTTCGTTCGCGCGCCGCTGGATCCAGCCGGTGACCTCGGTTTCTGCCGGGCCGCCGTTGGGCGGGTTGTATTTGAAGCCGCCATTGTCGGGCGGATTGTGCGAAGGCGTCACGACGATGCCGTCGGCCAACCCGTCCGAGCGACCCCGGTTGTACACCAGGATGGCGTGCGAGATGGCCGGGGTCGGCGTGAACTCGCCGCCCCTGGCGATCCGCAGCTCCACGTCGTTGGCGGCCAGCACCTCCAGCGCGGATTCGAAGGCCAGTGGCGACAGCGCGTGTGTGTCGATGCCGATGAACAGCGGCCCATCGATGCCCTGCGTGCGCCGGTACTCCGCCACGGCCTGGCTGATGGCGAGGATGTGGTTTTCGTTGAAGCTGCCGTCGAAGGACGAGCCACGATGCCCGGAGGTGCCGAAGGCGACACGTTGCGCGGGCACCGAGGGATCCGGCCGCGTCTGGTAGTAGGCGTCGACCAGCTTGCCGACATCCACCAGGTCGGAAGGCTGCGCCGGCTGGCCGGCCCGGGGATCGATGTGTTCGCTCATGGGGAGGGGTTCCTTCGCGCGCGGTAGCGGCGGATCAGGGCATTGGTCGAGCTGTCGTGCGCGAGCCTGGGCTCTTCGTCGCTCGCCAGCTCCTTCGCCGTCCGCGTCGCAAGCTGCTTGCCGAGTTCAACGCCCCACTGGTCGAAGGAATCGATGTTCCAGATCGCACCCTGCACGAACACGCTGTGCTCGTAGAGCGCCACCAGCGTGCCCAGCGTGCGGGGGTCCAGGCGCTCGGCGAGGATGGTGGTGGTCGGCCGGTTGCCTTCGCAGACCCGGTGCGGTGCCAGCGCCTCGGGCGTGCCTTCGGCCAGCACCTCTTGCCGCGTCTTGCCGAAGGCCAGCGCCTCGGTCTGGGCGAAGAAGTTCGCCATCAGGAGGTCGTGCTGGTCGCCGAGCGGGTTGAGCGCCTGGCAGAAGCCGATGAAATCGCAGGGCACCAGGCGCGTGCCCTGGTGGATCAGCTGGTAGAAGGAATGCTGGCCGTTGGTGCCGGGTTCGCCCCAGAAGATCGGGCCGGTCTCGAAATCGACCTGCGCTCCCTGGAGCGTGACGTGCTTGCCGTTGCTCTCCATGGTGAGCTGCTGAAGATAGGCGGGAAAGCGCTTCATGTACTCGGCATAGGGCAGCACGGCGACCGTCGCCGCGCCGAGGAAGTTGTTGTTCCAGATGGCAATCAGGCCCATCAGCGTCGGCAGGCTCCGCTCGAAGGGCGTGGTGCGGAAGTGCTCGTCCATGGTGTGGAAGCCCGCCAGCATTTCCCGGAAGTGGTCCGGGCCGATCGCGAGCATCGTGGAAAGGCCGATCGCCGAATCCATCGAATAGCGCCCGCCGACCCAGTCCCAGAAGCCGAACATGCGCTCCGTGTCGATGCCGAACTTGCGCACGCCCTCTTCGTTCGTCGACACCGCGACGAAGTGCTTGGCGATGGCTCCGGACTCCTCCGCACCCTTGCCCAGCTGCTCCAGACACCAGCTGCGTGCCGCGTGCGCGTTGGTGAGCGTTTCCAGCGTGGTGAAGGTCTTGGAGCAGATGATGAAGAGGGTTTCGCGGGCATCGAGGTCACGGGTCGCCTCTGTGAAATCGGTGCCATCGACGTTGGAGACGAAGCGGAACACCATGTCGCGGCGGCTGTAGGCCTTGAGCGCTTCGTAGGCCATCACGGGGCCGAGATCCGAGCCGCCGATGCCGATGCTGATGACGTTCCGGATCGGCTTGCCGCCGTGCCCCTTCCATGCGCCGCTCCGCACCTCCTCGGCGAAGGCCGCCATGCGGTCGAGCACCTCATGGACCTCCGGCACCACATCCTTGCCATCGTCCATGATCCGCGTACCGCGCGGCGCGCGCAGCGCCACGTGCAGCACCGCGCGATCCTCTGTGCTGTTGATGTGCTCGCCGCGGAACATGGCGTCGCGCCGGTCTGCCACGCCGCGGGCGCGCGCAAGGTCGAGGAGCAGGCGCAGGGTCTCCTCGTCCACCCGCTGCTTGGAATAGTCGAAGTACAGGCCCGCGCCCTCGGCGACCAGCCGCTCACCGCGCGTGGGATCCGCGGCGAACAGGTCGCGCAGGTGGCGCGCGCGGAGCGCGGTGGCGTGGTTCTCCAGCGCCTGCCACTCAGGCAGGGTGGTCAGCGGCTCGATGGCAGTGGTCATGTCGGTGTCCTCAGGCGGCCAGCGCCTTGCCCTTCTCCTCGATACGGCCGAGGAGATCGTTCCAGGACTTGACGAAAGCTGCTGCGCCGTCGCGCTGAAGCTTCAGCGCCAGCGCGGCGATGTCGATGCCGGCATCCTCGAATGCCTTCAGCACCGCCTCCGAATCGGCGCCCTGCGGATCCATCGTTTCCAGGATGTCACCGTGGTCGGCGAAGGCCTTGAGGGTCTTGTCGGGAATGGTGTCGATCGTGCCGGGCGCGGCCAGCGCCTCGACGTACAGCGTGTCGGGTGCATCCGGGTCCTTGGTGCTGGTGCTGGCCCACAGGAGCCGCGGCATCAACGCGCCAGCCGCCTGGAGCCGCTTCCAGCGCTCGGAGCCGGTGAGGGTGCACCACTCGCGCCAGGTGCGCTGGGCGACGGCAATGCCGAGCCGATCGCGCAGGCCCTCGGGGGCGCGACCGGCTACCGCGGTGTCCCAGCGGCTGATGAAGACCGATACCACCGAGGCGATGTCGAGGCTCTTGCCCTCGACCTGGCGACGCTCGAGCCCGCGCAGGCAGGCCTCGGTCGCCGCCATGCACTGGTCCGCGGAGAACAGCAGCGTGACATTGATCGGCACGCCGTTGTGGATCGACTGCTCGATGGCGGGCAGCCCTTCGGGCGTGCCGGGAATCTTCACGAAGAGATTCGGACGATCCGCCTGCTGGTGGATGGCCGCGGCCGCCTTGATGCTGCCATCGGTGTCGTTGGCGAGGAGCGGCGAGACCTCCATCGACACCCAGCCATCGACGCCCTTCGTCGCTTCGTGGACGGGGCGGAAGAGATCCGCCGCGCGGCGCAGGTCCTCCAGCGCGAGCTCGATGAAGAGCTTCTCGCCATGCTTGCCCTGGGCAAATTTCTCGCGCATGCCCTTGTCGTATGCGTGGCCCGCGCTGATCGCCTTGTCGAAGATCGACGGGTTGGAGGTGAGCCCGGTGATCGAGTAGTCCTCGATGTAGCGCTCGAGCGTGCCGTCATCGAGCATGTCGCGGGTGATGTTGTCGAGCCAGAGGCTCTGGCCGAGTTCGTGCAGTCGCTTCGTGGGTTTCATGTGGACTCCTCGCGGCGCGCTCAGGCGGCCGCAACAGTGTGGGGAAGATCGAGGCCGGCAAGCTCGGCGATATGCTCGATGGTGTGGTCCGGCGGGGGCTGGATGTGAGGGTCGGCCGCGGCGGCGTAGTGACCCTGGCGCACGAACACGGTGCTGAGGCGCTCGCCCATGGCGCGTGTCATGTCGGCCAGGAGTTTCACCTTGTCATCGACCATCACGTGATGCCGTGCCGGGTGACGCTGCCGGATGTCGTCCACCGCGTCCTGCTTGTGCAGGCAGACCATCACGCGCCCATCGACGGCGTCCCAGAGGCCCGACCGGCGGATCTTGTGCGGCTGGAACACGATGTCGCCATCGGAGACCAATACGCAGGGCGCACCGAGCTCGGCCAGCAGCCTGGGGGTGCCGGGGTAGAACAGGTCGGCGAAGGGATAGTCGAGCACGAAGCGCGACAGCTCCGGCAGTGCCGGGTGGTGTTCCAGCCCCTTGCGCATGCCCTGGATGGTTCCGAGGTAATCGGCATAGCCCAGGCGGTCGCGGCGTTCATCGTAGATATCTGCGTAACGCTGGCACTGGTCGGCGCCGAGGCGGCGCGTGAGCCAATCATCCAGGTCGGCGCGGAAGCGGTCGTTGTCGAGCAAGGTATTGTCGACGTCGAGCAGGATCACCAGGTCGGGGCGGGATGCCGTATCCGTCAACATGGCGCGACCGCCTCCTTCCGCGGATCGTGCCAGTGCTCGCCGCCGACCACCACGCGCGCAGCGGCGTCGGGACCCCAGGTGCCGGGATCGTACTCGCGCACCAGTTCGCCGTCGTGATCGAGCACGGGATCGACCACGGCCCACGCGGCCTCCACGGTGGCATCGTCGGTGAACAATGAGTTGTCGCCCGTCAGCGCGGCGCCCAGCAGGCGCTCGTAGGGACGCTGCTCGTCGCCCGGCGCGCTGTTGCGGACGATCAGTTCCACCGGCTGGCCGCGCATCTCCGGGCCTGGCTTCTTGACGCGCGCGCCGATGGCAATGGTCTCCTCCGGGCTGATGCGGAAGCGCAGGTAGTTGGCGCCGGTGCTGAGGGCGCGGTCGAAGGTCACCGCCGGCGGGCGCTTGAAGTCGATGACCACCTCGGTGGTCGTTACCGGCAGCTTCTTGCCGGCGCGGATGTAGAAGGGGACGCCGGCCCAGCGCCAGTTCTCGATGTGCAGGCGGAGCGCGGCGAAGGTTTCAACGTCCGACTGCGGCGACACGCCCTTCTCGGCGCGATAGCCGGCGAACTGGCCGAGCACCACCTCGGCCGGATCGAGCGGGCGCACCGCGCGCAGCAGGCGCAGCTTCTCCGCCCGCAAGGCCTCGGCGCTGGAGTCGGGGGGCGCGTCCATGGCCAGCAGGGTCATCACCTGCAGCAGGTGGTTCTGCACCACGTCGCGGATCGCGCCCACTTCCTCGTAGAACTTGCCACGCCCCTGCACGCCGAAGGATTCGGCCATGGTGATCTGCACGTTGTCCACGCAGTTGCGGCTCCACACCGGCTCGAGGAAGCTGTTGGCGAAACGGAAATACAGGATGTTCTGCACCGCCTCCTTGCCGAGGTAGTGGTCGATGCGGAAGATCGAGCTTTCGGGAAACACCTGGTGCAGCGTGCGGTTGAGTGCCTGCGCCGAGGCAAGATCGCGGCCGAAGGGCTTTTCCACCACGACGCGGGCACCCTTGGCGCATTGCGCCGCATCCAGCCCCTTGACCACGCGGCCGAACATGCTCGGCGGGATGGCCAGGTAGTGCAGCGGATGCTTGGCGTTGCCCAGCGCCTTCTTCAGACGGACATAGGTGGAATCGTCGTTGTAGTCGCCATCGACGTAGGCCAGCAGGCTGGACAGCTTCGCGAACGCCTGCTCGTCGACGCCGCCATGGGCCTTCAGGCTTTCATGCGCGTGTTCGCGAAACTGCTCCAGAGTCCAACCCGAGCGCGCCACGCCGATGATCGGCATGTCTATGCCGTCGCGCTGGATCATCGCCTGCAGCGCCGGAAACACCTTCTTGTAGGCGAGATCTCCGCTGGCGCCAAAGAACACGAATGCATCGGAACTCGCTGCCGACATGCTGCCTCCGCTCTGCTTGGAAGTGCGCGATCGCGACCGTTCGCGCACGATCTGCGTACCGGATCACGTTTCCTATCATGCGCGGACTTTCCTTAACGTCCGCTTGGAACACCTGCCATCGATGCTTCGTATCGCGGAGCCGTCCGACCTGCGCCGGGGCAAAGGAGTGTGAGGTTGCGCGGCAACGGCTGGCGCAATGCCTGATCGCATGCGCCGCTCCCGATCTCGCGCCGGCGAACGGCAGCGGGCCGAGGCGTCACGCGCCGCACCGCAGCAACGCTGCCGGGCCCGGACCTGCGCGGGGGTGGGAACGCGAACGACGCCGAATCCCTCTAATGCCCACCGCCCTCGATCATCTTGAGCTCGGTGATCAGGCTGTTGGCGGCTTCCTTGCCATCGGCATAGAGCATGCGCGTGTTGTCCTGGTAGAACAGGGCGTTCTCGATGCCGGCGAAGCCCGTGCCCTTGCCGCGCTTGATGACGATCACCTGCCGCGCATCGACCACGTCGAGGATCGGCATGCCGAAGATGGGCGAGGACTTGTCGGTCTTGGCCGCCGGGTTCACCACGTCGTTGGCGCCGATGACGATGGCGACATCGCAGGTCTTGAACTCCGGATTGATGTCGTCCATGTCGGCGATCAGGTCGTAGGGCACGCCCGCTTCGGCGAGCAGCACGTTCATGTGCCCCGGCATGCGCCCGGCCACCGGATGGATGGCGAACTTCACTTCCTTGCCGGTCTTCATCAGCGCCTGCGAAAGCTCCCAGATCTTGTGCTGCGCCTGCGCCACCGCCATGCCGTAACCCGGCACGATGATGACCTTCTCGGCCATGTACAGGAGCGAGGCCGCGTCCGCCGCGTCGATGGGCTTTTGCGCGCCTTCGATGGTCTCGCCGGCACCGCCGCCGCCGAAGTTGGAGAACAAGACATTGGAGATCGGCCGGTTCATGGCCTTGGCCATGAGCTGGGTCAGGAAGGTGCCGGCCGCGCCGACCACCATGCCGGCGACGATCAGTGCCTCGATGCCCATGGCGTAGCCTTCGAAGGCGACGGCAAGCCCGGTCAGCGCGTTGTAGAGCGAGATCACCACCGGCATGTCGGCGCCGCCGATGGGCAGCGTCATCAGCACGCCGAAGGCGAGCGCGAGCACGAAGAACACGATCACCGTGGCCGGATGCAGGTCCCAGAAGATGAGCGCGAGGCCGGCGAGGATCGCCGCCGCGAACACCAGCAGGTTGATCAGCTTCTGACCCGCGAAGATGAAGCGCCGGTCCATGCGCCCGTCAAGCTTGGCCCAGGCGATCAGCGAACCGGTCATCGACACCGAACCGATCAGCGCGCCGACCACCGCCATCACCAGGATTGTCACCGGCGGCGCGACTTCTCCCGCCTGGCCGAACTTCAGGAGTTCCCCGGCGCCGATGGCCGCCGCCGAACCACCGCCCATGCCATTGAACAGCGCCACCATCTGCGGCATGTCGGTCATGGCAACCTTCCTGCCCCACAGCCAGGTCGGGATCACGCCGATGGCGATGCCGCCGACGATCCAGCCGATGTTGTGGCCGCGCGTGATGGCGAAGGTGGCGAGCGTCGCGATCACCATGCCCCAGCCCGCCTGCACGATGCCGCGCCGCGCCGTCACCGGCGAGGCCATGCGCTTGATGCCGAGGATGAACAGGATCGCCGCCAACAGATAACTGGCCTTGGCGAGGTATTCGAGCGCGGTGTGCATTTCCATCGGATTTCCTTGCATGTGGCCTGCAGGCCCCGCAGGTCTTGCTGTCGTCATTCCGGCGCAGGCCGGAATCCATCTTGATTTCGGAAGCCGCCCGGCAAAATCCCGTAGACCGGATCAAGCCGCCCCAGCGGCGGATCCGGCGCTTCGCGCCTTGATCCGCCCTACCACGGCAGGCAATGCGGGAAGCATCGCGGCTGAAGCCGCTCCCACATCACTTCTTCCCATCCTTGCTCGACTTGAACATCTCCAGCATGCGCTCGGTGACCACATAGCCACCCGCCGCATTGCCGGCGCCAAGGATCACGCCGACAAAGCCGATGCCGATCGCCAGTGGCGATTCCGCGTGCGCCAGCGCGATCATCGCCCCCACCAGCACGATTCCATGCACGAAGTTGGAACCGGACATCAACGGCGTATGCAGGATCACCGGCACGCGGCCGATGATCTCCTTACCCGTGAAAGCCGCCAGCATGAAGATGTAAAGCGCAAGGAATCCGTCGATCATTTCGCCACCTCAACACATGACAGTGAACTTAAATCCAAACAAATCGCCCTAGACGCCTTCACTGAGAAAATACGAGTCTACTTTCCGCCTTCAACCAACGCAGGCCTCCATCTCAGCTTGGACGAGAGTTCGACCAGTGCGATGTTGAAGTATTGGCTGAGCGCCGCGCCGATGTCCCGATGTTCCGCAAGCGAATGAAGGAACATCTGGTCCATGGGGTGAATCGTCGTGTCCGGGGCGGGATATCCGCTGAGGAACCCCGACAGCGCGCGAACAAAACGTGGATCTTCGGCCGCGCGCAGGCCATCTTCTATGGCTGGTGTGGGGCCGCTCATGTCGCGGTCGCCGTGGTTGCGTGCCGCGTGCTCATATGGCTAGCACGCGAGTTGGTTCGTGGCGGATCTCGCCGGCGTGGGTGAGGCAAGTCTTCGCGATCAGTTCGTCATCCCAATCGAATTCGAGCGCGCCGTCCTTCAGCGACAGCTCGAGGAAGTTGTAGAGGTTGCGGGCGTACATTTCACTGGCGTGCACCGGTGCGCTGGCCGGCAGGTTCAGCGGGCCGATGAGGCTGACGCCGTTGTGGCTGATCACGGTGCGGCCCGCTTCGGTGGATTCCACGTTGCCGCCGGTTTCCGCGGCGATGTCGACGATGACCGCGCCGGGCTTCATGCCGGCGACCATGGCGGCGGAGATGATGCGCGGCGCCTGGCGGCCGGGAACGGCGGCGGTGGTGACGACCACGTCGAAACCCTTGAGCTGTTCGGCCAGCGCCTTCTGCTGCTGCTCGCGTTCTTCAGCGGTGAGCTCGCGCGCGTAGCCGCCGGCGCCCGCGGCCGAGACGCCAAGGTCGAGGAACTTCGCGCCCAGCGATTCGATCTGCTCCTTCGTCTCGGGGCGCACGTCGAAGCCCTCCACCTGCGCGCCGAGGCGCCGCGCGGTGGCGATGGCCTGGAGGCCCGCGACGCCCGCGCCGACGATCAGCACCTTGCTCGGCCGGATCGTGCCGGCGGCGGTGGTCAGCATGGGGAAGAACTTGGGCGCTGCATCGGCGGCGATCAGCACCGCCTTGTAACCGGAAACGGCCGCCTGGGAGGACAGCACGTCCATCGCCTGGGCACGCGTGGTGCGCGGCAGGAGCTCCATCGCAAACGCCGTGATGCGCCGGTCGCGCAGTGCGCGGATGCGCTCGGGCGCCAGGTGCGGCTGCAGGTGGCCGATGACCACCGCGCCTTCCTTCAGCGCGGCGATTTCCTCCAGCGACGGCGGCTGCACCTTGAGCAGTACGTCGGCGCGCGCGAGCGCGGCCCTGGCGCTGTCCAGCACCTCGCAGGCGGCATAGGCACCGTCGGCGAAATACGCGCTGGCACCGGCATCGGCTTCCAGCACCACGCTCGCGCCGCGCGCCTTGAGCTTCTTCGCCACTTCCGGCGTCAACGCCACGCGGCGTTCGCCGGCCACCGATTCACGCACTGCGGCTATCGTCGTCGCCATGCAAGGACCCCGCCCCACGAAAGCCCCGATGCTAGCTCACTTGGTAGGATGCTGGCGAGCCGGAGCCGCCAGGCAACCCGGCATCCCCTAAGAGGAGCCGTACTTGATGTCACTCGAACAGCTGCGGCAGCGCCGCTCGGTACCTTCGCGCCTGCTGGCCGAACCTGGGCCGGACGCGACCCAACTGGAGCAACTGCTGGAAACGGCGATCCGCGTCCCCGACCACGGCCGCCTGGTGCCTTATCGCCTGCTGCTGCTGCGCGGCGCCGCGCGTGCGCGCCTGGGCGAGGCGCTCGCGCACCTGCGCGCCGGCCGGGATGCCGACCTGCCGGAAAGCATGCTGGACAAGGATCGCGGCCGCTTCACCCGCGCGCCGCTGGTGATCGCCGTCATCGCGCGCATCGACGCGGCGCACCCGAAGATTCCGGCACAGGAACAGCTCCTGTCGGCCGGCTGCGTCGCCTACAACCTGCTGCTCGGCGCACAGGCGCTGGGTTTTGGCGCGCAGTGGCTGACCGGCTGGCCGGCCTACGATGCACAGGCCGCCACGCTGCTCGGCCTCGCGCCAGGTGAGCGCGTGATCGCCTTCGTGCACATCGGCAGCGTGTCGCAACCTGCGCCGGAACGACCGCGCCCGGCCCTGGCCGACCTGGTCAGCGAATGGACATGAACCCCGCGGACGATGCGATGCAGGCGTCGGTCGTGCACCTGGTCGACGGCAGCCTGTACGTGTGTCGCGCCTGGTTCGGCCAACCGCCCGATGTCCGAGATGCCGACGGCGAACCCGCGCACGCGGTGCATGGCTTCACCCGCTTCCTGCTCGACCTGCTGGAGAGTGCGCGACCGACGCATCTCGCGGTTGCCTTCGACGAGGCGCTGGCGAGCTGCTTCCGCAATGCGCTCTACCCCGAGTACAAGGCCAACCGCCCGCCGGCGCCGGCCGACCTCAAGCGCCAGTTCGGCGGCTGCCGCGAAGTGGCGGACGCCTTGGGCCTGGCCACGCTGGGTGATACCCGCTACGAAGCCGACGACCTCATCGGCAGCGTGCTGACGGCCCTGCGCGAGCGCGGCTTTCGCTGCGTGATCGTGTCGGCGGACAAGGATTTCGGCCAGCTCATCGGCGCGAACGACGAGCTGTGGGACCCCCCGCGCAACCAGCGCTGGAACAGTGCCGGCATCAAGGCGCGCCTGGGCGTGCGCCCGCACCAGGTCGCCGATTTCCTCGCCCTTACCGGCGACACCAGCGACAACATCCCCGGCGTGCCGGGCGTCGGCGCCAAGACCGCCGCCATCCTGTTGCAGCTTTACGGCACGCTGGAAGCGGTACTCGAACGCAGCGAGGAAGTCGCCTTCCTGCGCCTGCGCGGCGCGGCGTCCGTCTCACGCAAGCTGCGCGAACACGCCGCCCAGGCGCGCCTGTCGCGCAGCCTCACCGGCATCGCGCTGGATGCGCCGGTGCCGACCGCGGCGGATCACTACCGTCGCCAGGCGCGCGAGCCCGCACATCTGGATGCCTTGTGCGAGCGCTGGCGCTTCGGCCCACTGACCCGCGCCCGCCTGCGCGCACTGGCAGGCAACTGAGTCGCTGCGCGGAGCAGCAACGCGATTTCCCGCGCCCGTCCAGGCCGGCGCAGGCCGGGGCCCAGCGCCCTTGCCTGTCGGAACCCGGTCGGCGCTCAGTCCTCCTTGGCGGACTGCGCGGCGCCCTGCACGTTGGAAAACTGGCCCGATCCCGGTCTGGATCCGCTTGCGGGCTTGCGCTGCGGCGCGGCAACCGGTGACATCTCGATGCCCTTCTCATCCCAGGCGAAGCGCAGGTCGCTGCGGAAGATCTTGACCGGCTCCAGCTTCGCGCCATCCTTGGGCGTGCCGTAGGTGCCGTATTCGTTGCGCTGGCTGTTGGCGATGAAATAGAGGCGGTTGCCATCGATCGCACCGTAGGTCGGCAGTTCGAACTCCGGTCGGGCGACATCGAGCGGCATGGCCTTGGTGACGCGGCGGCCATCGGCGCTCAGCGAAATCCGCATCACGCGTTCCGGCGACATGCCGTTCTGGATGGCGACGAGGGTGCCGTCATACCAGTACAGGCCGTCGATACCGCCCAGCACCAGCTTGGCGGGATCGTATTGCAGGTCGAAACCCTTGCCGGCGGCAAGATCGACGCCCAGCACGCCCATGGAGTAATCGGCGAAATAAAGGATCTTGCCGTCGCCGCTCAGGGTCATGCCGCGCACGCTGGTGAGATGCGCGTTGCGCACCATCGGCTTGAGGCTGCCGCCATCCAGACGATAGATGACGTTCTCGATGCCGTCGGCAGCAAACACACGGCCCTTGCCGACCGCGAGGCTGGACAGGGTACGTGGCTGGCCGGTCGGCTCGAGCAGGTACTTGCCTACGAACTTGCCGCTCGAGAGCTTGAAGCGGAAGACGCCGGCCTTGCCGAAGTCCTGCTTGTCGAAGCCCTTGAAGTACACCGAGGCATTGCTGGCGACGTAGAGCGCATCCTCGGCCGGATCGACGGCCAGCGCGTACACGCTCCACAGGCCGTTCTCGGCATCGGGCCTGATGAACGGAGCCAGCTTGCCATCCTTGCCCACCAGTTGGATGGTGCCGTCGCGAACGCTGCCTGCCAGCAGCTGCTTGCGCGCCGGGTCGAAGGCCAGCGCGTCGAACAGGTGATCGCCGCCCGGCAGGGTAAAGGCGACCTGGCCCTCACCGAAGGGCTTCATGTTCACCTCGAGGCCTTCGAGGATGTAGTCCCAGACCTTGGTGTCGGCGACCTTGGCGAAGTCCGGGTCGTCGGCCAGGTCATAGCCGTAGCCCTGCTTCTGCATCGCCAGCAGCGTGTCGTAGGCCTTGCTCTTTTCGCCCTGGAGCCCGTAGGTGCGCGCCAGCGCCAGGCGGACCTGGCCGACATTGGGCTGCAACTGGCTCAGGCGCTCCAGCGTCCAGGCCAGGCGTTGCAGGTCGCCGGCCTTCTCGTACATCGCCGACAGCCGGTAGAGCGCGGAGGGCAGCTCGGTCGCGGCAATCTGCTGCTGGCTGAGGTGGGCGAGGTCGGGAGCGCCGGCGCGGCCGCCTTGTTGGGCCGCGGCTGTCATCGCGACGCAGGCACCGAGCGCGAAGGCGCAGGCGATTTGCATTATCTTCATCTGGTTTGCCTCACTGGCACGGCGAAGCTGCCAAGACCCGCCGTACGCGAAAAAGTTCTGGGAAAGCCGCTCAAAATGACTGAATCGGAAACGCTTTGCAATGGCAAGTGGCTGCGGCTGAAGCGCAGCGGCCGCTGGGAGTATGCCGAACGCACCAACCCCGGCGGCGGGGTGATGGTCATCGCCCTGACGCCGCAGGACCGCCTGCTGTTCGTCGAGCAGTACCGCCCGGCGATCGGCTGCAAGGCGATCGAGATGCCGGCCGGGCTGGTCGGCGACCTGGCCGCCAGCGCCGGCGAGAGCGCCATCACTGCCGCGCACCGCGAGCTCATCGAGGAAACCGGCTACCGCGCCGCACACATGCAGTTCCTGATGGAAGGGCCGACCTCGGCCGGCATGAGCAACGAGATCATGGCCTTCGTGCTGGCTTCCGGCCTGCAACGGGTCGGCCCGGGCGGGGGCGACGAGAGCGAGGAAATCACGCTGCACGAGGTGCCGCGCGCCCAGGCCACGCGCTGGCTGCTGGATCAGCTGGCCGCCGGCTTTTCCATCGACCCGAAGATCTTTGCCGGCCTGTACATGCTGGAAACGGCGGGTGAATTCCTGAGAAAGGGCCAGCGCTGAGAGAACCGTAAGGCTGCGCGGGCGGCGTTTCAGGCCAGAGGCCCGCGGTGATGCCCTAACGAGCCGGCGGGCTCCGGTCGCGTGGCTACGCCAAATGGCCCTCGGTTCGCGCTCTCATACGGCACTGCGCATCACCACTCCGGCCAGCAGCAGTATCGCCATCACCAGCATCACGCCCCAGGTCAGCGCGGTGCCCACACTGCGGCCGAAACTGGGGCCGTCCGCACGCGAAAGGCCGACTGCGTGCAGAACGCGGGCAACGATCAGGACGATGCCGCAAGTATGCAACCAGGCGACCGGAAACTGGGCCAGGTCAAGCAGAAGGAGCAGGATGAGCGCCAGCGGCAGGTTCTCCAGCGCATTGGCGTGCACGCGGATTCGACGCGTCAGTTCGCGGTCGCCGCCATCACCCAGACTGACCTTGGCACCGTAGCGCCCGAGCGAGACGCGAGCCGCCAGGACCAGCACCAGCAGGGTTGCCAGCGCAGCGTAGATCGCAGTGACATGCATGGGTTGTTCCTCGGTGTGGACGTTCAGCGCGGCGCCGGGCGCAGTTCGTCGCCTTCCAGCACGCCGCTCAGGCTGCGCTGGCCGGCCGGCACGATGCTGTAGCTGACGCGCAGGTCACCCGCGGCCGGGTGCTCCGGGTCGACCGCGGCAAACAGCACGCCATCGCGGATGCGGAAGGTCGCAACGAGATTCGGCCGCAGCTGACGCGCATCGACCGGCCACGGCACGCTCGCCGCGCCGGCAACGGCGAGCACCGGATCGACGCGATGCCCATCGAGCCGGATGTCGCGCGCGATGAATCTCTGGCTGGCGAAGGGCAGACGCGGATTGGCATGCCCCTCGGGTTCGCGGAAGCGGCTGGAGTCGATCGGCACGTCCGACCACACCAGGGCGTAGCTGCAGGAGCCGGCGGCACAGGTTTCCTGCCATTGGCGCATCTCGACCTTGCGATCCAGCGACAGCGCATCGGCTTCCAGGCCCAACTGGGTGTCGCGTGCCGGTGCGGCGGCGTGCAGCGTGCCGCTCAAGGTCACCAGCGCGTCCTCGGCTGGCGCCTGCTTGCCGGGCAGCCGGATGCCCCATTGCTGCCAGGCCAGCCAGCCGGCGCCGACGATCACGACCAGCGCGATCAGCGCCAGTCCCCAGCCACTTCGCGTGCGGCGTGCCATCAGGCGGCTTCTCCCTTGAGTTCGGCGCGTTCGTCGGTCGTGCCGAAGCGGCCACGCGCATCGCGGGTCACGCTGGCCAGCGCACAGCCCGCATCATGGGTGAAATACAGGCGCACGTTGCGCGCCAGCTTGTCTTCGAGAAAGGCGCGCTTCTCGTCGATCAGCAGTTCCGGGTAACGATCGTAACCCATGGTCACCGGCAGGTGGACCCAGGGCCGGCCGGGGATGAGATCGGCGCAGAACACGATGCCGCCGCCGTCGGCGGTGGCGATCTCGGCCAGCATCAGGCCGGGCGTGTGGCCATTGGAATAGCCAAACCGCACGCGCATGCCGAGCGTGGGCGAGCGCGTACCCTGCACCCGCTCCAGGCGTCCCGAGGCCTCCAGCAGGGAGGGCAGTTCCGGAATGAACGACGCCCGGTCGCGCGGATGCGGATTCACGGCGCGTTGCCAGCCTTGCTCGCCGACCAGGAAGGTCGCGTTCGGGAACAGCAGCTCGGGCGCCGCGCCTTCCCGCCACGGCGCCAGCAGGCCGCCGACATGGTCGAAATGCAGGTGCGAGAGCACCACCGCGTCGATGTCCTCATGGCTGAAGCCCGCCGCGGCCAGGGATTCGAGCAGGACGTGATGCGCTTCGAGCACGCCGTAGCGCTCGCGCAGCTTCGGCTCGAAGAAGGCACCGATGCCCGCTTCGAAGAGCACCATCTTGCCGTCCAGGTCCTCGGCGAGCAGGGCACGGCAGGCGAGCGGGATGCGGTTCTCGGCATCCGGCTCGACCCACCTTTCCCACATCGCCCGCGGCACGTTGCCGAACATGGCACCGCCATCGAGGCGCTGGGAGTTGCCGAGAATGGACCAGAGTTTCATTGGGCGTCGGGGGTCGGGTTCGGAAGGGGGGATGGCTATTTCACGCGGCCGCTGCCGGAAGTGCCGCGCGGATCGGAAGCCGCGTGCATCTGGCCGGTCTTGCGGTTCCAGCTCACCGCGTTCATGAAGCCCCAGCGGCGTTCGGATTCGGAAACCACATGGCCCATCGCCTCCAGCGCCTTCACTTCGGCGGGCGTGAACGCCCCCGGCTCGGCGGAGATCACGTCCGGCAGGAACTGGTGATGGAAGCGTGGCCTGGCGACGATCTGTTCGGGGGTGTCGCCGTCGATGAAGGCGAGCACCCCTTCGAGCACCATGGTGATGATGCGGCTGCCGCCCGGGGTGCCGATGACGCCGGTGCGTTCCTTGCCGATGACCAGGGTCGGCGTCATCGAGGACAGCGGCCGGTGGCCGGGCCTGGGCGCATTCGCTTCACCGCCGACCAGGCCATAGGCGTTGGGCTTGCCGGCGACCAGGGAGAAATCGTCCATCTCGTCGTTCAGCACGAAACCGGTGCCCGGCACCACGAAGCCGCTGCCGAAGGGCAGGTTCACCGTCTGCGTCGCCGACACCATGTTGCCGGCCGAGTCGATGATGGAAAAGTGCGTGGTGTGGGTGCTTTCCAAGGGTGCCATGTAGGGCGGCAGAAGCGCGCTCGGCGTCGCCTTGTCGGGGTGGATCGAGGCGCGCAGGCCGGCGGCATAGAGCGGACTGGTGAGCTCGGCCACCGGCATGCTGACGTAGTCCGGATCGCCCAGGTATTCGGCGCGATCACGGTAGGCGCGGCGCATGGCCTCGACGATCAGGTGCACGCGGTGCACGCGGTCGAGCTGGTCGAGCCGGTAGCCGGAAAGGATGTTCAGCATCTCGGCCAGCGCGATGCCGCCCGAGGAAGGCGGCGACGCGGTGACGATGTGGTAGCCGCGGTAGTCGAAGGCGATGGGCGCGCGCTCCTTCACCGCATACGCCGCCAGGTCCTCCAGCGACCAGCGACCGCCCGCCTTGCGCACGCCATCGACCAGGGTGTTGGCAAGCTCGCCGCGGTAGAAACCGTCGTGGCCGTGCCGGGCGAGCAGCTCGAACACCCGCGCAAGATCGGCCGACTTGAAGGTCCAGCCGGCCCTGGGCACCTCGCCGTCCACCAGGTACAGCGCGGCGGAAGCGGGATAGCGCGCGATGACCTCGCGCCGTGCGCCGATGCGCGCGAGCATGCGGGCATCCGGCTGGAAGCCGTCGCGGGCGAGGCGGATGGCCGGGGCCAGCGACCTGGCCAGCGGCAACTGGCCGTAGTGCTCGGCCAGCCAGGCCAGCGCGGCCGGCTCGCCGGGAATCGCCGCCGACAACGGGCCGTTGATGGCGTGGTCGCGACTGGGCTTGCCGTCGGGCCCGAGATAGTCCTTCGGATCGACCGCCGCCGGCGCGGTTTCGCGCGCATCCAGCATCACGCTCCGGCCGTCGGATGCGCGGTGCAGCAGGAAGAAGCCGCCGCCGCCGATGCCCGAGCTTTGCGGCTCAACCACCGACAGTGCGGCCGCGACGGCGACCGCGGCATCGAAGGCATTGCCGCCGGCATCGATCACTTCGAAACCGGCAGCCGTCGCCAGCGCGTGGGCGCTGGCGATGGCGGTGCGCGGGCGCTGTGCCGTGGCCTCATCCGCCTGCGCCGCCGCCGCGCCGACGCAGGCACAGACCGCGAAAAGCAGGCCAAGGATCCGGCCCGGGTGGCTCACGCGCGCGCGCCACGCATCCGGCGCTGACCCGGCAGCATGTCGGGTCGCCTGCCTGGCGGCCGGCGCCGCGATGACGGCGTCGGACACCCTTCCGGTCAGCCTTGCGCGCCGCTCGCTCCCGCGCCCGATCAGCATTTGCGTCTCCCGATCCGGTCTCACTTCATCTCGACGAAACGCAGGTCCGCGCCGGAGGGGGCGACCGCATCCTTGACCCGCTGCTCATCCGCCGCATCGCCGATATAGAGCACGCGCACGTCCTTGAAGGACCCCGGCTGTGCGTCGGTGAAGGCCTCGACCATGATGTCCGCGGTGATCTTCGAATCGGGACCGCCAAAGGCCATCATGTTGCCCGGCAGCACGCCGCGCGCGACCACGTTCTTGACATTGTCGAGCTGGTTGGCGCGATCCTGCGCGGCACCGGGATCGTTGCCGCCGGGAATGAAATACATGTACGGCCGGGTGGTCTTGACGCCGTCCATGTTGGCGGTGACCACGCTGACCAGGTACTGCTTCCACTGCGCGGTGAAGGCGTGGCTTTGCTCCTCGTAGCTGGCCATCGCCGCGTCATAGGCGGACTTGGCCTCGGCCACTGCCGGATCGAGCTGGCGCGTCTCGCCTTCGGCGAGCGGCGGCGCGTTGGCCGCCTCTTCCTGCGCCTTGACCAGGATTTCCGGCTTCTCCGGGCGTACCGGCTGGCTGAGCGTGGGCTTGGCGATCACCACCGGCGTTTCCGCGGGGGCCGCCTGCTGCTCGGGCGCTTCGCCCTGGCTGCAGGCGGCGAGCGCGAAGGCGGCGGTACAGGCGAGAACGGGCAGAAACTTGCGCATGGGACATTACCTCGTGCTGGTGGACTTTTCATAATGCGTCCGCAGCGCCTGCATCACGGCGGGGTGGACGAACCCGGATACATCACCGCCCAGGCGCGCGATCTCGCGCACCAGCGATGACGAAATGAAACTGTATTGCTCGGCAGGCGTCAGGAACAGGGTTTCCGCCGCCGGTATCAGGTGCCGGTTCATGCTGGCGAGCTGGAACTCGTACTCGAAGTCCGACACCGCGCGCAAGCCGCGCAGGATCACGCCGGCGCCGAGTTCCTCCACGAAATCGGCGAGCAGCGTGGAGAACCCGCGCACCTCGACACCGGCCACGCCTGCCAGGGCGGTGCGCGCGAGCGCGATGCGCTCGTCCAGCGTCAGGGCGGGATGCTTGGTGGAACTGTCGGCGATGGCGACGATCAGGCGATCGAACAGCGGCGCGGCCCGGCACACCAGGTCGATGTGGCCATTGGTGATCGGATCGAAGGTGCCCGGATAGACCGCGATGCGGGCGCGCGCTTGCGAGGTCGCCATGCCAGACCGTGTTTCCATTGCCCCCGGAAGCCCTAGCTTAACGGATCAGCCGCGGCGCGATACAGCAGGTGGCGCACCGCACCCGCCCGGCCTTCACGATGCAGCTGCCAGGCCGCGGGCACCGCGAAGGCCGCGTCGTCCGGCGCCTCGACATGGATGAGCGCGCCCGGGGCCAGCCAGCCAGCGTCCTCCAGCGACGCCAGCGCGGCCGCCCAGGCGCCGGCTTCGAACGGCGGGTCGACGAAGGCGATGTCGAAGCGCGTGGCCGGTCGCGCCGCCAGGTAGTCCAGCGCTGCACCGGTCACCACGCGCGCACCGTTCACCCGCAGGCGCGCCAGATTCTCCTGGAGCAGGCTGGCCAGGGCGCGGTCGCGCTCGACGAAGACGCACTCGGCGGCGCCGCGCGAGAGCGCCTCGATGCCGAGCAGGCCGCTGCCGGCATACAGATCCAGGCAGCGCGCGCCATCGAGGTAGGGCGCCAGCCAGTTGAACAGGGTCTCGCGGATCCGGTCGGGCGTCGGGCGCAGGCCCGGCCGGTCGGGCACGCCGATGCGCGAGCCGCGCAGGCGCCCGGCGATCACGCGCAGCTTGCCGCCACCGGCGCTGGAACGGGTCTTGGACATGCAACGCCTTATCCGGGCGGGGCGGGTGGTAGCATCATCGCCCGCATTCTCGCCCATCCGTTACGCAATGCTGAAGTTCTGGAAGAAGAAGCCGGCTACCGAACCGGCGCCGGCCACGCAGGAAGCGCCCGTGCACGACGAGCAGCGCGGCGACGCGGCGACGCCGCCGCCCCTTGCGCGCCCGGCGACCCGGCCGGCCATGACGACACCGCCGGCCGCGCCGCATGCGCCGCCCGGCCCGCCTGCCGACGCCTTGCCGGATCACGAATCCGTGCCCGCCCGCCGTTCCTGGCGCGAGCGCCTCTCCGGGAATGGCTTCGCCCGCGGACTGGCGAGCCTGTTCACGCGCAATCCGGTGCTCGACGATGCCTTCCTGGACGAGCTGGAAACCTGCCTGATCACCGCCGACATGGGCGTCACGGGCGCCACCGAACTGATCGAGAAGCTGCGCAAGCGGGTGGCGCGGCGCGAGTTCGCCGACGCCGGCGCCCTGCTCGCCGCGCTGCGTGCCGAGCTGGTGGCGCGCCTGGAACCCGTGCAGCAGCCGCTCGTCACGGCCGGTCACACGCCCTTCGTCATCCTGATGGTCGGCGTCAACGGCGTGGGCAAGACCACCACCATCGGCAAGCTGGCCTGGCGCCTGCGCAACGAAGGTCGCGGCGTGCTGCTGGCCGCCGGCGACACCTTCCGCGCCGCAGCGGTCGAACAGTTGCAGAGCTGGGGCGCGCGCCATGCCGTGCCGGTGATCGCGCAAGGCTCCGGCGCCGACGCGGCCAGCGTGATCTTCGACGCGTTGCAGACGGCACGCGCGCGCGGCATCGATGTGATGATCGCCGACACCGCAGGACGCCTGCATACGCAGACGGGCCTGATGGACGAGCTGGCCAAGATCCGGCGCGTGCTCGGCAAGCTCGATCCGCAGGCACCCCATGAAGTGCTGCTGGTGATCGACGGCACCACCGGTCAGAACGCCATTCACCAGGTGCGCCAGTTCCGCGAGGCGGTCGGCGTCACCGGCCTGGTCGTCACCAAGCTCGACGGCACCGCCAAGGGCGGCGTGGTGTTCGCGCTGGCCCGCGAATTCGGCCTGCCGATCCGCTTTGTCGGCCTCGGCGAAACCGCCGGCGACCTGCGCGAGTTCGATGCCGCCGCCTTCGTCGATGGCCTGCTGCCGACGGCGCCGGCCGGCCATGCCTGAAGCGCCTGCAAGGCGGACGCGGCGCTGGCGCTGGTGGCTGCTGCTGGTGGTGGCCCTGCTTGCGCTGGCCGCCGCCGCGACGTTGCGCCATTTCACCCGCCCGGAGCGCATCGGCGCCTTCCTCGCCGCCCAGGTGCGCAAGAATCTCGCTGCCGAACTCACCCTCGGCGCCGGCGCCCGCTACGGCTTCGTGCCGGAACTGCACGCCACCCTGCCCGAACCGGTATTGCGCCAGCCCGGTGCGTCCGCGCCCCTGGTCCGCGCCGATGCGTTGGAGGTGGTGCTGCCGTGGCGAATTCTGTGGAGCGAGCAGTTCGAGATCAGGCGCCTGGAGCTGCGTCGGCCGGTGCTCGACCTGGACGCGCTCGATGCCTGGCTGGCGACGCAGTCCGGGCCGCGAGGCAGCGCCCCCGACCTGCGCTTCCACCTGCACATCGAGGACGGCACGGTGCTGCGCGATGGCACGCCGATCGCGCGCGGCGTCGATTTCACCCTGGCCAGCCGCGGCGATGCCGTCGCCTGGCTGCAGCGCCTGCAGGCGCAGCCCGGCAGCGCCGTCCTGCTGCCACCGCTGGCCGGCACCGCCAGCGCGGCGGAACTGCGCATCGGCGAACTGCGCATGGAGGGTGTCGAGCTGCACATCGGGGATGATCATGATGCGCCCGCCGGCAAGCACTGAAGCGGCTTCCGGCGCGACGCAACGGGATGGATTCGCGAGCGCCCTGCTCGCCTGGCATGACCATCACGGCCGCCGGAACCTGCCCTGGCAGCACCCGCGCAGCGCCTATCGCGTGTGGGTCAGCGAGGTGATGCTGCAGCAGACCCAGGTGCGCACCGTCGTGCCCTATTTCGAGCGCTTCATGGCCGCCCTGCCCACCCTCGCCAGCCTGGCCGCGGCCAGCGAGGACCAGGTGCTGGCGCTGTGGTCCGGGCTTGGCTACTACAGCCGGGCGCGGAACCTGCATTGCGCAGCCCGCCTGTGCATGGCCCGGCACGCCGGAGCGCTGCCGCGCGATGCCGCGGCGCTGGCCAGCCTGCCGGGCATCGGCCGCTCCACCGCCGCGGCCATCCTGGCCCTTGCCCATGGCCAGCGCCAGGCCATTCTGGATGGCAACGTGCGCCGCGTGCTGGCCCGCTGGCACGGTGTAGAGGGCTGGCCAGGCACGGCCGCCATCGAGCGCCAGCTGTGGCACCTGGCCGAAAGCCACACCCCGACCACGCGCGTGGCCGACTACACCCAGGCGATCATGGATCTGGGCGCGACCGTGTGCACGCGTGCGCATCCGCGTTGCGCGAGCTGTCCGCTGGCCGCCGGTTGTCAGGCCTTGCGCAAGGACCGCGTCGCCACCCTGCCGACGCCCAGGCCACGGCGCAGCGTACCGCTGCGCGCGACCACCCTGCTGATGCTGCGCGATACCGCCGGACGCGTGCTCCTCGAGCGCCGCCCGCCGGTCGGCGTGTGGGCGCGACTGTGGAGCCTGCCCGAAACGCCGCAGCGCCTATCCGACGACACGGCACTGGCGGCCTACCTGCGCGATCATTGCGGCGTCACGCCCGGACCGACAACGCGCCTGCCCGGGTTCACCCACGCCTTCACCCACTTCCGCCTGCAGGTTGCGCCAATCCGCTGCGACGACGTACACCCGCTGGAGCACATCGCCGAGCACCCCGTGCGGCGCTGGTGCACGCCTGCGGACTGGACCGCCGCTGCCTTGCCCGCGCCGGTGCGCCGGCTGCTCGAATCGCTGGAGGAACCCCGATGAGCCGTACCGTCTTTTGCGTCAAGCTCGGCCACGAAGCCGAAGGACTGGCCTATGCACCCTGGCCGGGCGAGCTCGGCAAGCGCATCTATGCAAGCGTATCCAGGCAAGCCTGGCAGCAATGGCTGGCCCACCAGACCATGCTGATCAACGAGCATCGATTGAACCCGCTGGACGCCGCCACACGCAGCTTCATCGCCACGGAAATGGAGAATTATTTCTTCGGCGAAGGCTCGGTCAAGCCACCCGGCTACACCCCGGAATGAGGCGCGCCGACCGCGCCATGGGCACGCCGGCAAGCCGTCGCCGCCGCGCCGGCAGGGCCGGCATGCGGCGGCGACGCGCTCCTCCTACTTGACCGGTTTCGTGGTCGAGGCCATGTGCCTGCTCGCCTTCATGTGATGATGGTGGAGCTGGGCGACCTGCTTGTAATCCACCGGCCGGATGGATTCGACCTTGCATGAGGAATCACCCAGCTTGAGCTCATCCGTGCCCGCGGTGACCCGGTTGTCGCGCGAGGTGAAGCGGATCGCGCTGGCTTCCATCAGGCCCTGGCAAGCCGGACTGACATCGACCAGCCAGGGCTTGTTGTTGGCAGTCCACACCGCCAGGGTGTGCGCATCGAGGGCCTGCCAATCCACCAGCGGGGTCGCCGGCATGCTGCTCACTGCGCCCTCGGCCGCCTTCTGATAGGTCTGGATGTCACGCGAACCCTCGACATTCGCGGCAGCCGCCAGTCCGGTGGCCGTGGAGAGCAGGGTTGCGGCGATGATGATCGGAAGTTTTCTCATGGTTCTCGGTTCCCAGCCGGTTGACGCCCGGCATTGCGCTCACCCAATGCAACGGCACGGGTTGGGATTGCAGCAGGCCGCGGAAGTTGCGTCGTCGCCGATGCCGGGTTTCGCGGCCATTCACGCCCCCGACCGCCGGCGCAGCTTGCCGCCACGCCCCGCGTCCCCGAGAATCACGCCATGGACAAGAAGCCCTATGACATCGCGATTTCGGTGGATACGCATTTCCTCAGCGACCAGTCCGAACCGACCGACAACCGCTACGCCTTTGCATACACCATCACCATCGCCAACCGTGGCACGGTGGGCGCGCGCCTGCTTTCGCGCCACTGGATCATCACCGACGACAACGGCAAGGTCAGCGAGGTGATCGGCGAAGGCGTGATCGGCGAACAGCCGTGGATGCGCCCGGGCGAGAACTATCGCTACACCTCGGGCGCGGTGCTGGAGACAGCGCTGGGCACGATGCGCGGCAGTTACCAGATGATGGCCGACGATGGCACCTGTTTTGCGGCAGATGTCCCGGCTTTCCTGCTCAGCATCCCGCGCACCCTGCATTGATGCTGCCGATGAACGCAGTGCCACCCGAGCCGTCCTGCCCGGACGCCCGCCGCGCTCCGGGAATGGCGCGCTGACATGGCCACCTGGGCCATCGGCGACGTGCAGGGCTGCGACGACGAACTGGCCGGGTTGATCGACGCCATCCAGTTCAACCCGGCCCGCGACACGCTGTGGTTCTGCGGCGACCTGGTGAACCGCGGCGGCCAGTCCCTGGCGGTGCTGCGCCGGGTCAAGGCATTCGGCGAGCGCGCCATCGTGGTGCTCGGCAACCACGACCTGTCCCTGCTCGCGGTGGCCGAACGCCGGCGCGAGGAGCAGGAACGGGTCAACCTGGAACTGCGCCAGATCCTGTTCGCGCCCGATCGCGACGAACTCCTCGACTGGCTGCGCAGCCGCGAGCTCGTGCATGTCGATCGCCAGCTCGGCTTCCTGCTGGTGCACGCGGGTCTGTTCCCGCGCTGGAGCACGACCGACGCCGAACGCATTGCGCACGAAGTCGAGGACAAGCTGCGCAGCACCAGCCATCACCGCCTGTTGCGGCAGCTGTTCGGCAACAAGCCGGACCTGTGGACGCCCAAGCTGCGCGGCATCGAACGCTGGCGCGCCGCCATCAACGTGTTCACGCGCATGCGCTATTGCGACGTGCGCGGCCGCATCGGCTTCGCCGACAAGGGTCCGCCGGGCACGCAGCGGCCCGGACTCTACCCCTGGTTTTCCGTCCCCGGTCGCGTGGAGCGCGACCTGCGCGTGGTCTGCGGACACTGGTCCGCGCTGGACCGCTTCATTGGCCTGGGCATCCATGCCATCGACACCGGCTGCGTGTGGGGCGGCGTCCTGACTGCCATGCGCCTGGACGGCGAGGAACGCCAGTTCGTCACCGTGAAGTCCAGTCACCCGCCCGCCCACCCGAAGCATCGGGATTGAGGCTGGGCGCGCGTGCCGGGTGGACGACCCCGGCGCGAACCGCGCCGGCGTGGCGATCCGCTTCAGGCGCCACTCGCCGGCGACTCGCGACGCGCGTAATCGACGAAATCCATGGCAAACGCGTGCCGCGCGTCGGCGGGATGATGCGTGTGCGCGGTTTCCACCCATCGGGTCATGTCCAGCCGGGGAAACCAGGTATCGGCATCGGCCACCAGCGTATCGACCCAGGTCAGATGCAGGCGCGTGGCCTGCGGCAGTGCCAGCCGATACACCTCGCCACCGCCGATGACCGCCAGTTCGTCCGCCCCGGCGCGGGCCAGGGCGGCATCCAGCGAGTGCACCACCACCTGCCCCGGCCACGGCGCCACGTCACCGCGCGTGAGCACCAGGTTCTCGCGACCCGGCAGGGCGCGGCCAATGGCCAGCGCCGTCTTGCGCCCCATCAGCACCGGCTTGCCGAGCGTGAGCGCCTTGAAGCGGCGCAGGTCGTCGGGCAGGTGCCAGGGCATCGCGCCGTCGCGGCCGATCGCCAGCCGGCGGTCCAGCGCCGCGATCAGGCTGATTGCGCTCATACCGCCACCGGCGCCCGGATCGCGGGGTGTGGATCGTAACCCTCGATGCGGATGTCCGCGTAGCGGAAATCGAACAGCGATCGAACCGCCGGGTCCAGCACCAGCCGCGGCAACGGCCGCGGTTCGCGCGCCAACTGTTCGCGCGCCTGGGCGACATGGTTGGAATACAGGTGCGCATCGCCCAGGGTATGCACGAAGTCACCGGGCGCCAGGTCGGTCACCTGGGCCACCATGTGGGTGAGCAGCGCATAGCTGGCGATATTGAACGGCACGCCGAGGAAGATGTCCGCCGAGCGCTGGTAGAGCTGGCAGGACAGGCGTCCGTCGGCGACGTAGAACTGGAACATGGTGTGGCAGGGCTGCAGCGCCATCTGCGCCAGCTCGGCCACGTTCCAGGCACTGACGATCAGGCGCCGCGAGTCGGGGTTGCGCCGGATTTCCTCCACCACCCAGGCCATCTGGTCGATGCTGCGCCCGTCCGGCGCCGCCCAGCTTCGCCACTGCTTGCCGTACACCGGGCCGAGATCGCCGTTGGCGTCGGCCCATTCGTCCCAGATGCTGACCCCGCGCCGCCTGAGATAGGCGATGTTGGTATCGCCGGCGAGGAACCAGATCAGCTCGTGGATGATCGACTTCAGGTGCAACTTCTTGGTGGTGACCAGCGGGAAGCCGGCAGCCAGTGGAAAGCGCATCTGCCAGCCGAACACGCTGCGCGTACCCGTGCCGGTGCGATCGGCCTTCACGGTGCCATGCTCGAGGACGTGGCGCAGCAGATCCAGGTACTGCTTCATGCTGTGGCCCCAGGCGCGGATTGCCTGCGCGAGAGCCACAGCAGGAACGCCCCCACCAGTATGAGCGGCACCGACAGCAGCTGGCCCATGGTCAGCCAGTCGAAGGCCAGAAAGCCCAGCTGCGCATCCGGCTCGCGCACGAATTCGACCACGAAACGGAACACGCCGTAGAGCAGCGCGAACAGGCCGGACACCGCATAGCGCGGTCGCGGCTTGCGCGAGTAGATCCACAGCACCGCGAACAGCACCACGCCTTCGAGCAGAAACTCGTACAACTGCGAGGGGTGGCGGGCCTGGCCGTCGAGCTGGCCGGCCAGATACATCTGGCGCAGCTCATCGCGCGTCTTGCCCAGATAGTCCAGCGCGCGCGGGAAGATCATGCCCCAGGGCAGGTCCGTGTGCCGGCCCCAGAGCTCGCCGCCAATGAAATTCCCCAGGCGCCCGAGACCGAGACCGATCGGCACCAGCGGGGCGACGAAATCGATGGTATCGAAGAAGTGGATGGCATTCCTGCGCGACCACCACCAGCCGGCGACCAGCACGCCGAGGAGCCCCCCGTGGAACGACATGCCGCCTTCCCAGACGCGGATCAGGCTGAGCGGGTGACGGAGCAGCTCGGCGCTGTCGTAGAACAGCATGTAGCCGATGCGCCCGCCCAGGATCACGCCCAGCATGCCGTAGAAGGCAAGATCGGAGAACTGCTCGGCGCTCACCGGCAGGCGCCCGGCGGCGCGCCTGCGCTGGCCCAGCCACCAGGCCGCACCGAAACCGATCAGGTACATGATGCCGTACCAGTGCACCTGCAGCGGGCCGAGTGAAAAGGCAATCGGGTTGATGTCGACGAAGTAGGGCATTCGCCTTGCGTCCTGGTGGCCGGAACCGCGCCTGCGCGTGGCGGCAACGGCGCCGGCCGCAAACGGGCAAGGCGCCGATGATACGGGATCGCCGCGGCTGGGTCGGCATTCACGCGGGACGGCTACACTGCCGCCATGCCCAATCGCCTTGCCGCCGAAACCAGCCCCTACCTGCGCCAGCACGCGGACAATCCGGTCGACTGGTGGCCCTGGTGCGCGCAGGCGCTCGCGGCGGCACGCAGCGAGGGCCGGCCGATCCTGCTCTCGATCGGCTATGCCGCCTGCCACTGGTGCCACGTGATGGCCCACGAGAGTTTCGCAGACGCAACCATCGCGGCGTTGATGAACAGCCTGTACATCAACATCAAGGTCGACCGCGAGGAGCGTCCCGACATCGACCGCGTCTACCAGCATGCCTACCAGGCGCTGGCCGGGCGCGGCGGCGGCTGGCCACTGACGGTTTTCCTCGCCCCCGACGACCTGGTGCCATTCTTTGCCGGCACCTACTTTCCGCCGTCCGCGCGCCACGGCCTGCCCGCGTTCGGCGAGGTGCTGCGCGGAGTGCGGGAGTGGTACGACACGCACCCGGACGAACTGCGCAGGCAGAACACCGCGCTGGCTGCCTTCCTTGCCGACCGGGGTCCGGGCGCGGCACCGGCGCACGTGCTGGACTCCGGGCCGCTGCAGGTGGCGCTGCAGCGCATCGCCGCCAGCCACGACCCCGTCAACGGCGGTCATCGCGGTGCGCCGAAGTTCCCGCACGCCAGCGAACTGGAACTGCTGCTGGCCTGCGATCGGCCCGGCAACACCACCAGCGACGCACCGATCACGCTGGCCCGCCACAGCCTGCGTTGCATCGCCGGACGCGGCCTGGCCGATCACCTGGGGGGCGGCTTCTTCCGCTATTCGGTGGATGCGGAATGGAACATCCCGCACTTCGAGAAGATGCTTTACGACAATGCCCTGCTGCTGCCGCTGCTGGCGCAGGCCGGCGCGCGCTTCGGCAACCGCGAGCTGGTGGTCGGCGCGCAGGCCACGGCTGCCTGGCTGGAACGCGAGATGGAGCTGCCCGGCGGCGGCTTCGCCAGCTCGCTCGATGCCGACTCGGAAGGCGCGGAAGGGCGCTTCTACCTTTGGCAGCGCGAGGAAGTGCGCGACCTGCTCGATGCGCGCGAGTACGCCATCCTCGAGCGCCGCTTCGGCCTGGATCGACCACCCAATTTCGAGGGCAAGGCATGGCACCTGCGCCCGGTTGCCAGTTGCGACGAAGTCGCGGCGAGCCTGGGCATCGCGCCAGCCACGGCGCACCAGCGCTGGGAAGCGGCGCGCGCCAAGCTGCTTGACGCCCGCGCGCGCCGCGTGCCCCCGGCACTGGACGACAAGATCCTGACCGCCTGGAACGCGCTGGCCATCGCCGGCCTGGCGCGCGCGGCGCTGGCCGTGCCTGGACTCGAGCGGCTGGTCGAGCCGGCCGAGCGCGCGCTCGATTTCCTGCATGCACATGTCTGGCGCGACGGGCGCCTGCTGGCCAGCCATGCCCGCGGCACGGCGAAGCAGCCGGCCTTCCTCGACGACCACGCCTTCCTCCTCGACGCCCTGCTGGCGATGTTGCGCCTGCGCTGGAAGACCCGCGACCTGACCTGGGCGCTGGCGCTGGCCGCGCAATTGCTGGAACGCTTCGAAGACCATGAATCGGGCGGCTTCTTCTTCACCGCCCACGACGCCGAACGCCTGCCGCAACGCCCCCGGCCGTGGCTGGACGACGCCCTGCCTTCGGGCAACGGGATTGCCGCCCGCGCCCTGCTGCGCCTGGGTCATCTGACTGGTGATTCGCATTTCCTCGACGCGGCCGAGCGCTGCCTGCGCGCGGCCTGGCCGATGCTCGGCGAACATCCGGAAGGCTGCGCCAGCCTGCTGCTGGCACTCGGCGACTACCTGGCGCCGCCCACACGCATCGTCGTGCGCGCGGATGCGGCCGATGCGCCGCGCTGGGCACCGGCCCTCGCGCGGGCCAGGCAGGCAGGCACGGAGAGCTACTTCATCCCGGCCGCAGCGGCGCCGCTGCCGGACCTGCTCGTCGCCCAGCACGCGGCACCGGGCGGCCGCGCCTGGCTCTGCCGCGGCACCACCTGCCTGCCGCCGATCGACGCGCCTGGCGACTTGCTGCGCGAACTCGACGCCACGCCAGCTGTGTAGCCCGGCTCACACCAGCCCGGTGGCATAGAACAGCCCGATCACCACGAACACCGCCGCGGTCTTGATCAGGGTAATGGCGAAGATGTCCTTGTAGGACTGGCGGTGGGTGAGGCCGGTAACGGCAAGCAGGGTGATGACGGCGCCATTGTGCGGCAGCGTATCCATGCCGCCGGAGGCCATGGCGGCCACGCGGTGCAGGACTTCCAGCGGGATGCCGGCGGCCTGCGCGTTCTGCATGAAGGTGTCGGCCATGGCCGCGAGCGCGATGCTCATGCCGCCCGAGGCCGAACCGGTGATGCCGGCCAGCGCGGTCACCGAAACCGCCTCGTTGATCAGTGGATCGGGAATCGCGCTCAGTGCATCGGCCACCACCAGGAAGCCCGGCAGCGCGGCGATGACGGCGCCGAAGCCGTACTCCGAAGCGGTGTTCATCGAGGCCAGCAGGGCGCCGCCGACTGCGCTGCGGCTGCCTTCGGCAAAGGTCTTCAGCACCGGCCGCCATGCGCTCACCAGCACGCAGGCGATGCCGAGCAGCAGCGCTCCCTCGACCGCCCAGATGGCGGTCAGCTTGGCCACGTCCTGCACCACCGGTGCGGCCTGGCCGACCACGCTGGGATCGAAACTGTAGGTCGCGCCGTACCACTGCGGAATCATGCGCGTCAGTACGAAATTGGCCACGCCAACCACGACCAGCGGCAGGATCGCCAGCCAGGCCGGCGCGAGATGCTCACCGCTGAACGGGGCCGGCTCGTTCTCGTGGCCGCTGCCGTAACCTTCACCGGCACGCGCGGCGACGCGCCGGCGCCAGTCCAGGTAGGCAAGGCCCACGGCCAGGATGAACACCCCTCCAAGGATGCCGAGCCAGGGCGCCGCCCAGGTGGTGGTCTGGAAGAAGGTGGTCGGGATGACGTTCTGGATCTGCGGCGTGCCGGGCAGCGCATCCATGGTGAAGGTGAAGGCGCCAAGCGCGATGGTGCCGGGAATCAGGCGCTTGGGAATGTCGCTCTGGCGGAACAGCTCGGCGGCGAACGGATACACCGCGAACACCACCACGAACAGCGATACGCCGCCATAGGTCAGCAGCGCGCACACCAGCACGATGGACAGGATCGCCCGGCTGCGCCCGACCAGGTTGATGGTCGCCGCCACGATGGCGCGCGAGAAGCCGGAGATCTCGATCAGCTTGCCGAACACCGCGCCGAGCATGAAGACCGGGAAGTAGAGCTTCAGGAATCCGACCATCCGGTCCATGAACAGGCCGGTGAACATCGGCGCGACCAGTGCCGGATCGGTCAGCAGCACGGCACCCAGCGCCGCCACCGGCGCGAACAGGATGACGCTGTAGCCGCGATAGGCGACCAGCATCAGGAAGCACAGCGCCGCGAGGACAATCAGGAAAGCCAAGCCGGGGTTCCTCCAGGCGCTCGCGCCAAGCGCGGCGCAGTCCGCATGAAACCCTCCGGGGCCGCGCTTGCCCACTGTACGAAGGTACAAGTGCCCTGTGCGCGCGCAGCCACTAGCCTGCCCGCAGACTGGCGATCATGCCGTGGAGGGGAATCATGCAACGCACACTGTTGAGTCTTGCCATCGCCGGCGCATTCTGCGCCTGGACCCTGCCCGCCCAAGCGGCCGACCAGGCGGCCCAGGACGAAGGCGCTCCGGATCGCAGCAGCCATCCCGCCGAGCAGGGCGAGGTGCGCAAGCTCGAAGCGATCGAGGTCACCGCGCGTCGACGCGAGGAGAACATCGAGAAGGTGCCGATCGCGGTCAGCGCCTTCAGCGAGGAGGACCTTGCCGACATGGGCGCGGAGAACATCGGCGGCCTGCAGGGTTCGGTGCCCAACCTCAACATCGTGCAGGGTCGCGGCTCGTCTTCGGCCGTCAACGTGTTCATCCGCGGCATCGGCCAGCCGGATGCACTGCAGACCTTCGACCCGGGCGTCGGCATGTACGTGGACGACGTCTACTACTCGCGCATCCAGGGCGCGCTGATCAGCCTGTTCGACGTCAACCACGTCGAAGTGCTGCGCGGACCGCAGGGCACGCTGTACGGCAAGAACACCACCGGCGGCGCGATCAAGATCGTGACCAGGGAACCGAGCCAGGTGCCGACCGGCTCGGTCGAGGCGACAGTGGGCGACCACGGCCGCGCCGAAGGCCGCTTCTTTCTTTCCGGCGGCCTCGGCGACATGTGGTCGGCGAGCGTCGCCGGCGCCGTGGTCCGCACCGACGGCTACGTTTCCGATCCGGTCACCGGGCAGGAATTCAACGATGACGACACCAAGGCGCTGCGTGCCAAGCTCCAGTTCAAGCCGAACGAGACCTTCAATGCCACCCTGGCGCTGGATTACACGCACCAGAACACCGCCCTCACCCTGGGCGAGCCCACCGCGCCGCTGATCCAGACCGACCTGGTGCTGGGGCCGGTGGTGCTGCTGCCGGCGCCGACCGGCACCTACGATTTCCATTCGCAGACCTCGTTCCCGCCCGATCGCGGCCAGGAACTCACGCACAAGGGCGTGGCGCTGCACGCGAACTGGAACATGTCCGACGCGTGGACGTTCAAGAGCATCAGCGCCTACCGCTGGCTGGACAGCGATTCCTACATCGATATCGACGCCTCGCAATTCCAGCTGGGTGACGTGTTCGTCGGCTTCAGGCAGAAGCAGGCCAGCCAGGAGTTCCAGTTCCAGTACGACAACGGCAGCAACCTGCAGGCCGTGTATGGCATCTACTGGCTGCGCGAAATGGTGCCCTCGCACCAGGAAGCCTACGCCGACGATCTGTTCGCGCTCGCCGGCAACCCGATCGACTTCCTGCGCACCATCGATGATGACCTGACGACCGAGAGCTACGCGGCGTTCGCCCACGCGAACTGGGAATTCTCGCCCGGCTGGAGCCTTTCCGGCGGCCTGCGCTGGACGCGCGAAACCAAGGATTACGACCGCACCACCAGCACCTTCTGGGGCGCGCCATTCGGGGCGCTCAACGAAACGGTCGCCTTCGACGGCAAGCAGGGCTGGACCGCGCTGACGCCCTCCATCGCGTTGCAGAACCAGATCACCGACCAGTCGATGGTGTACATCTCGGCCAACCGCGGCTTCAAGTCGGGCGGCTTCAATGGCCGCGCCAACAGCGCACCGGAAGTGGCCAGCGCCAAGTTCGATCCGGAGTACGTCTGGACCTACGAGGCCGGCTTCAAGACGCGCTCGGCCGATGGCCGCCTGCAGGGCAACTTCGCGGTCTTCCACAGCGACTACCGCGATTTCCAGGCGCGCGTGTCCGAGGTGCAGAATCCCGAATCGGAGACGCCGACCTTCGCCTTCCCGGTGCTGAACGCGGCCAAGCTCGAAATCGACGGCTTCGAGTTCGAGGGCGCCGCGCTGTTCGGCCAGGGCACGCGCCTGTCCGGGCAGCTCGGCTACATGAAGGCGCGCTACAAGGAGTTCATCGATCCGCGCGTGCAGCTCAATCCGCTGCTCGCCGATCTCCACGACCACGTGCCGTTCTCGCCGGAATGGAGTGCGCGCGTGGCACTGGCACAGACCATCGGCTTCAACAGTGGGGCCGCGCTGACCGTGGGCGGTGACGTGAGCTACCGCGACGACACCTGGCTCAGCGTGGACAACCGCCCCGGCCTGATGCAGCCCGCCTACACCCTGGTCGGCCTGTTCGGCGTGTGGGATTCGTCCGACGCGAAGTGGCAGGTGCGTGCCGGGGTGCGCAACCTCACCGACAAGGTATACAAGACCGACGGCCAGGAGTTCTCCAGCGTGGGCAACATCCAGACCGCCTACTTCGGCTGGCCGCGCAACTATTACCTGTCGGCGCGCTACTCGTTCTGAGCCTGGGCGCCAGGCCATGGCGGGGTTCGTCTGGCGCGTGCGAACCGCACGCGAACGCCTTCCGCGGCCATGCCCTCCCCGCTGCGGGGAGGGCATCCAGGCACACGCAGCCATTCTCCTCCCCTAAGCTGGGAGTCCGCAACGGGGCGGGTGTACGCTCGGACGCGACTGCAATGCAGGCGTTCCCGGCCCGCCCCTCACTCACGCATGCCGCCCAGGGGATTCCCCATGACTCGCAACTTTCCACTGCACGCCGCCCTGGTCCTTGGCCTGGCCCTGTCCCTGGCTGTTACCGCCCATGCCGCCGAAGCCGCCCTGCCGGCGCTCAAGCTCGATCCCGCGCGCACCACCGTCTCGGGCCTGTCCTCCGGCGCCTACATGGCGCACCAGCTGCACCTCGCCCATTCCGACCGCATCGCCGGCGCGGCACTGATCGCCGGCGGCCCCTATCACTGCGCACAGGGCTCCCTGCAGACCGCGCTCGCGAGCTGCATGATGCCCGCTTCGGGCAAGGGCCCGGACGTGCAGGCGCTGGCCAGCTACGCCACCGAGGCCGCCGCAGCCGGCAGGATCGCGCCCCTTTCGGGCCTGGCCGGCGACCGCGTGCTGGTACTGCATGGCAGTGCGGATCAGACCGTGGCCGCATCCCTTTCCGTGGCGACCGCCGCGCTGTATCGCGCGCTCGGCGCGAAGGCGGGACACAAGCCCAGCATCGAGGAAGACCTGGGGCGCGACTTCACGCACACCTTTCCCACGCTCGATAGCGGCGCATCGTGCACCACCGCCACGGCGCCCTATGTCGGCAAGTGCGGCTTCGACGCCGCCGGCGAGATCCTTGCCGACCTGTACGGCAAGCCGCCACATGCCGCGAAGGCGGCGAGCGGCGAGCTGCGCACCTTCGACCAGGATGCGTTCCGGCCCGACGGCAAGGATGCCTTCCTCGCCGCCGAGGGCTATGCCTACATTCCCAAGGCCTGCGCCGCAGGCCAGGTCTGCGCCCTGCACATCGCCTTCCATGGCTGCCAGCAGAATGCCGACAGCGTGGGCAAGGCCTTCGTCAGCGACGCCGGCTACAACCGCTGGGCGGATGCCTACGGCGTGGTCGTGCTGTACCCGCAGGCGCGCGCCAGCATGGTTCCGCTCAACCCCAAGGGCTGCTGGGACTGGTGGGGCTACAGCGGCGAAGACTATGACAGCCGCGAAGGCGTGCAGATCCAGGCCGTGGCGGGCATGGCCGGCGCGCTGGGTGCGCCGCTGCGCTGAGGGCTCGGCGCGGCGCCGGTCCGCCTGGCTCAGGACGCGCGCAGGGCCTGGACCAGGCGCGCGACGCGCTTGGGCGAAACCGGCTCGGGCGTGCCGAGCTCCTGGGCAAAGCTGGATACGCGCAGCTCCTCGATCGCCCAGCGCAGCTCGGCCAGGCAAGCATCCTCGCCACCGCGCGTGGCGCGCAGTTTCAGGTAGTCGCGCCAGTAGCCCTGCAACCCCAGCATGCGTGCCTGGTCGCGCGCCGGATCCTGGCGCAGGCGCTCGGCGCGCAGTTGCATGGCCTTGAGGTAGCGCGGGAACTGCTGCAGCCGTGTCTTGGGCAGGTCGCTCAGGAAGCCGGGTGCAAGCAGCGCCTCGAGCTGGTCGCGCAGGTCCGCGTAGCTGGCCGTGGCGAAACCCATCAGCGGCGGTTCGAGCAGCGGACGCAGCTCGGCCTGCGCGGCGAGGATCGCCTCGGCCAGGCCCAGGCGCTCGATGGCGGCCGGGAACAGGGCGCGCCCCAGCGCATCGCGCAGGTGCTCGAAATCCGCGCGCGTGCGCACCTCCAGGTCCGCCGCCGCCAGGCAATCGCGCAGCGCCGACTCCACCACCTCGGCGCGCAGTCCCTCACCGCGGCCCGCATCGGCAGGCACGACGAACAGCCCTTCCAGGGTCGCGCTGCGCAAGGCGGTGGCGCGATCGACCGGCAGCTGCTTGCGCGCCTGCCTGATCTTGCCGGCCAGCGCGCGGCGCAACAGGCGCTCGACACCCCGACGATGCTCGTCCGTCGCCTCGGCGGCATTTTCGAACACGCGCAGCGCCACGCTGTCACCCAGATCGACCAGCGCGGGGAAGGCACTCAGGCCGCCGCTGGAAACCACGCGCTCGGGAAGGTCGCCGAAGTCGAATTCGCCGACGTCCTCGCGCGCGAGATCGACATCGGCGTGGCTGGTGAAGGCGATGCGCGCCGCCTCGGTCCACTCGCCCTGGATCGCGGCCAGGTCGCGGCTCTCGACCAGGGTCCTGCCCTGCTCGTCATGGACGCGGAAGTTCATCGCCAGGTACGCCGGCAGCTCGACGGCGGCGAAATCCGCCGCCGTGACGGCCACCCCGGTGACGCGCGCAAGATACTGCGCCAGCACCTCCCACAACGGCGCATCGCGCGGCGCCTCGGCCTGGACAAAGGCCTGCGCAAAGTCCGGCGCGGGCACGAAGTTGCGCCTGAGCGCCTTGGGCAGGCCGCGGATCGCCTCGCCGACCTTTTCCGCCAGCAGCCCCGGCACCAGCCAGCTGCAGCGCGCGGCCGGCACGGTGTTGAGCAGGGCCAGCGGCACGTGCAGGGTCACGCCATCGGCTGCATCGCCGGGCAGGAAACGATAGGCAAGTCGCAACTTGCGCGCGCCAACCTCGAGGCGGGTCGGGAAATCGGCGGCGCCGATGCCGGGCGCCTGGCCCAGCACATCGCCGAGCGACCAGTGCAGGGCCGCCTGTTCCGCCGCCGACGCCCGCCGGTACCAGGCGTCGAGCGCCACCGTGGTCGAGATGTCGCCCGGCAGCTTGCCGGCGAAGAACGCCGCCAGGGTCGCCTCGTCCTGCAGCAGGCCGCTGCGACGGCGCTTGGCTTCGATTTCCTGCGCTTCGGCCAGCACGCGCGCATTGGCGCGCACGAAGCCGGAGCGCGCATCCAGCTCGCAACGCGCCAACGCTTCGTGCAGGAAGATGGCATGCGCGCGCGCCGGATCCTGCGCACCGAAATCGACCTGGCGGCGCTCGACCAGGGTGAGGCCGAACAGGGTCACCTGCTCGAAGGCGATCACCGCGCCGCGCTTGCGCGACCAGTGCGGATCATGCCAGGCGCGCCGCACCAGGTGCGCGGCCTGCTGCTCTATCCAGGCCGGCTCCACGCGCGCGCAGAGCATGCCGTACACCCTGGCCAGATCGAGGATCTGCCCGGCCAGCAGCCACTGCGGCGGCGCCTTGGCCAGCGCGGATCCGGGAAACACGCTGAACCTGCGTTCACGCGTGCCGCGGAACTGGCCGCGCTCGTCGCGCCGCCCGACCTGGGTCGGCCAGCCCGACAGCAGGCAACGGTGGATCGCTTCGTAGTTGTCTGGAATCTCGCCGCGGGCCTCGGCAGCCACGGCCTTCGCCGGCGCTGGCGCGGCAGGGGCGGCGGGACCCGGCAGCTCCGGCCCCAGCAGCAACTGGCGGTGCAGTTCGCGCCATTCGCGCATGCGCAGGAAGGACAGGAAATGCGCCCGGCACCAGTCGCGCAACCTGGACTGCGTGAACTCGCCATGCGCCGCGCCATAGGCTTCCCACAACCTGAGGATGCCGAGGAAATCGGATTTCGCATCGTTGAACGTTGCGTGCGCGGCATCGGCTTCGGCGCGCGCATCGGCCGGGCGCTCGCGCGGATCCTGGATGCTGAGGAAGGACACCAGCACCAGCAGTTCGCGGCGCACGCCGCGCGCCACCGCCTCGACCAGCATGCGGCCGAGCGCGACGTCGATCGGCAGCCGCGCGATGGCCTGGCCGATCGGGGTCAGGCGCCGCTGGCCGTCGATTGCGCCCAGTTCCACCAGGCGCCGGAAGCCGTCGGTGACCGCGCGCTCGGAGGGCGCGTCGAGAAACGGGAAGCCCGCCGGATCACCAAGTTTCAGGGCGAGCATGCGCAGGATGACGCCGGCCAGCGAGGAACGCAGCAGTTCCGGGTCGCTGTGGGGCGGCCGCATGGCGTAGTCGTCTTCGCTGTACAGCCGGTAGCAGATGCCCGGCCCCACGCGCCCGCAGCGGCCCTTGCGCTGGTCGGCGGCGGCCTGCGAAATGGGTTCCACGTGCAGGCGCTCGAGCTGGTTGCGCGGGTTGTAGCGTTTCACCCGTGCCGTGCCGCTGTCGATGACGTAGCGGATGCGCGGCACGGTCAGCGAGGTCTCGGCCACATTGGTCGCCAGCACGATGCGCCGCGCCGGACCGGGATGGAATACGCGATCCTGTTCGGCCGCCGAGAGGCGCGCATACAGGGCCATCACCTCGGTGTGCGCGTAGCGGCGCCGCGACAGGGCGAGATGCGCGTCGCGGATCTCGCGCTCGCCGGGCAGGAACACCAGCACGTCGCCGCGCGGGTCCTCCGCGGTGATCTCGTCGGCGGTGGCGACGATCTGCTCGGCCAGGGAAATCGGATCCGCGTCGGCCTTGCGGCGTTGGCCGGCGCCTGCTCGCCCGCGCGGCTCGGCACGCGCATCGTCATCGCGGCTGTCGGCGCGCCAGCGCACCTCGACCGGAAAGGCGCGTCCCTCCACCTCGATGACCGGTGCGCCACCGAAGTGCGCGGCAAAGCGCGCCGTATCGATGGTCGCCGAGGTGACGATCAGCTTGAGGTCGCGCCGCCGTGCCAGCAGGCGCTTGAGATAGCCGAGCAGGAAATCGATGTTGAGGCTGCGCTCGTGCGCCTCGTCGAGGATGATCGTGTCATAGGCCTCCAGCCCGCGATCGGACTGGGTTTCGGCCAGCAGGATGCCGTCGGTCATGAACTTGATCAGCGAGGCCTCGGACACCTGGTCGTTGAAGCGCACCTGGAAGCCGACCAGGTCGCCCAGCGCGCTGCCGAGTTCCGCCGCCACGCGCCGCGAGACGCTGCGTGCGGCCAGCCGCCGCGGCTGGGTGCAACCGATCATGCCCCCGGCGCCGCGCCCGGCGGCCAGGCAGAGCTTGGGCAGCTGCGTGGTCTTGCCCGAGCCGGTTTCGCCGGCCAGCACCAGCACCTGGTGCTTGCGGACGTGCGCGACGATCTCATCGGCGCGCGCGGCGATGGGCAGGGACGCATCCAGCGTGATCGCCGGGATCCGCGATGCGCGCGCGGCACGCCGCGCGGCCGAGGCGGCAATGGCTTCGGCGAGCCGCTCGCGGTCGGCCGCTGGCGCCTTCTGCATGGCCGCCAGCCGCCGCCAGCGCCCGTCCAGGCGGGGAAAGTCGCGGACCATGACCTGCTCGCGGCGCGGCCGCAGGAGGGGCGGTTCAGACATTGAAAACCATCGACAATTCCAGGACTGGCCATAGGTGCGGCCAATCGCCGCGATGCACAAGAACGATTTCCCCTTGCGACCGCGAAAGGCTAGCCTCTCCCATCCCACATGAGGAGTGTGCCATGGCCATCGACATCGGCATCAGCAAGCAAGATCGCGAGAGCATCGCTGCGCACCTGGCGAAGCTGCTGGCGGATACCTATTCGCTGTATCTCAAGACCCATGCCTTCCACTGGAACGTGACCGGCCCGATGTTCAACACGCTGCACCTCATGTTCGAGACGCAGTACCAGGAAATGTGGACCGCCGCGGACATCCTGGCCGAGCGCATGCGCGCGCTGGACGTGTACGCACCCGGTTCCTACACCCAGTTCGGCAAGCTCACCTCGATCGCCGAGGAAACCGGTGTGCCGGACTGGAAGGCGATGGTGCAGCAGCTGGTGGACGGCCACGAAACCGCCGCACGCACGGCACGCGAGGTGTTCCGCGCGGCGGACGAGGCCGACGACCAGCCCACCGCCGATCTGGCCACCCAGCGCATGCAGGAGCACGAGAAGACCGCCTGGATGCTGCGCTCGCTGCTGCGCTGAGCTCGCCGCCGCCCCACCGCAGCGGGACGGCGCGCAAGGTCGCTCGGGCGTCAGTCGAAATCGCCGGAAAAGAGCGCGTCCACCTTGAGGCGGATCACCTGCCGGTTGTTGCGCAGTTCCGGATCGGAGGCCGGCTCGGCCGGATAGACCACGACCACCACCTCGACTTCGCCCTGGGCCGTCGGAGGAATGCGGCCGGTGAGCTCGAACACCGCCTCGCCGCCGTCGGCCAGGTCGATCGCATGGTCGATCCCACCGCCTCCGGTGGCACCAGCGCAGCCCTCGACCAGCCGGACCGGCAGGCAGCGCCAGCCGGGATTGCCGAGGCCCTGCAGGTTGCCGCGCACGCTGGCGCCTTGCGCCGGAACGGAGCCGTTGTTGCCGACCACCACGCGCAGCGTGACGACCGAGCCTCCGCCGAACACCGCGCCGGGCGCCAGCGGGTCCACCGCAAGATCGGCCTTGGCAACGAAGGCATCGAGCCGGCCCACGATGGTGCCGGGGCCTGCATCGGCCACGTAGAGGAAGCCGCTTCCGAAGGGCAGCAGGCGACGGGGCGTGCCGCGCAGCCGGCCGGACGATACCACCTGGCCGTCGCTCCCGCGTCGCTGGAGCATGGGCGGATCATCCGTGCTGATCGTGTAGAGGTCGCCGCCGAGCCACGCGGTGTCCGCCACGCGGTTGCCGAGGTTTCCCACCAGGGTCAGGCTCGTACTTTCGAACACCTGCCCGGAGCCGAGGACGATGCGCGCGCCATCCGGCGAGATGCGGATCGGGGAGACCGCCTGCACTTCGCCGTGATAGGGCGAATCGGCGGCGTCCACGATCGTGCCGTCCGCCGCGATGCGCTCCCAATGGAGGTCATTGGGAGAGACCGAGCCGCTGAAGAAGTACATGCGGCGCAGCACCGGGTCCCATTCGTATTGCGGGGAAAGGTAGTTCCAATCCTTCCGGCTGAGCGCCGTGCCCTGGGGGGAAAACGTGTAATGGCTGGCCCAGGCACCGCTCTCGTCGGCCGCGAAAACGTATTCGCCGGCGGTGGCAAGCCCCCGCGCGGTGCGCGGCGTCGCGGCCAGCCAGAGCGGGCTGCCCGGCGCTTCCCGCGGGTAGGCATGAATGGCGCCGCCGTCTTGCGCTGCGTAGATCCTACGGGTGAGCGGCGAATAGGCGACGTGGACGGGCGCTACGAACAGCGGAATCGGCGGGCCGAAGGTCCAACCGGTCGCGTCGAAGGGGTAGGCCGCATGCGCGAGGCGGCTCACCAGCAGGAGGTCGGTGCCCGTGCCGAGGATGAAGTCGGCGCGCGGAAGGACTTCTGCCCAGGTCCGTGCCGGCGGCGGCTGGGCAGGAACCGCGGCGGCCAGATCGACCGGCCGGATGGAAAGGTTGTCGATCGTGCCTGAAATGGCGTGGATGCGACCGTCAATCGACGCGATATCGAGCAATCCCGTCGGCGCGGCGATGCGGCCGGTCTCGCGCAGGTCGTTCGTGAATACCACCAGATCGCCGCCGCGGATGACGACGAAGCGGTCGCTGGCGAATGCCGCGCCCTGGATCGCCCCGCCGAGGCTTCCCCGGTATTCCAGCGCCGCACTCGAGTAGACGATGCCTGCTCCGTCGACCACGAAGCCGCCCGCGTCACGGGCATGGGTAACGGCTGCGCCCGGGAAAGCCCCATGGTACGGACTGTCGATGACCCGCTCGAGGGCTCCGTTCGAGGCATCGACGGCCAGCATCAGGATGTCCGACGGACTGACGGCGGCCGAGCGGCCGAAAATGCGGCCCTCGGCCGCCATGCTCGAGATGCCTTGCATGCGGTAGGAGGAATAGCTCGCGTCGACCAAATCCCCGCTGGCCTTGCGATAGGAGGAAACCTCGCTCCCGAGGCCGGTGACCAGGTAGTCTCCGATCAGCTCCAGCATCGGCCAATCGCCACGGACCTGCGGGAAGGAGGCCGAAAGCGCTCCATCGTGGCCGTAGCGGTCCACCCGGTCCGTGAACTTCACGTAGATCCCCGAATCGTCCACGGCAAGGGCGCTCGCGCTGGCGGGAAGCGGGACGTCGGCGAGCCATGCATCGGCAACGGCATCGAAGCGGCGGATCCTCGCGGACATGTTGTCCAGGAAATAGGCCACGCCGGCGTGAACCTTCCGCTCCGTCCACACCGCGGCCGAAGGCAGGGCGGGGATGCCATCCACCTTGGCAAGCTGCTCCGCCGCGGCCTGCACGGCGTTTCCCCACGCCAGGGCGATACTCACCACGAAGCTGCAGCGAAATGCCGCGCGAACGATCCTACCCGACATGGTCCTGCTCTCCCCGTGACGTCGGCGGGCCACTCCCGGCCGTCTGGCGCGGCTCACCGTACAGGCAATGACGCGGCGGGTCCATGAATTCGGTCTCGTGTCGACGCTGTCGCTGTGCGGGCCACTCAGAGCGAGCGCCGCGGCGGCACCAGCAGGTCGCCGAACAGCAGCCCGGCGACGATCGCGACCAGCAAGGTCACCAGGGTGATGGCGGTATCCAGCCCCAGGATCACGTCGCGCTCGAACACGAAGCTCAGCGAACGAAAGCCCACACTGCCCGGCACCAGCAGCACGATGCCCGGCTCGCGCACCAGTGCGCCCGGCCGGTCCGTGACGCGCGCAAACACATTCGCGCCCGCGCCGATGACCAGGCCGCCGACGAAGACGCCGAAGGCAGGCGACACGTACATGCCGCCGAGCTGGGCGCACAGGAAACCGCCCGTCACTGAAGCCACCACCACGCCGAGATAGCGCAAGGGGCTGCCGAACAGTACCGCGAACGCGCAGGCGCCGGCCGGCACCGCGATCCACTCCACCCAGGCCGGCAAGGTGTCGGCCGGACCGGCACTCGGTACCCAGCCCACCAGGTTGCACAGCTGGGTTGCCAGCACCGTGCCGAAGGCCAGCTTCAGCAAGGTGGCCAGTGCACCCATCATGCGCGCCGTGCCGGAAACCAGGTGCTGGCTGGACAGCTCGCGCACCGCGGTGGTCAGGCTCATGCCCGGCATCAGCACGATCAGGCTGGCGATGACCACCGAGCGTACCGAGAGCGGCGTCAGGTGCACCGCCAGCGCAGTCGCGCCGAACGTGGCGACCAGGGCCGACAGCGCTTCCGAAGCGGCGGCGATGTTGGGCCGCCCGATGGCGGCGTAGTTGATGAGACCGATGACCAGGCCGATCAGGGCAGAGGCAAGCACGCCGGCCAGACCGGTATGGAAGATGGCGGCGATGCAGCCGGCCGATACGCCGTAGCTCGCCACCATCAGCGCATGCCAGGCGCCGCTGCGCCCACGCTTGCCAAATTCGCGCAGCCGCCGGCGCCCGGCGGCAAGGTCCAGCGCGCCGCTGACCACCTGGTCACCGATCTCGTCCACCTGGCACAGGCGCTTGAGGTTGACCTCGCCAGGCGGCACGCGCACGACCTGGGTGAGGTCGGCCAGTTCGTCTTCGCGCGCGGGGTCGGTGAACGACATCACGATCGAGGTCGGGGTGGACAGCACGTTGCAACCCAGCGCCAGGCGTTCGCTGACGCGGTTGACCACGTCCTCCAGGCGCGGCGCGGCGGTGCCATATTCGTGCAGGCGACGCGCCAGTTCGACGACGAAGCCGATGCGCACGCTGATGGGGGCGAGGGGCTGGCTCTGCGGCATCGCACAATGATGCCGTGAAAGCCTGGCCACGGGTACAGGTTTGTGCGCCCTGCCGGCCGCCTCGCGCGGCCCCGACCACGGACAGGATCCGCAGCGCCCGGGCGGCGTTCACGTGCCGCGCGCCACGACGATTTTCGTGTGCGCCGGATGTGCCAGGCACCGCTTCCCCTGCTAGCCTTGCACCATGTCCACAAACCCCGCGTCCGCCAGCGCTGCCACCCTTCGGCGTGACGATGCAGCCGGCACCCTGGTTGCGACCGGCGACTGGACCCTGCCCAACGTGCGCGGCCTGGCCCAGCGGGCCGCAGCGCTGCGCGCGGCGCACAGCGCGACGGACCGGGTCGATGCCGCAGGCATCGAGCGGCTGGACACCGCCGGCGCGCAGATCCTGTTCGACCTGGCCGGCAGCGACGCCATCGACGGTCTCGACCCGGCCCAGCTTGCCCTGTTCAAGGCGGTCAGCCACGCGACCACCGAGAGCGAACGCACGCCCGCCGCGCGCCCCGATGTCGGGGTGCTCGCCCTGCTCGCGCGCACCGGTGCCGCGGTGGATCAGATCGGCCGCGATGCGTGGCAACTGCTCGGCTTCATCGGCCTGATCCTGGCGACCATCGCGCGGACCCTGTTCCAGCCCTGGCGCTGGCGGATCACCTCGTTCGTGTTCCATGTCGAACAGACCGGGCTGGACGCGGTGCCCATCGTGGTGCTGCTCAACTTCCTGGTCGGTGCCGTGGTGGCCTTCCTCGGGGCCACCGTCCTGAAGGATTTCGGTGCCAGCATCTACACGGTCGAACTGGTCAGCTATTCCTTCCTGCGCGAGTTCGCCGTGCTGCTGACTGCCATCATGGTGGCCGGACGCTCGGGCAGCGCCTTCACCGCGCAGATCGGCTCGATGAAGGCGCGCGAGGAAATCGACGCCATCCGCACCCTTGGCCTGGATCCGGTGGTGGTGCTGGTGCTGCCGCGCGTGCTCGCCCTGCTGATCGCCCTGCCGATCCTGACCGTGCTCGCCATGCTGGCCGGCATCGTCGGCGGCGCGGTGGTGTGCGTGCTCAGCCTGGATGTCTCGGCCACCATGTTCATCACCCGCTTCCAGGCACTCGGCGCCACCCAGCATTTCTGGGTGGGCATGAGCAAGGCGCCGCTGTTCGCCTTCCTGATCGGCGCGATCGGCTGCCTGGAAGGCTTCAAGGTGACCGGCAGTGCCGAATCGGTCGGTACGCACACCACGTCCAGTGTGGTGCAGGCCATCTTCGTCACCATCCTGGTGGACGCCCTGGCGGCGATCTTCTACATGGAGATCGGCCTGTGACGGCGCGCGAAACGGTCATCGAGGTGCGCGACCTCAAGAACCAGTTCGGCGCCCAGGTGGTGCACGAGCACCTGGATCTGGATGTGTATCGCGGCGAGATTCTCGGCGTGGTCGGCGGCTCGGGCAGCGGCAAATCGGTGCTGCTGCGCTCGATCATCGGCCTGCGGCGCCCTTCCGGCGGCCAGGTGCGGATGCTCGGCGAAGACATGCTACGCATCGGCGAGGCCCGCCGCGCCGAGATCGAGAGCCGTTGCGGCGTGCTGTTCCAGAATGGCGCGCTGTTCTCGTCGTTGACCGTGGCCGAGAACGTGATGGTGCCGATGCGTGAACACCACCGGCTGCCAGCGCCGATGATGCAGCGCCTGGCCGCGCTGAAGATCACCCTGGGCGGCCTGCCGACGGACGCCGGCGCAAAGTTTCCCTCCGAGCTTTCCGGTGGCATGGTCAAGCGCGCGGCGCTGGCGCGCGCCATCGCGATCGATCCGGACATCCTGTTTCTCGATGAGCCCACCGCCGGCCTCGATCCGATCGGCGCCGCCGCCTTCGACCAGTTGCTGCTGACCCTGCGCGAGGCGCTTGGCCTGACCGTGTTCCTGATCACCCATGACCTCGACACGCTGTACACGATCTGCGACCGTGTCGCCGTGCTCTCGCAAAAGCGCGTGCTGGTCGCCGATACGCTGCCCCGGGTGGAGCGCTACGAGGATTCCTGGGTGCAGGCGTACTTCCAGGGCCCGCGCGGGCGCGCGGCGATGGCGGCCGCCAGGCGCACGGAGGCAACATGAGCGCGAGCGTGCCTGACACGCTGCCCACACCCTCGCGGCCCGGCACCGGCGTGGCGGCGCCGGCGCACGCGCAGGGCGCCCGACGCGCGCCTGCCCATTCCCCATCCCCTATTCCCGGCTGCTGACCCATGGAAACGCGTGCACATCATGTCCTCATCGGCGCCTTCGCGATCGGCGCGCTGCTGGTCGCGCTGGGTTTCGTGCTGTGGATGTCCAAGGCGGGCACCGAGCGGGCCTTCAACACCTACGACATCGTATTCAACGAAGCGGTGACCGGGCTCTCGGTCGGCGGCACCGTGCAGTACAACGGCATCAAGGTCGGCGAGGTCACCGGCCTGCGCCTGGCACCGGATGACCCGCGCAAGGTCATCGCCCGTGTACGCCTGGATGCCAAGACCCCGGTCAATACCGACACGCGCGCCAAGCTCGGCCTGCAGGGCGTGACCGGCCTCGCCTTCATCCAGCTTTCCGGCGGCAAGCCAGGCAGTCCGCCGCTGGTGCCGACCGAGGCGAACCCGGTGCCGGTCATCCCCTCGGTCGAATCGGCGCTGTCCAAGCTGCTCGACTCCGGCTCGGACGTGGTCACCAGCGTCAACGAGATACTGCTGCGCATGAACGATCTGCTTTCCGAGCAGAACGTCTCGCGTGTGTCGGCCACGCTGGAAAACGTCGAACAGCTGACCGGCACACTGGCCGGCCAGCGCAACGAAATGAGCCACGCACTCAAGCAGCTTGCGCAGGCGACCGACCAGCTGAAGGGAACCCTGGCCACGATCGACGAGATGGCCACGTCGACCAATGCGCTGATGCGCGATGATGCACGCGCGGTGCTGAAATCGACCGAACAGGCCCTGGATTCGGTCGAGCGCCTGGCCAACTCCGCCAACGGGCTGATCGACGAAAACCGCGCCGCCATTTCCAGCTTCAGCAATCAGGGACTGCGCCAGATCGGCCCGACGGTGGCCGAACTGCGCGAAACCCTGCGCTCGCTCAAGCAGCTCAGTGACCGTCTCGGCGACTCCAACAGCCTGCTGCTGGGCCGCGAACAGCCCAAGGAGTTCCAGCCCCGATGAATGCCCTCACGCGTCGCCTCGTCCTGCTCATCGTCGCCCTGCCGGTGCTGGCCGGCGGGGGCTGCTCATCCATGCTCGGCGGCAAGCCGCAGGCCTTCACGCTCTACGCGCCGGCCTACACGGCGGCCGACGCCACCCGCGCCGGCCCGAAGGTGGACTGGCAACTGGTGGTGGAGACGCCCATCGCCAGCGACGCGCTGAGCACCGCGCGCCTGCTGGCCGTGCCGGCCCCGGGCGTGATCGAGGTGTTCCCCGACGCGCGCTGGCGCGATCCTGCACCCGCCATGCTGCGCGACCTGATCGTGCAGGCCTTCGAGGAATCCGGCCGCATCCTCGGCGTGGGCGGCAGCGCCACCAACCTGCGCGGCGACTATGCATTGTCGCTGGAACTGCGTGCGCTGCAGGCCGACTTTGCCGACAGCCCGCCGCACGCGCTGGTGTCATTCCGCGCACGCCTGCTGGATTTCACCAGCAACCGCGTGCTGGCCGCGCGCAGTTTCCAGGCCGTCGCACCGCTGCAGGGCCGCGACAGTGCCAGCGCATTTGCCGCCTTGCAGGTGGCCCTCAACGAAGTGCTGCCGCAGCTGGTGGACTGGACCCTCGAACAGGGCGCGCAGGCACGCAGCCAGTCGCCCGCACCCTGACTGCACATGCACGGGCGGGCGCAAGGCACAGGCGCGCGAGCAGCGCCTGTGCACGGTGATTCCCGCCACGCCCGTTTGAGGCGACAATACCGGGTTTTCGCCTTCACCCCCCGCGCGCCCGCGCCGCACCATCCGCCGTCCCCATGAACGAAGCTGCTGCCCGCATCCTGCCGGGCAACCTGCAAAGCCAGCTTGCGCGTATCGGCGAGCTGCTGGAACACCGCTGGTCGCCGGAGGACGGCGTGTGGACGGCCGAGCAGGGGGCCGCGGCCGAGCGCGAGCGGCTGGCGGCGGTACAGCGCGAGATCGCGGACCTGCACCCGGCCGACATCGCCTACATCCTCGAAGCGCTGCCGCCCGAACAGCGCCTGGTGGTCTGGAACCTGGTGCGCTCCGACCACGATGGCGACATCCTGCTCGAAGTCTCCGATCCGGTGCGCGAGTCGCTGCTCGCCGACATGGACCGCCCGGAACTGCTGGCCGCGGCGGAGGGGCTCGATGCCGACGAACTGGCCGAGCTGGCCGAGGATCTGCCCGAGGACGTCCTCGAGGAGCTGATGCACCGGCTCAATGCCGAGCAGCGCGGACGCGTGCAGTCGGCGATGAGCTGGGAGGACGACCAGGTCGGCGCGATCATGGATTTCGACATGGTGACCCTGCGCGAGGACGTCACGCTGGAAACCGTGCTGCGCTATCTGCGGCGGCTGAAGGAGCTGCCCGAGCAGACCGACAAGCTGTTCGTGGTCAACGAGGACACCGTGCTGACCGGTGTGCTGCCGCTACGCTGGCTGCTGGTCAACGACCCCGCCCGGCGCGTCAGCGAGGTGATGGCCGCCGATGCCAACACCTTCCGTCCCGAGGACGACGTGGCCGAGGTGGCGCAGGCGTTCGAGCGCTATGACCTGGTCACCGCGCCGGTGGTGGACTCCGAGGGGCGCCTGATCGGCCGCCTGACGATCGACGCGATGGTCGACGTGATCCGCGAGGAAAGCGATCAGGAGGTCCGCGAGCGCTTCGGCCTGCGCGAGGACGAGGACATCTTCGCCTCGGTATGGAGCTCGCTCAAGAACCGCTGGGCCTGGCTGGCGATCAACCTGGTCACCGCCTTCATCGCTTCGCGCGTCATCGGCATCTTCGAGGATTCCATCCACCAGCTGGTCGCCCTTGCCACCCTGATGCCCATCGTCGCCGGCATCGGCGGCAATTCCGGCAACCAGACGATCACCATGATCGTGCGCGCACTGGCGCTCGGCCACCTGAGCCTGGCCGGCGCCAAGCGGCTGCTGCGCAAGGAACTGGGCGTGGCGCTGGCCAACGGTCTGATCTGGGGCGGGGTCATCGGCATCGTCGCCGGCCTGCTCTACGAAAACCTGAACCTCGGCGTGGTGATGACCGCGGCCATGGCGCTGAACCTGATGCTCGCCGCCCTGATGGGCGTGCTGATCCCGATGACCCTGCTCAAGCTCGGCCGGGATCCGGCCATGGGTTCGAGCGTCATGATCACCGCCCTCACCGACAGCGGCGGCTTCTTCATCTTCCTCGGCCTGGCCACCCTGTTCCTCATCTGAGGCGGGGTCGTTTCCGGGCCGCGACCCAGGCCACTCGCGCGACTGCCCGGCGGGTGCCGCCACGGCATACTTGACGCCATGAACCTGCCCGAACTGCTCGTCACCCTGTCCGGCCTCGTGTGGCTGGCGGTGCTGTTCGCCGTGGCCTTGTACGGCGAACGGCGACCGAACGCGCTGGCGCGGCACTGGGGCATCGTCTATGCACTGTCCCTGGGCGTGCACTGCACCTCGTGGACCTTCTACGGCACAGTGACGCAGGCGGAACGCTCGGGCTGGTGGCTGCCGCCAACCTTCATCGGCGTGATCGCGCTGTACGTGGTGGCCATCCACGTGCTGGTGCGGCTGGTCGAAATTGCGCGCGAACACAATGCCGGATCGCTGGCCGACCTGGTCGCCGCGCGGCTTGGCCGGCATTCGGGCCTGGCCGCCCTGGTCACCGGCCTCACCGTGATCGGCATCGTGCCCTACATCGCGCTGCAGCTGAAGGCCGTCGCCATGAGCCACGCCCTGGTCGGGCGCGGCACGGAACTCGCGCTGCCGCCCTGGCAGGACGGCACGCTCTATGTCGCCCTGGCCATGGCCGCATTCGCCATGCTGTTCGGCACCCGGCGAGCGCCGGCGGCAGCCCACAACCGCGGCCTGGTCCTGGCGCTGGCCTTCGAATCGCTGTTCAAGCTGGCCGCCATGCTGGCCATCGGTGCGCTGGTGCTGCGCGCGCCGGACCTGCTGGCCGCGATCGAGGCTCCGCAGCGCGACAGCAGCGGCTTCCCGCCCCTGATCCTGCTCGGCGCCCTGGCCGCCTTCACCATGCCGCACCAGTTCCATGCCGGCGTGGTCGAGTGCCGGGACGTGCGCCATGTACGCACGGCGCGTTGGCTGTTCCCGCTCTACCTGGTCCTGATCGCCTTGCCGATCCTGCCGTTGGCCGAGGCCGGCGCGGCGCGCCTTGGCACCCTGGGCGTACCTTCCGATCTCTACGTGCTGGCGCTGCCGCTGGCGCAGAACCAGCAGGGCCTGGCCGTACTGGGCTTCCTCGGCGGCCTGTCCGCGGCCACCAGCATGGTGATCGTGGCCACGCTGGCGCTCAGCCTGATGATCGGCAACCACTGGATCGCGCCGCTGCGCGTGCGCGCCGGCTGGGGCAGCAGCCACAGCGGCGACCTGCGTCCGGCCATCCTGCGCCAGCGGCGCATCGTCATCCTCGCCGTGGTGCTGCTCGCCTGGGCCTACTCGCGCGCGCTCGGCAACAGCGAGGCGCTGGCCGATCTCGGGGCCCTGTCATTTTCCGCCCTGGCCGGCCTGATGCCGGCGGTGTTAGCGGCGCTCTACCGCCCGCAGCTGGGGGCGCGCGCGGTCAGCGCCGGATTGTTTGCCGGCACCCTGGTGTGGCTGTATGCACTGATGCCAACCTGGCTGGCCCCGCTGCCGACCTGGTTGCAGCACGGGCCGCTCGGGTTCGCCGTCCTGGCCCCGGGCACGCTGCTCGGCCTGGGTGAGTGGAGCACCCTCGCGCGTGCCGTGGTGGCCAGCCTGGTGGCCAATACCGCGGTCGTCCTGCTGGTTGCGCGCACGCCCTGGGCGCGCGCCGCCGCGCCGGCGCCGGGCGGCGATCTTTCCACCCGCGAGCTGGCCACGCTCGCCGGACGCTTCCTCGCGCCGGAACGCCTGACCGGGCTGTTCGCTACCGCCGCGCCGACACCGCGCGCCGATGCTGCGCTGATCGCGCGCGTCGAGCACGAACTGGCGGCCGTCATCGGTGCCTCGTCGGCGCGCCTGCTGATCGAGGTGGCGCAGCGCCAGCGCGACGCCCCGCTGGACACCGTTGCCGCCATCGTCGGCGAAGCCAGCCAGGACCTGCGCTTCAACCAGCGTGTGCTGGAAGCGGCGCTGGAGAACATGAGCCAGGGCATCTGCGTGGTCGATGCCGAGCTCAAGGTGGTGGCCTGGAACCGTCGCTATGCACAGCTGTTCGACTATCCGCCGGGCCTGCTTGCCATTGGACGGCCGATCGCCGAGCTCACCGGCCACAACATCGCCCGCGGCCTGATCGGCGGCGGCGACATCGACGCGCGCGTGGCGCGGCGCCTGGCCCACATGCGCCGCGGCACCCCGCATCTGGCCGAGCGCCGCTTCGGCGCTACCGTGGTCGAGATCCGCGGCAATCCGATGCCGGGCGGCGGCTTCGTCGCGACCTTCACCGACGTCACCGCATTCCGCCGCGCCGAACAGGCCCTGACACGCGCCAACGAAACCCTGGAACTGCGCGTCACCGCCCGCACCGCGGAGCTCGCCAGCGCCACCGCTGCCGCCGAGCGTGCCAATCGCGACAAGACGCGCTTCCTCGCGGCCGTCAGCCACGACCTGGCGCAGCCGTTGCACGCCGCACATCTGTTCACCCATGCGCTGGCCAAGCGACTCACCGACGGCGAGCGCGAAACCGTGGCGCACATCGACGATGCGCTCGGATCGGCGCAGGCCCTGCTCGCCAGCCTGCTCGACATGTCGCGCCTGGAAGGCAGCAACATGCCCTGCGAGCCGGGCGAATTCGAAGCCGCACCCCTGTTGCAGGGGCTTGCCGCCGAGTTCGGCGTGCTGGCCCGGGCCAAGGGCCTGGCGCTGCGCCACGTGCCAACGCGGGCCTGGCTGGCAAGCGACCCGCAACTGCTGCGTCGGGTCCTGCAGAACTTTCTCTCCAATGCCATCAAGTACACCCGACATGGCAGCGTCCTGCTCGGCGTACGCCGCAGCGGCGAATGCCTGCGCATCGAAGTGTGGGACACCGGCCCCGGCATCGATGAGGCGAACCGCGCGGCGATCTTCGAGGAGTTCCGCCGTCTCGACCGCGGCGGTGCCGGGCTGGGCCTTGGCCTGGCCATCGCCGAACGCATCGCGCGCCTGCTCGGCCACCGGCTGGGCCTGCGTTCCTGGCCCGGCCGCGGCAGCGTGTTCAGCATCGAAGTGCCGCGCGCCGCGCCGCACGCCGCCACGACACCCGCAGCGCCGGCCGCCAGCGCGGCCAACGGCGCCTGCGTGCTGGTCGTCGACAATGACCCAGGCGTGCTGGAGGCCACGCGCATGCTGCTGGAAGACTGGGGCTACCGGGTTCTCACCGCGACCGACCTCGACGGCGCCCAGCATGCCTGCGCCAGCATGCAGCCCGAGGTGCTGATCCTCGACTATCACCTGGACGACGGCCTGACCGGCCTGGACCTGCGCACTGCCCTCGGGCCCGCGTTTGCCACGCTGCCAACGATCGTCCTCACCGCCGACCACCACGATGCCACACGCAGCGCAGTGGAGGCGAACGGCTGTCAGCTGCTGCGCAAGCCGCTCAGGCCGCTGGCGCTCAAGATGCTGCTGCAGCGGACGGCAGCGGCCCAGGCCCTGGGCGATGGCTGAGCGGCTGGCTGAACCGCTGGCCACGCCTGCAGCAGGGCCCCACCAGCGCGGCGTGGCTCAAGGCGACGGGTCGAATCCGTGGGCATAGATGCGGTCGGGCAACGGGCCGCACGCGAGATACCAGGGCGTAGCGCCGGTCGCGGCATCCCGGTCGGGACCGGAAGTGGGATCCAGGCAGATGGGACGGAGCCACGAATTCCCGGGCGTGGGGCATTCGGCGGCGGCGCATTCCGGACTGGAATCCACTCGTGCGATCGCTGCCGACAATGATCAACGCGGCCTGCCTTCGCGCCTCGAACAGGACGCCTGCGCCTGTCCGAACCGCCGTTGGTTGAGGTTCGGTGCCGCGCTCAGCGGCGTGGCGAATACGCGCGCGGCAGCTGTCCGGCTGCACGATCCGGCGGCGGCGTCATGTAGCGGTCGCGCAGCTCGGTCTGGCGCGAGCGCATCGGCAGCGCGATGCCGCCGAGCCAGATCTGCGTGGCGGTATGCGCGACGTCCAGCGGGTCACCATTCCACAGCACCAGATCCGCGCGCTTGCCGACCTCGATGCTGCCCAGCTGGCCGGCAACACCGAAGGCCTCGGCCGGCACGCGGGTCAGGCCCGCCAGGCCGGCTTCCCATGGCAGGCCGTTGGCGACGGCATTGCCGGCGAGCTGGCGCAGCTTGCGCGCATTGTGCGAGGCATCCCCTGCCTGGCTGAAGCCGACCTCCACGCCGGCAGCGTGCAGGCGCGCGGCGTTGTCCATGGTGGCGCCGATCTGGTCGAAGTCCGACGGCAGGTTGGCCAGCGGATCGACGAACACCGGGACCTTTGCCGCTGCCAGTTGCGCAGCAAGCTGCCACGCCTCGGCGCCCCCGGCGATGGCGATTTCCAGGTGATGGCGTTGCGACCAGGCCAGCAACTGGCGGATGTCGGCGGCGCGCTCGACGCGGAACACGATGCGTCCGCCCCGGTCGATGTAGCCGGCCATCACGCGGCGCCCCTCCGGCGTGAGGCGGGCGTGAGGCGAATCGACCGGGATGCGGCCATGCGTCTCGGCCACGAAACGATCCAGCAACAGCCACTGACCGGCGCGCGAGGTCCCGGTGAGCGAGGCCGCGCTGCTGCCGAGACTGATGAACAGGACGCGCGGGCCGATCGGGTCGCTGCTGCCATCCAGCCGCACGATGCCGCCCTGGCCACCGACGATCGAGCCACCGGCGCCCGCGTCGGCGCTCAGCAGGGTGAATCCGATGCCGCCCATGCGCGCCACCGGCAGCAGCACCGAGGCCGGGTTGTAGGCCAGGGTCACGTCGAACTCGGGGCGCACCACCATGTGGTGGGCGTCCGCGCCGAGTGCGAGTCCCGCGTCGCGGGTGGCGGCCTCCCCGGACACCTCTTCCAGGCCGATGTGGGTGATGCCGCCGAACAGGGCCGGCGTCAGCGCCTGGCCCTGTGCGTCGAGCACGCTCGCGCCGCCGGCGGCCAGGCCGGTGCCGACCGCGGCGATGCGCCCGGCGCGGATCAGCACATCCGCGCCCTTGAGGGTCCCCTGGCTGCTGGCCGTGTGTACGGTGGCATTGCGGATCAGCAGGTCCTGCGCCGCAGCGCCCAGCGGCAGCGCGAGGGCGAAGCCGAACAGCCCAATCGTCAACCAGCGGTTCATCGCGCACCCCCCTGGCCCAGCATGAAGTCGGATACCGGCTGGCGCGCCGGATCGTTGCGGTCGTAGAGCAATGCCCCGTCGATCCACACCCGCTCGGCATGTGCGTACACGCTGAAGGGCGTGCCGTTCCACAGCACCACGTCGGCCATCTTGCCGGGCTCCAGCGTGCCGGTGCGGTCCTGGATGCCCAGTGCACGCGCAGCGTTCGCGGTCAGCCAGCGGATGGCGCGCTCGGGCGTGATCTCGATGCCGGCGCGCTGGCCGGCGGCGATCGCCTTGGCCGCTTCCTGGTTGAGGCGCTGTATGCCTTCCTCGGAATCGGAATGCACGATGGCGCAGGACCTGGCGGGTCGATCGACCAGCGCGATGTTCTCCTGGATGCCGTCGAAGGCCTCCATCTTGAAGCCCCACCAGTCGGCCCAGAGCGCGCCGCACACGCCTTCGGCAGCCAGGCGGTCGGCGATCTTGTAGGCCTCCACGCCATGATGGAAGGCGGTGATCCTGAAGTCGAACTCCCTGGCGAGGTCAAGCATCTGCGCCATCTCGTCGGCGCGATAGCAATGGATATGGACGAGGATGTCGCCGTCCAGCACGCCGGCGAGGGTGTCGAGCTTGAGGTCGCGCTTGGGCGCATCCTTGCCCTTGTCCGCCGCCTCCTGGCGCTTGTGTGCATACTCGGCCGCGTCGATGAAGGCGGCGCGATAGCCGGCGACGTTGCCCATGCGCGTGGCCGGGCCGCCGCGCTGGCCGTACACGCGCTTGGGATTCTCGCCGCAGGCCATCTTCAGGCCATATGGCGCGCCCGGAAACTTCATGTCCTGCACGGTGGTGGCAGCGACGTTCTTCAGCGTCACGCCGCGCCCGCCGATGAGGTTGGCCGAGCCGGGAAGGATCTGCAGCGTGGTGATGCCGCCGGCCAGCGCGGTGGCAAAGCCCGGATCCTGCGGCCACACCGAATGCTCGGCCCACACGTTGGGGGTGACCGGCGCGGTCATCTCGTTGCCGTCGCTGTGCGCGCGCATGCCGGGGCTGGGATAGACGCCCAGGTGCGAGTGCACGTCGATCAGGCCGGGCGTCACCCACTTGCCCGTACCATCCACCCGCAACGCGCCCGCCGGCGCGGACAGCTGCCTGCCGACGGCGGCGATGCGGCCGTCCTGCAGCAGCACGTCGGCCCCCTCCAGGCGCTGGCCATCGCCGATCAGCACGGTGGCGCCGCTGATCAGCACCGGCGCGGCGCTGACGGCTCGATAGGTGCTGGCGAAGGCCGCGCTGGCGCCGTCCGCGTCATCGGCCGCGGCCGCGGGCGCGTGCGCGCGCGTGGCGCGTGTGGGCGCGCACGAGGCGAGCAAGGCCGTGGCCAGCACGGCAATCAATGTACGCAGCATCGCAAACCCTCCCGCTGAAGGGCGTGACGATAACCGCTGCCTGTCGGCAGGCAACGTGCCTTCGGTCATGGATGGGGCGTGCCCGCTCAGGGCGGGCCGGCGCTGCTGGCGTCCGCTGCGGCCGGATCGAGCACTTCCAGCGAGCGCAGCAGCACGCCGGCCTGGGTGCGGTTGCGCACCCCCAGGCGCTCGAAGATGGCCGTGAGATGGGCCTTCACGGTGCGCTCCTGCACATCCAGGCGGTCGGCGATCTGCTTGTTGAGCAAGCCGTCGGCCACCAGGCCCAGCACGCGCATCTGTTGCGGGCTCAGGCGTGCCAGGCGCGCCGCCAGGCGGCTGTCCACCGGGTCGGACCGATCCTGGTCGAGCGCCGCGCGCAGCGAAGCCGGTGCGTAATCGCCACCGGCCAACACGCTGCGCAGGGCATGGGTGAGTTCATCCAGCGTGCAGCGCTTGGAAACGAAGGCGCAAGCCCCGTGGGCGAGTGCGCGCCGCACGGTGGCGGCATCGTCGTGCGCCGACACCATGGCAATGGCGGTGGCCGGAAACTCGCCGCGCAGCACCGCAAGTCCGAGCAGTCCATGACTGCCCGGCATGTGCAGGTCCAGCAGGACCAGATCCGTATCCGGTTGCATCGCCAGCACCTCACGCGTCTGCGCGAGACTGCCGGCCTCCAGCAGCTGCGCGCCCGGCGCCGCCGCGTGCACGGCCTGCGCCAGGGCCAGCCGGAACAGCGGATGATCGTCGGCAAGCAGGATGCGCGTCATGGTCCACACTGTAGCAAGCTCGCGGCGGGGCGTCGGCCGGCGCTGCCGCGGCCGCGCGGCATGGCCGCTCTTCGTCAAGGCGGCTCGTACCATCGTACGATGGCACCGCGCGCCGACCCTGCTAGGCTCGGCGCATGCGTATTGCGATCCTCATGCTGGCGCTGGCAGGCACGCTTGCCGCCTGCGCGACGCGGCCACCGGCTCCGGAGGCGAACATGGTTCCAGGACTGGCCAGTGACGTGCGCGAAACCGCGCATCGCGGGCAGGACGACCTGCTGAGCGCGGGACTGGGCCTGGCCGGCCTGCGCGCCAAGGCTGCGCCGTTTGCCGAGCCCAGCGCACCGACGCCGGTCGAACTGCGCCGGCGCGCCATCCATACCAGCTGGACGGGCATCGCCGACCTTGGCCCGTTGGGTGGCTATGGCGCGCTGTATGGCGCGATTCCCCAGGTGCCGGGCCGCGAGTACGGCGCGTTCCTGCGCCTCCCCGGCCGGGCCGCTGCGCAGCGTGTACTGGTGCAGGTGCCGGACGACTTCGATGCCAAGGCGCGCTGCGTGGTCATCGCCCCGGCCTCGGGCTCGCGCGGCGTGTACGGAGCCATTGCGCTGGCCGGTGCCTGGGGCCTGCCGCGTGGCTGTGCCGTGGCCTACACCGACAAGGGCGCGGGCTCCGGCTACTTCGACCTCGATACGCAGACCGGCGTGGCGCTGGATGGCACGCGCGCCGCTTCCGGCGCCGCGTCGCTTGAATTCGCACCCGCGGCCAGCGGCCACGGCGTGGCCGTGAAACATGCCCATTCCGGCGACAATCCGGAGGCTGATTGGGGCGACCACGTATTGCAGGCCACACACTTCGCGCTGGCCATGCTCGAGCGTGCCTTCCCACGCCAGGCACCATTCACCGCGCAGAACACCCGCATCATCGCCACCGGACTGTCCAACGGCGGCGGCGCGGTGCTGCAGGCGGCAGGACTGGACCAGGCCGGCCTGCTCGACGGCGTGGTCGCCCTCGCCCCGAATGTGCATGTGGCCGGCCATGGACGCGCGCTGTATGACTACGCCAGCGAAGCGGCCCTGCTGCTGCCCTGCGCGCTTGCCGATGCGCGCTTCGATGCGCTGCCCTTCGCACGCGTGCAGGGCAAGGTGGCGCCGGCGTGGGCCGCGCGCTGCGCCGCGCTTCACGCGCAAGGCAGCCTCGCCGGCACCGATCTCGCCACGCAGGCCGCCAGCGCACTCGCCGCCCTGCAGGGCAGCGGCTGGGACGACGCCGCGCTGGCCACCGCGGCAAGCACCACGGCCTTCGATCTGTGGCGCGCCGTCGCGGCGACCTACGCTTCGGCCTACCTGCGCGCCGCAGCGGATGCGATGCCTTGCGGATTCCGCTTCAGCGCAACCGATGCACTTGGCGCGCCCAGCGCGGCCGATGCCGCCACGCGCGCCGCCTGGTGGTCGGATGCCTCGGGCATTCCGCCCGGTGCGGGCGTCGCCCTGCTGGGCGGCCTCGATGCCTCGGCCGATGCGACCCTGCCGGGCGTGCAGTGCCTGCGGGCGTTGTGGACCGGTGACGCTGCACAAGCGCAGCGCCTGCGCGTCGCGGCGGCCGCCACGGCCGCGGACCTGCCGCGCGCGGGGCTGCCGGTGATCGTCGCCCACGGCGAAGCCGATGGCCTGCTGCCGATCGCATTTTCCTCGCATGCCTATGTGCAGGCGCTCAGCGCCGCCGGCCGTGCGCCCGTGTACTGGCGCATTCCGCACGGCCAGCATTTCGACGCCTTCCTGGCCATCCCCGGCTTCGGTGACGGCTACGTGCCGCTGCTGCCCTACGGCTACGCCGCGCTGGACCGGCTATGGGCGCATCTCGCCGAAGGCGCGCCCCTGCCGCCGTCACGCCGCTTCGCCACCGCCCCGCGCGGTCCCGCGCCACTGCAGCGCGCCGCCCTAGGCCTGTAGGCCCGCCGCCATCGCGGGCGTACCGGGTCGCCGCAGCGCGCACCCTCTGCGCTATGGTTGGCGCCGCCGCAATGGCTTCAGGCTCGGAGGCAGCATGTCCGCGCGACAGGCAGACATCGTGGTCGTCGGTGGCGGGCTCGCCGGCATCGTCACGGCGCTCGAATGCCTGCGCGCCGGCCGGCACGTGATCCTGGTCGATCGCGACACGCCGGCGCGCCTGGGCGGGCTGGCGCGCTGGGCGTTTGGCGGCATGGCCCTGGTCGGTACACCGCTGCAGGCACGCAGCAGGATTGCGGACACGCCCGAACGGGCGCTCGCCGACTGGGTGCGCTTCGGCGAGCTCGATCCACGTGATCAGGTGCCGCTGGCGTGGGCGCGCCACTATGTCGAGCGCTCGCGCCCCGACGTGCACGACTGGCTGGTCCAGCATGGACTGCGCTTCCTGCCGGCGGTGAACTGGGTCGAGCGCGGCCGCTACGGGGAAGGCAACAGCCTGCCCCGTTACCACGTCCTGTGGGGCACGGCCCAGGCGCTCGCCGAACGCATGATCGCCGCCATGCAGGAAGCCGCCGGGGGTCGCCTGACCCTGCTGCACCGCCATCGCGTCACCGCCTTGCACACGCATGCCGGGCGCCTGGCCGGCGTGCACGCGCTGGACGAGGCGCGGGGCAGTGAACTGCGCCTGGACGCGCCGGTGGTGGTGCTGGCCATGGGCGGACTCAATGGCAGCCACGCCGAAGCCCGCGCGAACTGGCCATCCGACCAGCCCTGTCCCACCGCAATGCTCAATGGTGCGCATCCCTTCGCCGACGGGCGGCTGCACCACCTGGCGACCCGGCTCGGTGCGCGCATTACCCACGCCGGCGAAATGTGGAACTATGCCGCCGGCATCCCGCACCCGTTCCCGCATTTCCCGCACCACGGCCTGTCGCTGATTCCATGCAAGTCGGCGCTGTGGCTGGACCACCGCGGTCGGCGCATCGGCCCCGAGCCGCTGGTCACCGGCTTCGACACGCACTGGCTGTGCCAGCGCGTGGCCGCACAGGAGCGACCCTGGACCTGGCATCTGCTCAACCGGCGCATCGCGGCGCGCGAGCTGGCCATTTCCGGGGCCGAGCACAACCTGCGCATCCGCGAGCGCCAAGGGCTGCGGTTCCTCGCCGAAACGCTGTTCGGCAACCATCGCCTGCTGCGCCAGATGCAGGCCGAATGTCGGCATTTCCTGGTCGATGCGAGCCTCGCGGGCCTGGCCGAACGGATGAATGCGCTGACGGCTTCCATGGACGTCGAGCCGACCGTCCTGCAGGCGACGGTGGATGCCTTCGACGCCAACTTCTCGCGCGGGACTGCGCTGCACAACGACGACCAGATCCGCCGCATCCTGCACGCGCGCCAATGGCGGCCCGATCGCCTGCGTACCTGCAGGCCCGCGCCGCTGCAGCGTCGCGGCGCCGGGCCCTTCATCGCCATCCAGGTGCAGCTCATCACGCGCAAGAGCCTCGGCGGCCTGCGCACGGATCTGCAAAGCCGGGTTCTGGACGGCCAGGACCGGCCGATCGACGGCCTGTACTGCGTCGGCGAAGCGGCGGGCTTCGGCGGTGGCGGCGCCTGCGGCCGGCGCTCGCTGGAAGGCACCTTCCTGCCCGCCAGCATCCTCACCGCCCGCGCGGCGGCGCGCGCGCTCAGCGGATCCTGAGCTTGCGCGGCGGCTGGGTACGGCCGGAGCGTCGCGCTATGCTTGCCGGAACACCCGCGCGAGAACGCCATGCCCAACGGCGCCCTGGCCCTGCTGCAGACCCTCGCGGATGCCGGCATCGAGGTGTGCTTCAGCAACCCCGGCACCAGCGAGATGCACTTTGTCGCCGCGCTCGACGCCGAGCCGCGCGTGCGCGCCGTTCTGACCCTGTTCGAAGGCGTCGCCAGCGGCGCCGCCGACGGGTACGCACGCATGACCGGCAAGCCGGCCGCCACCCTGCTGCACCTGGGCTGCGGCCTGGGCAATGGCCTCGCCAACCTGCACAACGCGCGACGCGCCAGGGTGCCGGTGCTCAACATCGTCGGCGACCATGCTACCTTCCACGTCCCCTTCGATGCGCAGTTGCAGTCGGACATCGAAACCGTCGCGCGCAACGTCTCGCCCGGCTTCGTGCGCACCGCGACCAGCACTGCCGGCCTGTGCCGCGACGCGGTGGAAGCGATCGGCGCGGCGCGCGGCCCGCCCGCCCAGGTGGCCACGCTGATCCTGCCGGCCGACGTTTCCTGGGGCGAAGGTGGCGAACCCTGTGCGCCATTGCCGCCGCCGGCACTGGCATGCGCCGACGCGGCAACCATTGCGGCCGTCGCGGCGCTGGTGCGCGGTGGCGGCCGGATCGCCCTGTTGCTCGGCGGGCAGGCGCTGGGCGAAGCCGGGTTGCTGGCCGCCGCGCGCATCCGCGCGCACAGCGGTGTTCGCCTGCTGGCGGAAACCTTCCCGGCGCGCATGCTGCGCGGTGCGGGGCTGCCGCCGGTCGAACGGCTGGCCTACCTCGCCGAGCTGGCGGCCGTGCAGCTCGACGACGTCGATCTCCTGATCCTGGTCGATGCCAGCTCGCCGGTGTCGTTCTTCGCCTACCCCGGCCGGGCCAGTGACCTGGTGCCTGCCCACTGCCAGGTGCATGGCCTGGCCAGCGCGGCGCAGGACGCGGTGGCGAGCCTGGAAGCCCTGGCCGGCGCGCTCGGTGCGGCGACGTGCACGCCCCCGCTGCAGCCGGCCGCGCGCCCCGCCCGGCCGCGTGGCCGATTGACCGCGGCCAAGGTGTGCAAGGCCGTCGGCCATTTCCTGCCCGAGCAGGCCATCGTCATCGACGAGGCAATCACCTCCGGCCTGCTGCTCGGGGTGATGACGGCAGGCGCGCCGCGCCACGACCTGCTCACCCTCACGGGGGGCGCAATCGGCCAGGGGCTGCCGAACGCGGTGGGCGCCGCCATCGCCTGTCCGGATCGCCCGGTGCTCGCCCTGGTCGGCGACGGGGCGGCCATGTACACGATCCAGGCGCTGTGGACGCTGGCGCGCGAGCAGCTCAACGTGGTGGCGATCATCTTCAGCAATGCGGCCTATTCGGTGCTCGGCGTGGAGCTCGACCGCGTCGGCGCGGCGCGCGCCGGTCCGCGCGCCCGCGCGCAGCTCGACCTCGCCTCGCCGGGCCTGGATTTCGCCGCGATGGCCCTCGGCATGGGCGTGCATGCGGTCCGCGCCGACACCGCGGAAACCTTCTGCAAGGCACTCGAGCACGCGCTGGCCACGCCCGGCCCGCATCTGATCGACGCGCGCGTGCCCGAATCACTCGGGCCAGGCAAACGCCGGCTGCTGCCCTGGCTGCTGCGAACCTTGCCGAATCTGCCCCCCGGTGTCGCGCGGGCGTTGAAACGACGCATCGCGCCTTGATCCCGCGCTGCCGGATCCGGCATTGGTGCCGACCGCAAGCGTCCTTCCCACCCGGCGGATCGCGGCGATGCGGCACCGAACGCGTGCCGTGCCGGAAGGTCGATCAGAGCAGGACCGGCCGGTCGGAAAGTTCGTCGGGATTGCCCGCAGAACCCACCGGGAAGTGCGGCGCAAGCAGGGCGCCGACGGCCTGGATGCCGGCGACCGCCCCGCGTTCGTAGGCACCGTCCGCGAAATGCTGCTGCATGAGCGCGCATACGCCCTGCCACGCGTCCGCGCCAATCACCGCGGCCGCGCCGCGATCGGCAACGATCTCGACTGCATGTTCGGCAAGCAGCACGTAGATCAGCACGCCCGAGTTGGCGTGCGTGTCCCAGACACGCAACTGCGCGAAGACCGCCTGGGCCCGCTGGCGCGCGCCTTCGCCGCGCCACAACGGGCCAGGCGAGAGGCTGCCCTCGACCGCGAACACGATCTCGCCGGCATGGCCCTGCTCGCTGGCCGCGATCGCCCGCTGGATGGCATCCATGACCGCTGGCGGGAAGCGGCGCCGGGCCAGCCCGAAATCAAGCAGATGTCGCAACCAGCGCATGTCACCAGCTCCCCGAGGCGCCGCCGCCGGCGGAGATGCCGCCCCCGCCGCTGAACCCGCCACCGCCCAGGCCGCCGCCGCGGAATCCACCGCCGTGGCTGCCGCCGCTGCTGCCGAAGCCACCCCAGTCGCCGCCGCTGCCCCAGCCGCCGCCAAAACCGCCCCAGCCACCGCGGTTGGCAAAGCCGCCACCACCCCCGCCGCTGGCCAGGCCGATGAAGAAGCCGATCAGGCCCGCGCCGAGACCCAGGCCCAGCAGGCCGCTGATCAGCCAGCCCACGCCGCCGGTGCCGGCACCCACCAGGCCTGCGCGCAGCAGAGCCGGCATGCGATTGAACAGGCCGCGCAGGAACAGTGCAGCAATCCACGCCGCCATCGCGCCCAGGAACAGGCGATCACCGCCACGCCCGGTGTCGCGATCCTCGGCCAGTGGCGGCGGCAATGCCTCGCCATCGACCAGCTTGACCAGCGCGCCGACTGCGTCGTGGATGCCGCCGTAATAGTCGCCGGCTCGAAAGCGCGGCGTAATGTATTCGCGGATGATGCGCATCGCGGCGGCGTCGGGGATGGCGCCTTCCAGACCGCGCGCGACTTCGATGCGCACGCGCCGGTCATCCTTGGCAACCACCAGCAGAGCGCCATCGTCGATGCCCTTGCGCCCCAGTTGCCATGCATCGAACACGCGGATGGCGTACTGGGCGATGTCTTCCGGCGCCGTGGTCGGCACCATCAGCACCGCGATCTGGGCGCCCCTGGTCTTTTCCAGCGCAGCCAGTTGCTGCTCCAGTGCCTGCTTCTGCGCCGCATCCAGTGTTCCGGTGAGGTCGGTCACCCGCGCCTGCAGCGGCGGGATCGGCTGCAGGTCGCCTGCGGCCGCCAGCGCCAGCGCGCCGGTCAGCACGAACGCCAGCGCCAGCATTGCGCGCAGCACGCGCGCCACCATGCGGGCGGCCTACTGCTGCGGTGCCGGCTGCGCCGGCGTGCCGAAATCGACCTTGGGCGCGGTCGAGATCTCCGCTTCGTTGCTCACGCTGAAGCTGGCCTTCGGCTTGTAGCCGAAGATCATCGCGGTCAGGTTGTTGGGGAAGCGGCGGATGAAGGTGTTGTATTCCTGCACCGCCTGGATGTAGCGGTTGCGCGCCACCGTCACGCGGTTTTCGGTGCCTTCCAGTTGCGCCTGCAGGTTCTGGAACAGGCCGTCCGCCTTGAGCTCCGGATAGCGCTCGGAAACCATCATCAGGCGCGAGAGCGCGCTCGAGAGCTCACCTTGCGCGGCCTGGAACTGCTGCATCTTCGACGCGTCGTCGAGATCGTCGGCGGAGAGCGGCACCTTGACGACCTGCGCGCGCGCCTCGGCGACCTGGGTGAACACGGCCTGCTCGTGCTGGGCGTAGCCCTTGACCGTATTGACCAGGTTCGGCACCAGATCCGCGCGCCGCTGGTACTGGTTGATCACTTCGGCCCAGGCGGCCTTCACCGCCTCGTCCTGGGTCTGGATGGTGTTGTAGCCGCAGCCGGAGAGCAGCGACAGGGCGAACAGCACGCATAGCCAACGAAATGCACGCATGGATTGATCCGGTCGGCGCCGGCGCGTGCCGGCAGGGTGCACTTTGGCTCGCGCGCGACAGCGGCGCAAGCGCGCGCCGTCAAAGCCTGGGGCGCCTGGCCCGACGCGCCAACAGGTTGAGTGCTTCCACCACGACGGAAAAGCCGATCGCAAAGTACAGATAACCGCGCGGGAACGGGATGGAGAAGCCGTCGCAGAATAGCGCCACGCCGATCGCCACGATGAAGACCAGCGCCAGCATCTTGATCGTCGGATTGCCAGCGATGAACTCGCCGACCGCATCGGCCACGAAGATCATCACCAGCACCGCCAGGACGATGGCGGCGACCATCACCGGGAGCACGTTGACCAGACCCACCGCGGTAATCACCGAATCGAGCGAAAGCACGATGTCGACCAGCGCAATCCGCGCCAACACGGCGGCAAAGCTGGCGTGGGGCCGCCGTGGCGCGCTGCCGGGCGCGCGGCCGGTCAGCGCATGGCGGATCTCCATGAGGCCCTTGACGATGAGGAAGATGCCGCCGCCAATCAACACCAGGTCGCGAACGGAAATGACGTCACCGAAAACCTGGAACAGGCCGGCGCGGCGGTCGTCCATGCGGACCAGGTGCACCAAGGCCAGCAGCAGCAGGATGCGCATCACGCCGGCAAGCACCAGGCCGGCGCGCCGCGCGCTGGAACGCTGGGCAGGGGGCAGCGCGCGCACGGCAATGGAGACGAACACCAGGTTGTCCACGCCGAGCACGATTTCCAGCGCGGACAGGCCGACGAGGGCGACCCAGTTCGCGGGGTCGAGCAGCAGCGCCAGCAAGTCAGCGCTTCCGGCGGATCACGGCACGAAACGCGGCCCGAGGATCGCTCCCCAGCACAGCACGACATTGGCCATCAGCAGCAGCACCGCGGCCGAGCCCATGTCCTTGGCGCGTCCGGCCAGCTCGTGGAACTCCGGACTGACGCGATCGACCACCGCCTCGATGGCCGAGTTGAGCAGTTCCATCGACAGCACCAGCAGCAGGCTGCCGGCGAGCAGCGCCTTCTCCACGCCGCCATTGCCCAGCCACAGTCCGGCAGGAAACAGCACGATGAAGAGATAACCTTCGAGGCGGAACGAGGCCTCATGCCGCCACGCGGCGGCCAGGCCCTGCAGCGACCAGCGCCAGGCACGCCACACCTGCCGTGGGCCGCGTGGTTCTACGCTTGCCATGGCTCAGGACCGCCGGCCGCGCGACGCGGGAGTCGACATGGGAAGGACTCGAGGCTCGCCCAAGGGTACTGGCTATCATGCCATAGCACCCTTGCCGGGTGCGTCTGCAGGCCAGCCATGCACAAGAATCTGCTCACCGGGACGGCCCTGGCCAGTGCCCTCCTGATGGTCGCCGGCCTGCTCGGCGCCGATGCGGCGCTGGCCCGGTGGCTGCGCGCCAGCGGTTGGGAGCGTGCCCCGGCATTCACGCACAGTCTCGGCGCGGCCGACACGATCTTCGGGGTCGATGTCTGGCTCTGGCTGGTCGGCGGCAGCCTGCTCGCCCTTGCCACCCTCGGCTTCGCCGGTCGCCGCCCGTGGCGCTGGCCGCGCATCCTGGTGGCCACATGGGCCGTACAGGTGGCAACGCTGGCAACCATGGTGGTCGGCAAGATGCTGTTCGGGCGCCTGCGGCCGGATGCCCTGTTGGCCCTGGGCGCGGCGCCCGGTCCGCTCTGGTTTGCCGGCGGGGATGCCTTTCCTTCCGGCCACACGGCCTTCTGGTTCGGCCTGTTGCTGCCGCTTGCTGCAGCCACCCGGCGCCGCTGGCTGCGCATCCTGCTGCTGGCACTGGCGATCTCGGTCGCGCTCGGCCGGATCGGACTGGGGCGCCACTTCCTCTCCGACGTCGCCGCTTCGGCGCTGCTGGCGGCGCTGTATGCGCTGCTGGCCGGATGGCTGCTCGAGCGCTGGAATTGTCCGCGGGCCGCGGACCGGAACTGAGCGTCGGAACAGTGGCCCACGCGGCTGCGATGCAACCGCGCACGCGCATGCGGGCGCCGCTTGCGTTACGCTCGCCGGGTTTCCTTTCCTGGATCTGCCGATGAACACCCAGCCTGCACCTGCCAGCCAGACGCGCTCGTTCACCACCGTGTTCCTGATCGAGATGTGGGAGCGCTTCGGCTATTACGGCATGCAGGCGCTGATCATCTACTACATGGTCCAGCGCCTCGGCTTCAGCGATACACGCGCCAATCTCACCTGGAGCGCGGCGGCCGCGCTGATCTACGTGGCGCCGGCCATCGGTGGCTGGATCGGCGACAAGATCCTCGGCACGCGTCGCACCATGCTGCTGGGCGCGGTGGTCCTCGCGCTAGGTTATGCGCTGATGGTCGTGCCCACCGAGGACGTGCAGTTCCTGTTCTTCGCACTGGGCGTGATCGTGGTCGGCAATGGCCTGTTCAAGGCCAATGCCGGCAACCTGGTGCGCAAGATCTACGAGGGTGACGATTCGCGCATCGACAGCGCATTCACCATCTACTACATGGCGGTGAACCTGGGCTCGATGATCTCGATGCTGCTGACGCCGTGGATCAAGGACTACGTCAACGCGACCTACGGCAACGAGTTCGGCTGGCACGTGGCCTTCGCCGTGTGCTGCGTGGGCCTGGTCGTGGGTCTGCTCAACTACCTGGCGATGCGCCAGTCCATGACCCACATCGGTTCCGAGCCGGACCACCAGCCGGTCAACGTCCGCAACCTCGTGCTGGTGCTGCTGGGCGGCGCGGCCACGGTCTGGGCCTCGGCCATCGTGCTCGACCACGAGAACGTCGCCCGCGTATTCGTGTACATCGCCGGCGCCGTGGTCGCCGGCATCTTCATCTACCTCATCGCCAGCGGCGAGAAGCACGAGCGCGCCGGCCTGATCGCGGCCGTGATCCTGACCGTGCAGACGATGTTCTTCTTCATCTTCTACCAGCAGATGTCCACTTCGCTGAACCTGTTCGCGCTGCGCAACGTGGACTGGAGCTTCAGCGTCTTCGGCGCGCACCTGTGGAACTGGTCGCCGGCCCAGTTCCAGGCCTTCAACCCGATCTGGATCTTCGTCCTCAGCCCGATCCTGGCCTGGATCTACACCCACGCCGGCCGCTCGGGCAAGGACCTCCCCATCGCGGCCAAGTTCGCGCTCGGTTTTGCCGCGGTGGCGCTCGGCTTCTTCATCTATGCCGCCGCCGGCCACTTCACCACCGGGCCGGGCAAGACCTCGTCGTGGATCATGGTGTGGGGCTACGGGGCGGCGGCGCTGGGCGAACTGCTGGTCAGCGGACTGGGCCTGGCCATGATCGCGCGCTACGTGCCGGCGCGCATGAGCGGCTTCCTCATGGGCGCCTACTTCGTCGCCTCGGGCATCTCGCAGTATCTCGGCGGCATCGTCGCGAACTACGCCAGCATCCCCGAGAACGTCACCAACCCGGTCGAGACGATGCCGGTCTATACCGATCTGTTCTTCAACCTGGGTATCGCCGGCGTCGTGTGCACGCTCATCGCGCTGGCCTTGCTGCCGATCATGAAGCGGCTTTCGGCAACGCACAACGCGAACGCGGTCGGCGCGTAGCGCTCCGCGCCACGGCTCGTCCGGCGGCGGCCTGCGCACCGCCGCGGGACGCGATGTAAGCGCGTGCAAAGGCACGCAAGTACCCGCAAATCACATGCTGCAGCGCCGCGCCCCGCGCTATGCTGGCCGCATGAGTGGTACCCGCATCCTCATCGCCGACGATGACGTCGAGCTCGGCGCGCTGCTGCGCGACTTCCTTGCCCGCGAGGGTTTCGAGGTGGTGCTCGCGCACACTGCCGACGACGCACTGGCGCGCGTGCGCGCCGAGGCCTTCGACGCGCTGGTGCTGGACATCATGATGCCGGGCCGTTCCGGCCTGGATGCGCTGCGCGAACTGCGCCGCGAATCGGCGCTGCCGGTACTCATGCTCACCGCGCTGGGCGAGGACATCGACCGCATCCTTGGCCTGGAACTCGGCGCCGACGACTACATCCCCAAGCCCTGCAACCCGCGCGAGCTGGCCGCGCGCCTGCGCGCCGTGCTGCGCCGCGCACGCGGCGAAGGCAGCGAGGCATTGACCGACCTGCGCAACGGGCCGATCTGGCTGCGCGCCGCTTCGCGCAGCGTCAGCGTGGACGGCACGCCGGTCAGCCTGACCGCCACCGAGTTCGACCTGCTGGTGCTGCTGCTGCGCGAAGCGGGCCGCGTGGTCAGCAAGGAACGCATCTCGCAGACCGTGCTCGGGCGACCACTCGGCCCTTTCGACCGCTCGATCGACGTGCACGTGTCGAACCTGCGCCGCAAGCTCGGCGAAGCGCCCGATGGCGAGTCGCCGATCACCACCATCCACCGCAGCGGCTACCTGCTGCGTCGCCTGGACGAGCACACGTGAGGCAGGCGCCCGGAACGGCCCGGCGCGCCCAGCCGCAGCCATGATGCAGCGACTTTTCTGGCGCATCTTCGCCATGATCTGGATCGCCACCGTCGGCACCTCGATTGCCTTCGGCTGGGTTGCCACCAACCGCTTCCAGAACGAGGAGATCCCGGGCCTGGGCATCACCCGGCTCGAAGCGCGCATGGACGACCTGATCGCGCGTACGGCGCGCGAGCTGCGCCACCAGGGCGAAGACCGCACGCGCCAGTGGCTGCGCGCGGCAAGCGATTTCGGCTCCATCAACATCTACGTGTTCACATCGAACGGCAACGAGCTGCTCGGCCGCACGCCGGCGCCGGGCATCCGCACGGCGGCGACGGATGCCGCCGGCAGGCACGGCGGCATCGAAGGCGGCACGGACGGGCGCATCCGCGCCCGCGAGATCCGCGCACGGGGTGGTCCCGACTACACCATCGTGGCTGCACTGGAAAGTACCTTCCTCTCGCGCCTGCTCTCACCGCGCCCGAACTGGTTCTGGACCAACCTCGGCCTTGCGGTGATCTCCAGCGCGCTGTTCGCGCTGCTGCTGGCCTGGTACATCACCGCGCCGCTGACGCGCATCCGAACCCAGACACGACGCTTTGCCGAGGGTGACCTGGACGCGCGCGTCGGACGCCTGCGCTTCGGGCGCAGCGCCGAAGTGCTCGCCCTGGCCGCCGAATTCGATGCCATGGCTGAACGCATCAAGAGCCTGATCGACAGCCATCGCAGGCTGGTGCGCGATGTGTCGCACGAGCTGCGCTCGCCGCTGGCACGCCAGCGCGTGGCACTCGAGCTGGCACGCGACGGCGACCGGGCCGAAACGCAGGCCGCACTGGATCGCATCGAGCGCGAGGCCGACCGGCTGGAAGCCATGCTCGCGCAATCGCTGGAATTGTCGCGCCTGGAAACGACCCCGCACGCGCCAAACGACGACATCGCCCTGGATACCCTGCTCGAGGACATCATCACCAACGCCGCATACGAAGGCGCGCCGCGTGGGCGCAAGGTGGTGTTGGCCGAATGCGAACGGCTGCGCCTGACCGGTTCACTCCAGGCCCTGCACAGCGCGTTCGAAAATGTCATCCGCAACGCGCTGGCACACACGGCCGATGGCAGCACGGTCGCCGTGCGCCTGCGCCGCGTCGGCGGCGAGGCCGAAATCAGCGTGCGTGACCATGGCCCCGGCGTGCGCCCGTCCGATATCAACCGCATCTTCGAGCCGTTCTTCCGCACCGACAGCGCGCGCACGCATGGCCGTGGCGGAACCGGCCTGGGCCTGGCGATCGCCCAGCGCGCAATCGAACGCCATCGCGGCCGCATGGGCGCGCGCAACCGCGACGACGGCGGCCTGGAAGTCACCATCCGCCTGCCGCTGGCCTGAGGCCGCGTTTTCCCTGGGCCAGTGCAGCACGTCCGAAGCCGCTGCCACAGCTGTACCTTCCCGCGGCAGCCATCCACGACAGCAGGCGGGTCACAGCGAAGTGTGTGGGGGGACTTCAGTCCCGATGCCCTTGCCTGGAATGGCTCGCTACGTCGCGGGGTGCGTGGCTGCCGCCTGGGGGAAAGGCACTGGGTCCCGGCGTGCACCGGGACGACGAGGTGGCACGATTGTGCGGGGCATTGCGGCTCGCTGGAAAGGCAGCGCGGCTGAAGCCGCTCCCACAAGCACAAGTACCGCTGCCACGGACAGGGGTGTCGTTCATGCGGGCCGGAAGGCCCGACCGGCATCGCGTTCCTGGTTGGCCCCCGGTTGCGGCTGCCGCCGCGCCGACAAGACTCCGCTGGAGCTTGCGAACACGCCGTGGGAGGGACTTCAGTCCCGATGCCCTTGCCTGGAATGGCTCGCTACGTCGCGGGGTGCGTGGCTGCCGCCTGGGGGAAAGGCACTGGGTCCCGGCGTGC